>QGNH01001333.1_pt1 | contig 37851 bp, 74 predicted proteins | sample 1735481 | NCBI WGS metagenome assembly QGNH01 (sample SAMN09239004, study PRJNA386568) | Viral metagenome, whole genome shotgun sequencing project. | reverse complement strand
AAATTTATCGACTTTGTCACCTCAGCGCCTAGGGTGCGACTCTGTTTGCCTCACCTCCCGCAGTGTCGCGCCCTCGTATCTCAAAGAGTTTTTATCGAAACATAAAAAAAGGAAAACAATATAATGCCTAAATTCTATACCGCAGAGGAAGTTAGCGAAATGAACAGCGCAGAAACTTCCGAAGACCAATCCGACACGTCGAACGGAAGCTATGAATCTTCCTTCGAGCATCAGTCTTTTAAGCTGCAACGCCCGAAGAGAGTAGCTAAGATTCCCGTAGGCGAATACGAAGCAACGATTTCTAAGATAAAACAAACTCGAGAGCCGAGTTATGAAGACCGCGAGATTCTTGTTGATAGAGTTGCGGTTCTACTCGAGTTAGACTATAAGTCGCTCGTAACGGGAAAAGAAGAACATGGCTTCGTTCAAAAGAGAATGAATCTAAGCTTCCACGAGAAAGCTAAACTTTCCGAGTTTCTACGAGCCGCCACTGGCGACCTGCCGGATGAGGTCGATAGCGACGCACTCATAGGAAAGAAGGTTAAAATAACTATTCTACATAACGAGTCAAAAGCAGGAGATACGTACGATAACGTAGCTAAGTTTTCGAAGGTGAAGTAATGTCTCAGCTCAAATACGACGATGTAATGGGTAAAGAGGCACAAGATAAGCTAACCGGGCTTAAAGGGATTATTGTAGCCGTAGGGGAATACTATAACGGCTGCGTTCAGTACCTCGTTAAACCGGCAGAGATAAAGGACGGTAAACGCATCGAGGGCGAATGGATTGATAGAGAATTCTTAGAAATTCTCGGTCAGAAGCTCACACGCGAGAACGTTAAACCGGCCGGTGGTCCTAGTTCTAGTGACCCGCCGTTGGGTGTTATTTAACGTTTCAGGCGGGAAGTCTCCTTCCGAAAGGTGGGAGATGAGAGCCGCTCTTATCCAACACAAACCTTTATAGTTATAGAAAACAATGAGGAACTATGAAATATCAACTAAGCAAAGGCGCTCATTCCGTCTACGCACTCCAATACCACTTCGTTCAGTGTGTCAAATATAGGCGCGATGCTTTGGTTGAGCCATGGCTCAGTGAGAACGATTATCCTGTCTTGAAAAAAGTAGACGGCGTTCTTAACTGGGAATGGGTTATGTGGCAACTTAGGCAATTATGATAGACACAATAATCTGCGGCGACTGCCTTGAGGTTTTAGAAGAGATGCCTGATAACTATGTGGATGCAATTATAACTGACCCCCCTTACTCAAGCGGTGCGCGACGTGACGCAAACGCGAATCTGCGACAGGCGCGTCGTCGAGGGGAAGATAAGCGCGCGTTCAGCAATGATACACTCACAAGCAAAACGTTCGCGTGGTTTATGCGGGCGTGCGGCTTACAATGGGCGCGCGTCTTAAAACCAGACGGCCATTTATTAATATTTATTGACTGGTATCACGGATATAATATAGCAAACGCATTAGAAACGGCTGGGCTGAAACAGGTTAATTTAGTTGTATGGGACAAGCAGTACTTTGGTATGGGGCATTACTTCCGCAATCAGCATGAACTAATATTACATTTTTTAAACTACGAACGTCCAAAACCGTTTGCGCAGAACGTAGGAAACGTTATCTCAATAAAACCAATCCGTAACGGAATACACCCAACGGAAAAACCAGTTGAGTTGATAGAACGTATGTTACCCGTGGTAACTAATGAATACGACACCGTTCTCGACCCCTTTGCGGGCAGCGGCACAATCGCAGTCGCATGCCGTCGCAGCAACCGCCACTATATCTGCATCGAAAAAGAACCAGAATACTGCGCGATTGCTGAGAAACGAATCGCGGAGATGTTGTGAACGCGCGATAAAATCGGAATGGAGCGTATTCCAGAATATAAAGAACTAATGATAGAAACAAATAAAAGAACGAACGTGTTAAAGCATTAGCTGTTATCGGTGGGTTCTCCGTCGCTGGTCAGCTCACCAATAACGTCGACCGCCGACTTACATTCGGTTAGTCACCTCGTAAGCGGCGGTTAACTTTTATTCATATGAAAAAACAATGCGCGTGCGGGACGGTTTTGCTCTATGCTAAAGAGCGGGGTATTGTTATTCTTCAGTGTCCTAACTGTGGTCGACACTATTCTCTTGGATATATCTATAACGAGATAGAAACCTCATTACCGCTCGACGTCACCGATAGAAAAATACTATCGTATCTATGCGCGAAACCGTGTTGCACACCCCTAGAGATATGCGCGCTCTTCGACGACGAAGCACCGTCATATGATACGATTCTACGTAAAGTGCAAAGACTAGCTAGACACGGCTACGTTGAAGCGCAGAAAAGAAAGAACGGCCGGTGGATTTACTACGCCACCGAAAAGCTAGAGAGTTTAAATCGAGGTGAAAGGCGCTGAGTTGCCACTAAGAAACAGCTTAGAAAACCCTTTATACGTAACCTTTAAAGAATTAAGCAGCTCATCGCCCACCAAATATATATGCAAAAACCAAACTTCTCGGAAGACCTCGCATTTTCATTAGACCCATTACACGCTGAGATGATGGATACATTTTATATCGATTTCTTCGGCGCGATGGGTCTAGAAGTAGTAGAGGTTAAACACATCACCGACCGAGCAGAACAGAAAAAAGGCTACGATAAGCTCATTAAGCTCGATAACGGGCAGTTTATCCGCGTGGAAGAAAAACGAGATAGATACGTTACAGGAAATTTAGTACTAGAGTTATGGTCGGACTCGGATAGAAAAAGAGGGTGGTTGTACACCAGTACTGCCGATTTTCTTTGTTATCATTTCATTAATACGGGAATCACTCATATGCTTCCAATGCCGCTATTACGGCGCGCGTGGATGCTTAACGAAAAGTTATGGCTAGACGTCTACGACGAGAAACATATTAAAAATCGCGCATGGACGACGATAATACTTCCCGTACCTGTGACCGTTCTTCGTGCTGCGCTTATGGAAGCGATGGAGCACGACCACGTTTTAATAGCTGAGAAGTGTTTAGTTTAAATGATTCACCCACGACCTAAACCACTATCGTCATATCCTGCTCACGAGAAAAACAGCCTAGAGCAGATACCGATATTAACCTATGAAGTAGGCGATTTGGCTAAGATGTTTGCTTATGCTCATCGCTATAGGTTGGTCGATAAAGAGAGAAGTAAAGGCTATAGAATCGAAGCGCGAATAGCCGCTTCTGATGTTATAGCTCAAATGGTCGTGATGTGTGAGCGCGAAGGCTGGAATTTTTATGAAGTGAAGAAGCTCGGCGAGGAACGCTTTAGGGAGAAAATAGAGCGGCATAGGCTCTATAAAGAATAATGGCATACAAAGACCCCGAGAAGAAAAAGGAACGCGATAAAGCGTATCACATAGCGAATAGAGAAAAACGAAACGCGTATGCTCGGCAATGGCGTGAGAAAAATCGAGAGAAACTTTATATAACTCAAAAAGCGTGGCGAGATTCTCATAGAGAGCACATCTTACAAAATAAAAAGGAGTATTATCAGAAGAACCGCGAGAAAATTCTAGAACGTGAAAAAGAGCGCTATAACGAGAAGCGGGGTAATCCGAAATATATCGCGAAGCATAGAGAGTACGGTCGTAAGCATCGTCAAAAAATACGCGATATAGTTATTGCGCACTACGGTGGCGATTCACCCCACTGTATGTGTTGCGGCGAAACAACTCTACAGTTCTTAACAGTGCATCATATTAATGGAGATGGTGCGGCCCATAGGCGCTCGATTGGTAATTCTGGTTTATATGAGTGGATTATAAAGCATAACTATCCTACGGGGTTAGAATTACAATGTTGGAACTGTAATCTAGCAAGTTATCAGTATGGGATATGTCCTCATAAAATAAAAGAAGGCGATAAATTTTGAAAATATTATTTGTATGCAGAAAGCGCGGCCCCTACGGATACTTATCATCGGGGCTTTTTAATTCGGTGAAGTTTCTCGTCGATATGCTCGACGATATGGGGATAGACTCGAGAATGGTCGACGTGGTTAATAACAACCAAATCGATAAAGAAGTTAAGTCGTACCAGCCGACTCATGTTATAATAGAAGCGCTATGGGTCGTTCCTAAGAAGTTTAAAGTTCTCATGGAACTTTACCCTAATGTGGAGTGGGTCGTGAGACTTCATTCGGACATACCATTCCTAGCAAACGAGGGTATAGCTTTTGAATGGTTATTCGAGTATATAACAAACGGGGTAACAATCGCTTCGAATAAAGAAAGCGTGGCTAAGTTGCTTACGAAGGTTCTTCGAACGGAAGTAAAGTACCTACCGAATTATTATCCCGTCACGAATGAACCCTTCGAGCACGGTGCTAAGCACGGCGACACGCTAAACGTGGGTTGTTTCGGCGCGATTCGCCCCCTAAAGAATCAGCTCGCACAGGCGTTCGCGGCCATTCGATTCGCCGATGAACAAAATAGAAGACTAAGATTCCATATGAACGTCGGGAGGGTCGAGGCGTGCGGCGAGACAATCGAGAGAAACATACGTGCCGTTTTTAAGAACCTTCCGGGGCATCACGAGCTTATAACTCATAAATGGTACGACCACGACGAATTCACGAAATTATGTAAAAAGATGAATGTAGGTATGCAGGTTTCTTTTTCTGAGACCTATAATCTAGTTACTGCTGATTTCGTAAACGTAAATGTGCCAGTGGTGGTTTCTAGTGAAGTGCGGTGGGTTTCTAAAGAGTGCGTAACGAGTCCGAATAACATAGAGAGCATAGTTAAAACGATGAGTCGAGTATTCAACGATGGTAAACTCGTTCGCGCGAATCGTGAGTTGCTCATTTGGGAAGACGTAAAAACTAAAACCGCGTGGGCGGCATTTTCACTCGAGGGATAATGGACGCGTTTAAAGGGCTTATTTCTGAAAAATCCGCGAGAATAGCGGTAATTGGATTAGGCTACGTCGGCTTATCTACTGCTGTTGCGTTCGCAGACGCTGGCTTTCAAACGGTCGGCGTCACGCGCACACAGAGCAAAGTAGACACATTAAACGCCGGGAATAGTTACCTACCCGACGTGCAGCGGGACACTATAATTAGCTCACTCGTCGGTAGCGGATTATTAAAGGCAACAACTAATGTAGAAGAAGCAGTTGAATGTAGCGATGTTATTATTATTACGGTTCCTACGCCGCTCACGAAGTCAATGGAACCCGACCTAACGGCGATTAAAGATGTAGGTAAACAAATAGGTAAAACATTAGATACGGGGCAGCTTATCATCCTAGAATCGACCGTCTATCCCGGCGTTACCGAAGACGTGTTAGCACCACTTCTCGAAGAATCGGGGCTTAAAGCAGGTAAAGATTTCGGATTAGCCTATTGTCCCGAGAGATATAACGTAGGAGATATAGCTCATTCTATATCGAATACGCCTCGAATCGTGGGCGGCATAACCGATGAATGGGGTAGCTTAGCGGTAGAGCTGTATCTTCATATTACAAAATACGTGTCTCTCGTTAAGAACATTAAGACCGCAGAAGCCACGAAGTTAACAGAGAACATTCAACGAGACGTAAACATTGCCTTAATGAACGAACTAGCGGTAGCATATCCAGAGATGGGGGTTGACATAGAAGACGTCATAGACGCAGCGAGCACGAAATGGAACTTTAACGTTTATAATCCGGGCGCAGGGGTTGGTGGAGAATGTTTACCAGTTAACGCGTATTATCTCACCTACCGCGCGCAGCAGCTCGGGCATTATCTCCCACTCATACGAACCGCGCGATTAGCGAATGATGCTATGCCTTATCATGTCGTTAAACTCACACTCGACGCACTACGACAACATCAGTGTAAGATAGACGATTCGCGCGTAACGGTTCTAGGGGTGTCATACAAACCAAACATTGCAGACCGGCGCGGAAGCCCGAGCTATGAAGTTATAGATACGTTAAAGAACCACGGTGTTGAGGTGCGCGTTAGCGACCCGTACCTTCCATATAATGAGATAGAAGTTGACGTTCTCGACGACACCGATGTAATAATTCTTATGACCGCGCATATGGAATACCTAACGCTCGATTTTAAAGAAATAAAAGAATGGGTAAGAACGCCGATTATCATCGACGGGCGTCGAAGGCTTAATGGTGAATATCTAAAAAGTTTAGGATTTACGTATAAAGGGGTAGGCGTGGTAAATGGAAGTTATTGAACCGAATCTAGTTACTATCCCCGCTGAAGACCAAATCTATGAGCTAATTAAGCTCATTAAAGATAGTCGCGGTAATAAAGTTGATTTTCTAATGGGGCCTCTATGGCGCGAAGATACGATAACATATGATGGAAAGCTCGTATCGCGTATCTATCATTTAATAAACCACCATATTTACATTGTGCAGACTCTCGGCGTAGCGGGTAAGAATGTTTACCTACGTGTCTCAGGCCGTGGAAACGTGAATGAGATTACAAAAGAAGAAGCAATAGAAATAATAGGTCTACGTAAAGGCTACATTGAAGACAGCGACTTAAGGGATATTGGGCCGAATGATGACCCCGAAATACCATATCTAACATCGACATGCGACTGGTGAAAATGACGGAAAGGGTTTGTTCTAATTGTCATAAGCCGTTCGACGAACCTCACGAGTTTAAGCAGTGTGATAGGTGCCGCAAAATAGGGCGCGAAACTAAGCTCAAATGGTGGCACGAAAAAAGAAGAACGGCGGCAGGTCCCGTGTGCTCAATATGTCTTAAACCACACGACGGAAAATACAAAACTTGTGAGCGATGCCTTAGCTATAAGCGAAAATTTCGTAAAGAGCATCCAGAAGCCGACAATGAATGGTATCTAGCGCACCGGGACGAACTGCTTAAGAAATCTAAAGAATACCGTGAACAGACCCGCTTGATGGTTTTGACACATTATTCTAACGGGGAAACTCCGCGCTGCGCTTGTTGTAACGAACAAAATATTGAGTTTCTTTGTATAGACCATATAAACGGAGGGGGGCGTCAGCATAGAAAACAGCTAATAAAGAGCGGGATAACCCCGTATCTTTGGCTTGTTAGGAATGATTTTCCAGAAGGTTATCGGGTTCTTTGTTGGAACTGTAACTCATCACTCGGACTTTACGGATATTGTCCCCACGATAAGGTGCCAAACTGTGATTTTTAAAATGCAAGAGCTAAGATTAATCGGTGAAGAACTACACGAGGTCCCGATACAGTGGGAGGGACACATCGGTAGGCTACGTTGTCGAAAAAGTTGTTGGCAGCCTATTCGTGGTATTACGCTTCGACGCTGCTACGATTGTAAAAACTATGCCGGTCGGACTAAAAAGGTGGTATTTTGCGTGCTAAAAGTAAAAGAGTGAATAGAATAAAGTGTGAGTGTGAGGCGAGCCACAATTTTAATTATATTTACGTTAGTGGTTTTACGGTAGATGATAAAAAGTCGGGCATCCGGCAGCATTGTGAAAAATGCGTACGCGCACAAAAAGATGAGGATTAATGAATATCTGTTCTCAGTGTCATAAGTCACACGACGGTAAGTTTAAAACGTGCGAGCCGTGTTTAGACCACACTCGTAAATGGCGAAAGGAGAATCTTAGAAGAAATCGAGAGATAGGTCTTACGTATTATTATGCACATCAAAAAGAAATATTAGAGAAAGGCCACATATACCGTCAAGTAAATCGAGAGAAAGAAAACGCACGTCAGCAACGGTGGCGCAAAGAGAATCCAGAACGATTAAAAGAACAGAGACAAGATAAACGATTTATGGTGCTACAGTACTATTCGCGTAGTGATATACCCTTCTGCGACTGCTGCGGCGAAAAAACATTAGAGTTTCTATGTATCGACCATATAAGTGGAAATGGTAATGAGCATAGGCGCGAAACTAAAAAAGCGCCGATTTATGCTTGGTTAATTCAGCATAACTTTCCAGACGGATTTCGAGTTTTATGTCATAATTGTAATCTATCATTAGGTTTTTATGGCTATTGTCCGCATAAGAGTAAAGAGGTATAAAATGGTGCTTAGAAGAGAATATAAGGGAGGGATAGGTCGCGTTTATGTGGATGAGAATGACCGAGAGTACCCCTCAGTAACTACCGTCTTACAGACGCTCTCAAAGGGGCCGTGGTTAGAACGGTGGCAAGACACGATGCGCGTTAACCACTTTACAGAGACATTCGATAAACACATTGAAAGCCTCGACGGAGATACGCGTAATAAAGTAAATAAAGAAAAGGTTCATCGTATCTTTAAAAGCGCACTAGCCGCGCCTAATAATTATAGAGATATGAAGGGCGCACAGGGTGACTTTTATCATAAGATGCTCGAGTCGTATTTAAAAGACGATAAAGGCGAACATCCGGTAGAGTGGTATCTCGCGCAGGACGAGAGAGCGGAAAAGGTATTAAATAACTTTAAAAAATGGGTGTGGAAGACGCAGTTAAAACCGATAAAGGTCGAACATTATCTACACTCAACGAAATACGGTTTCGCTGGAACCGTTGATTTAGTTGGTACGCAGACAACAAAAGACGGCGATAAGGAGTTAGTTCTAGTAGATTTTAAGACGGGAAGCGTGCAGAAAGACCAGTTGCTTCAATTAGCCGCGTATGCTAAAGCATACGAAGAACGATTCTTCTTACGACCTAAACGAGCTTTCTTTTTAAAGGTCGACGTCGATGCGGGGTCGGTAGGTGAACAATTACGGGTAGAAAATGGCACCCTAGAACAATTATTTGAGCTATATATGTGCTCATTTAGATTATGGTGCTGGCGGAATGATGTTAAGTTTCAAGTGTTAGATGAGTGAATTCGATAATTTGGATAGGCTTTCTATCGAGGAATTCAATAAACTATTAAACGATTTAGCGCGTAGTAACATAACGAGTAAAACAAAAGTAAGAGTATATGACGCACGATTTACGGTCGACCACACAATTAACACGTGTAAATATGACACTAAGGCTATGCAGAGGCTCGAGCGAAGAGTAGTTCGTGAGAGCTGGAACTTTAAAGGGGTGTAAGATGGCTAAAGAGTATGTGGTTCAGGATTTAGAAGACGAGAACCGTACCTTAAAAGAAGATGTGGAGTTTTTAGGGGCGATTCACGAAACCGATAGAAAACGAATCGAAAAACTCGAAGAAACAATTTCTATACTACGTAGTCAGCTCGAGGACGAGGCCGATAAGAAATGGGAGCTTCAACAAGAATTAAATCGACTTAAACCTGATACGGGGATGAAGATATGAGCTGGTTTAGTAATAAGGGAAAAGAATTAAAGATAGTGGAATGTAAAAAAATGCCGGAATTAACCGAAGAAGAATAATAAAAGTTGGAGAACATAAAACATGAATCATACGTGTGTTTACTTCATCGCGGGGGATTCGTATTCGAACCTTCCCGAGATTAGAAGTGCAGGAATTATAGACGCCCACCTAGTTATTCATGGTGGGGGCGTAACACCGCCAAGCCAATTCGTAAAAGACTGCATTGCAGCCGGTCTAAGCCCGATATGCAATAACGGGAACGATGGTGGTGCAGGTTGGGATGGCTCAGCTAGTTACTACCCTAATCTATTTAATATGGGCTATCACGCGGCCGGTGGCGAATCCGAGCAAGCAAACGAGATTGATGCGATAATGAATTCTGGTATATTCCTCGACTACGGTGGAGAAGGAACCGGCGGGGGAACCAACGACGATGTTTGGAAGGAAACACATACCGCGCCCGTTCACGGCGGGGGCTGTGCCGGTTACTACGAAACCTACGATGGTTCCGATAACTTTTGGGGTTGGGACGTCGTAGGTAGTGGAATGAAAGACGCGAAAGCGCACGGCGTGAAAGAAATAGGCATAATGATTGGCTCGTGGATGCTAGACCACTCGACTGTGCAAGACTACATAACACTCGCGCAGACGATGGAATCTAACGGAATCACTTGTGCGGGTTTCGGGGTGTGGTCGGGCTATAATAATAACATGAATAACGTCTATAACGAGTTTGCGAGCTGGTATCAACAGCTAATGGCGATTTGGCCGCCAACAAGCATCACAATGAAGAATCGGTTTAGTGGTCCGACACCAACGCCAACACCCACACCGGCACCAGTAGCCGCCGACGGCTCTAATCCCGCAGTAACGTATCTAAACGGCGTGAAGTATTCATTCGCTCGTGGCCTAAGTAACGCGCTATATTACCTCACCGATGGCGCGACGAAGTGGCTCTCTCTCGGTGGTACGTTAACCTCGGGAGTAGCGGCCGAAACAGTCGGTAACGAGATTTACATATTCGGTAGAGGGGCCGATAAGAAAACAACATACTATCGAACACTCACGAAAGAATGGACTTCAATCGGTGGAATCGCTACGAGTTCGCCCGGCTTAACACTCGACAGCAACGGTAAGACACTTCTCGTAGAAGTTCGCGGTGGTGATAAAGCAGTCTGGTATAGGACTCTCGATACCACAACAGGCGCAGTATCGCCGGAGTGGCTTTCTCTCGGTGGGGTGCTTAATTGAGTTCAGTAGAAGAGATGCTAAAGCGCGAGCCGAGTTGGCGACCAACAAAATGGTATGAGGAAGCCGTGATGAAAGACGAGATTCGCAAACGAATCGTTAATAGAAAGAAAAATGACGGCTGAGATATACTATACTCGAGATGGGGTGCGCTATCGGCGCGTCCCGCCTTTTTTTAAAGAAGAGGAAGATGAGCAACAAAAAGAAGATACCGACGAGAACGCCGTGTAGGTGTGAATCCTGCGGGAGAGTTAACGGAGATATGGGAATTATAATATTCGAAGATTGGGGCGAATCGGTGTATTGTCAACTAAAAGACGCGTGGTTTCCGATGGGCTACACGTGTTATAGCTTTTTATCGTCTGCGTGGTGAACTATGGGAAGTGTGTACTATAGAGTACCCGTATGCGACGACATACTTAAGTCGATTAAGATAAAAGCCAACGAAGAAATGGCCACGGTTTCGGCGGTAGCAGAAAAGCTCATTGACCAATTTATCGCGGAGCTTGAATGAGAAAATGTACTAAATGTAGTAATATGATTAATGCCGACGATAGGCATAAGCTATGTCCTCGTTGTCGTGAAAAGAATAAAGAAATAAAGCTTAGAGTAAGAAAAGGCCGCGAAGAAAGAGGCGTCTGTACGCAATGCGGTAAAAAAAGAGATAGTGAGTTGTACCTCTTATGCGCTAAATGTCGTGATAAAAAAAGTCATAGTCCCTCTCGCGTAAAGCGTGGCGTTAATAAAACAAATCCAGTTCGCGTGTATCCTACACACATTAACCTAAGTAAAGCGTATATCATCAAAGTAGACGAGGTGGCCGCGAGAGCGCACCTAACTAGAACGGATATAATGGAAACGCTCATCTCGAAATATATAAATCGCGTTGAGGTCTGGAAGTGAGTTCTAATTCGCAAGAATATAATCAACGGTGGCGGGAAGCAAATAAAGAGGCCATACGCGACTCAAACCAAAAATATCGTTTAGCTCACGCAGAAAAGATTTCTAAGCAAATTAAGATACGGTATCAACGGCTTCGCGATAGTGGGTTATGTGTCAGGTGCACTAATCCGCGCGAAAAACATAAGCAGTATTGTGATAGCTGTCTTAAAAAGCATAACGCCGAAGTTAAAAAATGTCGAGAAAAACATATTAAAAGTGGATTATGTCGCGCTTGCGGCCTCCCGCGCGAACAAGAAAATAAAGTACATTGTAATAAATGTCTTATGAAGTATCGCGACGATACAAGAAAGAATCAGGAACGATTTAGACACACCGCGCTTTCTTTTTTAACGGACGGAAAAATGTGCTGTAGTAACTGCGGGTTGCCTATCTATCAAACTCTTGAGTTCGACCATATAAATAACGACGGGGCTGAGCATAGACGACGAGAAGCTGGTAGGTGGTTCAGTTTTCCTAAATGGCTTATCGATAATAACTTTCCTAATGGCTTTCAGGTTCTTTGTGCGAATTGTCATAGTTTTAAAACAAAAGGGGGTAAGTTACCAACTAAAAATGAACTTATCGCGGCGTATGAAACCGCGATTAAGTTTTTGGAGTAAGAAAATGAAATTAAGCGACATTCTAGAGTTTATAACGTTATTCGAATTAGAGCGACTTAGTGAGGGGATTGTGGAAGTTAAAACAGAGAATGACATTTTAGCGGTTTATCACGTGTATGTAATGATATACAGCGCTTGGGAACATTATTTTAAAAACGGTAATGTATAGTTATTTCATAGGTAACGATAAGCGAGAAGCTACCGGCTTCTGCACGAAGTGTCAGGTTCCGCTTAGTATGCGAGCTTCAACGATAGAGGGGCAGTTCTATTGTCCTTTCTGCGCGGACTTACTTATTAGACAATATCTAGAAACGTATGGGTTCGGCTTAGCTCTCGAGAAAGACTTTAGCACAGAAAAAACGGAAAACGTGAGTCACTATGGATAAGAAGAGCGAATATTGTAGAACCGGCTGCATGTGGCTTCTTTGGACTAAACTGGGGAATCATAATAAATGTCTCTTAGATACAGAGCCGACACGGGCCGATAACGGTTACATTTACTGCGACGATTATAAAACTTAGAAGGAGATGAGTAAGATACCCGCACACTATCATCCTTGTGCCAACTGTGCTAAGGCCCGAGAGTCGGGCTATCCGACTATGTTCTATTGTGAAGCAAAAAGCATACAAATTCCGAATGAAGAAACGATGCACGGTTGCATAACCTACGCGCCGAGAACGGACGGGCAGGTATACATATGAAACGCGACATTCTTGGCGAAACTAAGTTTTGTGTTGTATGTAAAAACGAGTTTCGAGATACGCTCGCACACTGGAATGGAAGACTTCTCGTGTGGAAGCGCGGCCGGTCACGAACAAACTGTTGCTCAGACGTGTGTGCAAAGAAACGTAAAGCCGCACGAGACTTAGCCTATAAACGCGCGCGAACCGTAAAAAATCGCGCGAGAGAATATGAGTGAAGAAAAGCGGCATATGTGTAGAGACTGCCTAAAGGCGCTTCGCACAAGAGAAGACACAAAGAGTAGACGGTCTGAAATAAAATGTACGGTTACTAATACGTGGCTTAGTCCTTTCGCGGACACGTGTAAGCATTTTAAGCTGCGCGGCGAAGACCGAGGCATAGGTAGGGCGCTTAAGACCCTAATAGACGGAAGAGTTCAATTAAAAGATGAGCGAAATAAATACTAAGGATAATCCTTATTTCATTCGTGAAGAGGAAGTTTCGTTAGACAAGCTTAAGCCTAACGAGAAAAACCCGCGAAAGCATCCCGAAGACCTTATAAAACGATTAGTCGCGAGTATAAAAGAATTCGGTAAGACCATGCCGATGATTGTCGACGAGGATTATAATATCATTGCGGGTCACGCGCGGCTTAAAGCAGCGCAGAGAATGGGCTTAACAACCTTTCCGGTTAGAGTATTCAAGTTTCCGGCCGGAAAGGATAGGGCGTATCTAATTGCCGATAATAAACTAGCCGAGATGAGTGAGTGGGATACCCCTCTTTTAGCAGATATGTTCGAAGAGCTATTAGAAGCAGGTATTCATCTCGATATAACCGCGTTTACCATAGAGGAACGCGATGAGATTATGGCCGAGCCTATGATGGCTCCCGATAGCGAATTCGGCGCGGGAGAAAAGGACTTCGTTATAGTCTCCTTTAGAATGACGAAGGACGAATTCGAGTTATATAAAGCTGATGTTGATGAGTTCATAGGAAAAACCAATTTAACGCCCCACATACAGGAGATATAAATGAGACTTACGGCGAGCCGAGTAGAAGAGTTAAACGTCTTCGTGTTTGTATTTTGTATGACCGTTGGAACGCTCGAATTAGTTCTAAATGTCCCTATTCTTTCGCCGGTGTTCGCGTCGCTCGTGTATTCTCTAGGAATTCTAAATCTTGTGTGCTTTATACAAGGATACTAAAAAATGCCGATTAAAGGCTGGCCGCTACCGTGGGAATAAATTATGAAGCGAAACATTCATCAAAATACGGTTAAACGAATCATAAAAGGAAGCTCGACTATCGAGGATTGTCCTCTCTGCAAAGAGAAAGATTATATGTACCTAACATTCTGCTTAACGTGCCTCGATAACGAAGGCGTTAACCGCGAGAAAGGCTATGTCGAGTGCGGCCGGAAGAAATAATGAAATCAATAAAAAAAGAAAAGAGACTAACTAAAAAAGAGCAGCTTCAAAAAAGAAGATATGATTTTTGGAGACTTATGTCTCACGGCGCAACTCTAGCCGACGCCGTTAAGATGATTTCAGAGAAATACGGTGTCGGTAAAGCCGTTTTATATAGCGATTGGGCTAAACGAGAGGAATGGGGTGTCGTCGAGGAACCAGAGAAAAATAGAATAGTAAAAGATGGTCTGTTTTCATTACAAGAAACAAGACGTTATCTTTGGAATCTTATTAACGCTTCACCAGAACAGCTTAACGAAGACGGGGTATTAGTCGACTCTCGAGGCGTGCCGATGTGGCCGTTTGAATTACCAGATGTTAAGTTAAGAGCTACTACGATAGCGAAGATTATAGAAACAGATTTCGCGGTTATCCGAATGACGCAAAGCATAGGCATCGTTCCGCAAAAGGGAATGACTATTTCTATGTTATCCGAAAACTCTGCTGAAATAGAAAAGAACCTAGACGCGTATTGCGGTGACGATGTAGAGCTAAAAAGAGCGGTATTAGTCGCACTCGATACGATGGCGAGGGGTGTAAGTGGCGAAGACTCCTAAATACACACTAAAGAAAAGACCGCGCGGTAGGCCGCGTAAAGAGAAACCGGCAGCGAAAGAGAAGAAAGAATACTCTACCGATGCAGTTCGTTATCTAAAGTATAAGATGGCCCCGGACGTGTGGGTAGAAGAAAACTATGATATAACGCTCGATTCGTGGCAGAAAGAAGCATTAAACACCCAATCGAATCGCCTACTACTTAATTGTTCAAGACAGGCGGGAAAATCGACCGTTGTTTCTCTATTAGCGCTACACCATGCGTTATTTACACCTAAAGCATTAGTCCTCGTCGTCTCACATACGGATATTCAAGCGAAAGAAACGTTTAAGAAAATAGCCGATAGCTTCCACGACCTAAAGACCGAATGGTATAAAAGCGAAGTAGACACCGTTTATGAGATTAGGTTTAACAATAAAAGTCGTATCATAGCACGAACGGGACAACAACCAGATAGCTTACGAGGGTATAGTGGTGTTACGCTTTTAATCATCGACGAAGCTGCATCAGTTTTAGAAGAAAGTTATATGGTTCTTAAACCAATGCTTGCCGTCTCGAAAGGAAAGGTAGTTTTGCTTTCTACGCCTAAAGGTAAACGAGGTTTCTTCTATGATGCGTATAAAGACGCGCACGAGAATAACCGAGAGAGCTGGCATTACTTAGAAATAAAAGCCGACGATTGTCCTAGAATCACGCAAGAATACTTACTAAGTGAAAAAGAGCGCAATCCCGATTGGGTATTCGAGCAAGAATACTATTGTGTCTTCATTTCGAATGTGAGCAACATTTTTCCAAACGTTGCCGACTTATTTATAGAAATGCCCCTAGACGACCACTGGTCATTCGATTTAGACTTGGATTAAGAATAAATATATAAGGTTATACGTCCTTTTGATATTATGGATAAAAAAGAGTACCAAAAGCAGTATCGAGCTAGGCATAGAGATAAGCTAGCCGAGTACAGCAAGCGGTACTACGCCGAGAACAAGGATAAATTTGCTAAATTAAATAAGCAATACCGCGAAGAGCATAAGGAAGAGTTAGCTGCTAAGGCAAAAGAGTACAATAAGCATTACTACGTTGAGAATAGAGAGCAGGTACTAGAGCGTTCGAATAAATGGAAAGCCGAGCATAAAGAAGAGTTAAAAGTAAAGTCTAGAGAATATTATCTTAAGCATTACGAAGATACGTTAAAATGGAACGTCGAGCATCGAAAGAAAAAAGCAGAAATCGCTAAACGTTATCGTGAGACTCTTAATAAACGAGTAGAAGAGATTAGTCCTAATATCTGTTTTTTTAATGACGAACACGCTTGTAGAAGTCGTAAAGGCTGGAAGCTAGACCTACACGAAAAAAGTGGAAACGGTCATAATAAATGGGCCGTTAGGATTATTCTCGACGATACATCGAAAGCTAATGATTTTGTACGCTTATGCTCAAAACATCACGATATGGTACACGCTTTAATGGAGCTAGGCCGAACGTGGGATGAGATAGAGACGTTTATTAACATATGTTAACATAGGTGAAGAAATGACCTGCTACGAAGACTACGACTTTGGGCGCAGTGCTTCTCTCACCGCGTCAAGGGTGGGCTTTCGCTTGTCGCTAAACCGTCCCAAGACGAGCACGACTTTCGAGGTCAGGGCATCAATGATATTGTGAGGCCTCTCATATGTTGTTAATAAGAAAATAAACTGAGCCATCTCAAACCCACACGTGGATAGCGGTAATTGAGAAAGAGCATAAGAAAATAGGCTATATTCTTATCACGAAGGAGATTATGAGAAAATTTAGTGGGTGATAATATTGGACGATAAAGAGATATTAGATAACGTACTAGAGCTAGCAAAAGTTTACGCTATGCCGGGTATGCCCGGCGCACATCGCTTTACGCAAGTGTGTGAGTTTATCGTTGGGAGTAGAGCGGAGAACATACCTAAAATTGATAAGCGGTTAACTGCGCTAGAAGCTGAAATAGGTGCACTTCGCTGTTTAATTGCTAAGAAAGAATGAAACAAGAAGACGCCTATAAAATCGCCGAGAAACACTGCACAGGGATTCGGTGGGACGGAAGCCCGTCAATCAGTCACATAAGACGAACCGCGCAGCTCACCGAGGACATAGTTAGGGACGTTTTTAACGAAGACTATCTTAACGTAGTTAAATGCGCGGCGATACTTCACGACGTGATTGAGGATTGTTTAGATAAAGATGAGTTTGATAACTCCGCGCTTGACGATGTTATAATTTTTGACGACGTACATAGCGGGTTATTAGAGATAGTTTCTACACTTACACATCGTAAAGATGAACCTTATGAGAACTATATTAGTAGAGTTATTAATTCGCCCAATCTAGCCCCAACGTGTATTAAAATAGCCGATATGATAGATAACTTAACCTCTAAAGGTGTAACCCTAAAGCAGCAGGCTAAGTATCGGAGAGCGCTACCGCGGTTAATTAAACGAATGTCTGGATTAGAAAAGAGGTAGAATGAAAGCTCTTTGTCACGTTTCGTATGAGCTAAAACCTAAAAAACCGTCACTAGCCGCCGGAAAAGTATTCGGTAGCTTTGGGTTAGACTCGGAACAGGGTAAGCGCGAGTATGTGAAACCATTCACTCTCGAGTTTAAAGAGAGAGACATTATTGCGTTTGTTGGCACCTCTGGAACTGGTAAAACAACCTGCTTACAGCAGCTAAAAGCGCAAACGCTCGGGCTCGACCTAAACGAGTTAGTTTTCGATAATGATAAAACCGTTATAGAACATTTTAATGATTATGACGTTGGGCTAAAGAACCTAAGCATTTGTGGTCTAGCCGAAGCGCAACTTTTTATGCGGTATCCATTCGAGCTAAGCGACGGGCAAAGGTATAGGTTTAGAATGGCTCTCGGGCTTAGCGATAAACGAAACGTGTTAGTGTGCGATGAGTTTCTAGCCACGTTAGACCGGATAAGCGCGAAAACTATTGCGTTTAGCATTAGAAAACTAATTTCGAATAGCGATAAAATCTTAGCGATAGCCACCACACACGAAGATATTCTCGAAGACCTGCAACCGAACATAATCGTTAATTTCGGCCCCGAAGGCGTAGAAATCGCGAATAAAGAGATAATTAAAAAAAAATCTCATTTTATAATAATCTCGTCATTGCACGGGGCTCTAGAGCAGATTGGAACCGGTTTAGTAAGTGGCACTACCGAGGAAAAGAAATAGGTTTTTTGAAGTATGCGTATATCCTCATTCACGATGACGAACCGATTGCCTTCTGTGGCTTCTCACCACCGGGGCTCGCAAACTCAGTTAGAATTCGTATTTTTCGCGGTAGCTATAAGAAAATGACGACACGAACGGCAGAAATCATTAATTCTAGGTTTATAAACCTAAGTCGTATCGTTATCGACCCTAGATATAGGGGTGCCGGAATTGCTAGTGATTTCGTTAAAGCGTGCTGCTTATATGATGATTTAGTAAAAGAGCGATTCATCGAACTTATTACCTCGATGGGACAGATAAATCAATTCTGGAAGAAAGCCGGATTTAAAGACTACGGGCAAACGATGAGCGACACCATCGGCGGAACAGTTTCAATCGGCGGTGCTTCGCGAAAGAAGAAAGCAAAGACCGGGCAACATAATTGGCCCCACGAGAATCAGGGTGGACACGTTCGCTCAGAAACGAAAGCTCAAAGTAAGTTGGCGGTCATGAGATACTATCTACTCGATATAAAGAAGGCTAAAGGAGAGAATAAATGATAAAAATATATTCACTGCCGGTATGTCCGAATTGTAAAGTATTAAAAACCACCTTAAAAGAACGTAACATTACGTTCGAAGAGGAAGAACTCGGAACACCCAAAGTAAAAACAGAAATGCTTATGCACCACGTTTTTACAGACATGGCACCAGTACTTCGTGTTGATGATAAATATTATACCTCTATAGAAATCTTTAATGAAAAAGGAGATGTAAAGGTAGACATACTAAATACGCTATCGTAAAATGGCAGACCCTAATACATTAGTAATAAACGACGGAGTAAGCGACTACTCGACTGAACCAATACTAGAACAGTGTCTAACCTGCGAGCACGTAAAACTAGACGACGTGCAGGGCGGGGGTCTAGTCTATAATGTTACGTGCGGCGCGTTTCATACGCCGTATCTTAAATTCACGGCAGAAGGAGAAGGAGATACACTTGTTGTTACCGAAGAGCATTGTAAATATCGCGTACGAATAAGAGATGAAAAATGACAACATGGACATTTCCGCCGGAACTCCAAGTGGAAAAGCGATAAACTGTGGAACGATTGGCATTGTCTAGTAGAATATTATGGTACGATGTGTTTTCAAAAGAAAAGAAGGACTATATGGCTTCCTTAGACGAAAAATCCGCGAGAGAATAGTATGTGGATACTACACGACACGACATTTACCTTTTTTGATGATGTATTTATTTTTAGTAAAGCGTTCGAAGTAATAGGCCGCCCTAGTTACGTGATTCTTCATTGGCAGAACGAAAATATTGCACATTCGATTGTTGATGAAGAGTCATATCGACAAACAAAGGATAAATTACATAATTTAGCTAAGAGATTGCTATCGAGAGATTTATGGCAAATGGCTGATTATCATAAAGCGCTTGCTAGGCCGATTATAACGCCCGAAGTCGTTGAAAGACTAGAATCGCTTGTAGGCACGCGCATATATCGAGACTTAGTCACAGGCATAGAAACGCGCGAAGCCTACTACGGTGAAAAATCGCGAGGGAAAAGATATGACTAAACTAATAATTAGCATAAGTGATGAAAACATAGCGTGCTGGGAAGAATATAAACTAGATTTAGCTTATGAAGCGCGAAGATGGGCCGAAAAAAGAGAAGTTAAGCTCGGTAAAATAATAATAACCGACGATGAAGCTATCTCGGGACTTTTCGACTGCGTAGAAGAGGAAGGAATTTTCTGTTGGGACCTTCTATGGAAAATCGTAGAACGAAATGCTTTAGAAGGCGAATTAGAGCCACAATAACGAAAAATCCGCGCGGGAATAACATGCCGAATTGTAAAGATTGTGAAAATAACGTATTACCTAACTATTGGCCTCCGTGTGCGTTTAGCGCGCCTAAGAACATAAAGATGCACGATAAAGAGTGTTCAAAATTTACTCCTATGAAGTTTCCGCATACCTTTTGGCGCGGAATGTCTCATGGCGGCTGTTACATCATAAACGAAAAAAGAGAGGTCATAAACGACATTAAATTCGGCCCGTATGACTAAAAATCCGCGTGTGAGAAGAAATGACTAACGAATCGTTTGATATAATAACAGAAATTAAATACGCCGACCGTATAACAGGGGATATCGTCGAATATGCTAAAGGCATGGACTCTACAGGAAAAATACATTATTTCTTATTAGAACCGATGGGTACTAAAACTCGCTGGACTGAATTAAACGAATATGCCTATGAGAAAAATAAATTCGATATGAAAGATTTATTTATGATTGTTCCGAACGAAATAAACCACGTAAAGACTCTCTAGACTAAAAAATCCGCGTGTGAGATGAAATGACTAACGACACACAATTTATTATAAAAACATTCCATAACGATAGTGTGTATATTAACGACGCTATAGACTTAGAAATATCCGACGTAGGCGAATACGACCTTTTAGCCTTAATGAGATTAATCATAATAGAACTAGAGACTCGGCATCTAATCCCGCAAGATATGGCGTATGAATACTAAAAAATCCGCGAGTGAGCTAAACGATGATTAAAAAGTCTAAACGAACCGAAACTAAAGAAGTCGAGGACGTTACCTACATCTGCGACCGCTGTGGTAAGGCGGCAAAACGAGGCAATTATACTCCCGCACTTCGAGAATGTTGCATATGTGGTCGGTGGATTTGTCGTTCCTGCGCTATCGGTTTTGACTCACTTGAATACGAGGGGTATGCTTATGACCGCCCGTATTATCGTGCCTGTCGTGAATGTTTAGATGCTGGCGATTATAGGCAACGAATAAAAGAAGCACAAGAAAACGCAGATATGATAAAGGCCGCTGTTTTAAAAGAATGGAGAATGGCGTCTAAAGTGAAAAATTTCGCGAGAGAGTAGAATAATGAGCCTAAGAGAAGTACCATGTATCACCTGTAACTATAACATGGAATATTACACTCGTAGTAACGGAAGACTAGAACACTGTGGAGCGAAATGTCTTCGATTAAGAAAAAGGAGAGCCGTGTATCTAAAAAACAATGGTTGGGTTTGTTGGCATCGTAAATGTGGCCCGAATCAACTAGAAATCGATAAAAGAAGGCTATAGCGCCTCTAGACCCTAAAAAATTCGCGCGTGAGTAGAATAATGAGTAAATGGAGAAACAGATTAAAGAACGAATACGGTAAGAGTATATTATTATGTTGCTATGATAGGATTCTCTCTAATGAAGAATTAGCTAAACACTACATTAAAGTTAGAAATGCTGTTAACGTATATTGGCTATCATAAGCATATATAAAGAAAATCTATATTTTTATTACTAATCATACTACTATTTTTGTATATACGAAAATTATCTCTCTTTTTATTCACATTTGTTATTTAAAACGATAAAATAACTATATTTTCTTGATGAATGAGAAAAGCTTGCTAAGGCTATCATTTTAACGAAAGAAAGCTTCTGCTGTCTGCGTTATATAGAGAGCAACGCGAAGTAACAGAAGAAAAACATAGCTCAGGCGCCTCCAGCGACCTACTAAACTGAAAAAACATAGCTCGACCCTCTCGGCATACATCTTCACACACGAAAGGTATTAGGGTGGCGTATCATCCCTATAACGGCCTTCTTTGCACTTCGAAAAAAGAAAGGATAAGGTAGTTGCTAGGTGACGCTACATATCGATAGGTAGGGGTCGAAAAAAGAAAAGAAAGAATAACATCCGGCGAAGTTTAGGTTTAGGGGCTGTGAAGCGCTTCGATACCTCTTTTTCTAGATGAGCACCTAAGGTTAATAATGAATAACGCCTACACTTCTTTCTTTTTTCTAACGAAGCAATATGTCTCGGGTAAGTTCTTTAACGAAGCCCGTAGCGGCCATTTCTGAAAATGTTGATAAAGAGAAATAACGGTGACTGCCACACCTTCCGTTAGCGCTTTATTCCCGCGATGTAGGAACAATGCTCATCGGTGCGTGTGGTCGAGGCCGTTAAGATACAAAAGAAGGGTAAGGTATCTTCATCACCACGACTCGCGCGATGAACGTGCGGGTAGGTAACGGACAACAGAACGGACAACCAACGGACAACTAATCGGCCACTCTCAACCCGACCACCCGGCTACAACCGATGACTCATTGGGTGGTGTGGCATTGGTGGAGTGTGGGCCTAGAGGCAAGAAGGCCACTAGGGGTAGTATGTCACCCACTACACCATTAGACATAGCCACACTCTCCTTCTCTTCATCACGAGACGAGGGTGAGTCGGGTGGGTGAGGGCGAGTCGCGGGTAGAAGGCCACTCAGCGACTTGGCCACTATGCCATCCGAGAAGGTAGGTGTAGTCTATAGATAGGCGGGTGGTGTAGAGTAGACTGATGGGTGTGATAAGGTGGTGGGCTAAAGGCCACACGGCCACGTGGGCCACATAGCAACAGAGATGAGGCTAGTCTTTGTTAGTTCGTGCATCGAAGAGACGACGAGCGATGGGCTAGGGAAAGAAATACTAGCAAGGCAACTATAGTATCATCCCTTTATTAATTCTTTAACCCAACCGAGCCACCGGCCTAGGTAGGGGGGTAGGTATACACGGAGAGTAGTTACGGGTGACATATCTTGGGCTATAGGCCGACCGACGGATAAAAGGCCGGCGTTATGGCGACCAATTAAAAGAAATCTGCTGGAAAAAATGAGTCTCGCCACCAATCAGGGCGTGCAAACAGGCAATACGCCCTTCGGGAACGGCGTCAATTTTTCGGAATTCTCTAGAATCTTCGTAGTAAATTCGAAAGTAGCAAAACGGCGATTCGGTTTCCTAGGCGGTGATAATTTTTCCGAAAATCGAGTCGAGTAAGGAATCGTGCCTTTATATACCCCTACTCGTGTTAACATATGTTAATTTCCTTTACGAAATATATATAACATATTCCGCACTATAGAAATTATATGTGGACGTGCAGTTGCGGTAGAAACTTTATCGCTCGACCTGACGCTACGGGTGAACTACGAACAAAGTGCAGTACGTGTCTAAGTGAAGAGCACCGTAAACTTCCCGAAGTTATGGAACAAACGCGCGCGCGAGAAAGAAGATGGTATGCTAAACATATAGACTACCGGCGAGAGTATCAGCGAAATTATCGCGCGCGTCGTAGGGGTGCGTAACGGTGGCCCACTGTGCGGGTTGCGGTAAGACGTTTATCGCGAAGAAAAAGAAATTGGCTCGAGCTAATAAACGAATATTCGAAGCGCATACGCTATGTTCGCTATGTAAGCATAAAGAATATAATAAGGCGTGGAGAGATAAAGTTGTTATCTAAGGTAGTGATGGAAATTGGAATATATTTCATAAGCGGTATTCTAGCGATAGGACTTATAATTACTGAAACTCTTTTATTTATAGAACTAAAGCTTAAGAACCAAAAGAATGCCACGTAGAGCGCCAATTTGGGGTCTTGAACATCTTTCAGATGATGAATACAAGACATCTTTAGAGGGTCGATATAAGGATAGAGAACTCCCGACAGAAGCCACACTAAAAGCGCGTAAGGAAAGCCAAGAGAAACGCGAAAAAATAGTTATAGTTGGCATAGACCTCGGAAAGGAGGTTGATGCAACTGTTTTAGCCATCGTCGAACCAACCGAGAACTACGAAAATCCTATTTATCTAGTGCACAATGTTATCCCCGTCCGCTTAGGGACAAGTTACGCAACGATAATAAGTAGTGTTGCGGCACTCGACGAACAGCTTCGTCTCCGTAAGAACGCAATTGATGTTAAGTACGTAGTAGACGCCGGGGGTGCGGGGGGCGTCGTCGATAGTCTCGAAGAAGCGCTGCCTAAAGCGGATATTTATAAGGTGCATATAACCTCGGGGTACGAATCCACTATCCATGATGATTTTAAAATCGGGCTCCCTAAACGCGAGTGGGTCACCACCCTTAAAAAAGTATTAGAAGCGAAAAGAGTTAGGTTTCATTATATCGACGACGACGGTAGAAGAGATTCGGGGATGAGACTCTTAGAAAACGAAATTAACAATTTTCAGATGAAGATTTCTCAAACGGGATACGATAAATACGAAGCAAGTAGCGGACATCACGACGACGCGGTTCAAGCATTAGGGTTAGCCATCTGGTTCGGCGAGCGTGAAGCGGGGCGTGGGCCGTTACGAATATGGTAGTAGAAAGATGTAGAGTAGCACTTGCTAATCTTATCGATTCACAAAACACGCGATTAGCAAAACTACCGCGCGCACGAAAAGATAGAGCGCCATTTCGAAAGCGGCGGTACGCGGGGTGGATTCTCACAGGTCCCGACGTAAAAACTAAAGTCTTTATTAGACAGTATCTAAACGGCGAAGTTAGGTAACGCAGGTGTTAAATGTTCGTCTGTGAGTATTGTAAATTCCCGATTAAACACACCGAATTCGGTTTCTCGACCGGCGATGGAAAAGTATGGCATAATGATTGTCTTGTTAAACAACTATTCGGCGAGGTAAAGGATGAACTACGAGAAGATGAACGTCCGGCAACTCTTAGAGAAAAGTAAAGAACTCGACCACGAACTACAAAATATTAATCAGGTTCTTTCTAAAAAATTAGAGCAGTTTTATAAACTCACTGAAGACGAGAATTTTGATTCTCCTTACTATTGGCAGATATATGACGCAACATTCGGCACGGCGAGTAAAGTATAAAAGGAAATACAATAATGAGAGAAGTGCGTTGTAAGTTAGACAACATCTTAGTTCAGTTCGCCGACGTCGCAGGCACGATACCTAAAAAGTGTGTTACCTGCGAATTTCTGCGTTCCGAAGCGAAAGTTAGTTGGTGTACGCAATGAACTGTTCGGGACTCTGTTGCGCGACATATGCAGTTATCCCGCTTCGAGCGGGAGAAGCTAATCGAATAGCAGAGTACCTAGAAATCCCAATAGACGAGTTTCGTGAGAACTACATTCAACCGTGGCGAAAAGAAGCACATTACGAAAGCGCTAGAAATGGCGATATGCTTGCTGAAAGCTTTAAGATTAGTCCTGCGTGCGCCTTCTGGACAACCGGACTATGCGGAATACACGAAGTAAAGCCACTCACTTGTAAACTCTTCGCGCCTGCGTGCGTCGCGCACTCGTGGCTCGAGCGCGAAGAATGCGTACAGAAGCATAAAGACCGACTTAAAAGACAGGAACATTATCTAAACGTAAACATTTTAAGGGACTATTATGGTAAAGGAAATTAAAGTAGCACATAAGAAACTCGACATTAGCGAGTTACGAGCAACGCTTAAAGAACTAGCGGAAGACACGGTCTTCGAGGACTTCGACGATTTTACAATTTCTATAGTCGGTAAAGAAGTACCCCCTAAAGAAGTAAGGCTAGTATTCTAAGATGGCCCCGCTAAGCACGGCAACAAGCGTAGCAATATCCTTACCAGCAATAGTAATTGCTTTTTGGTTAACAACAACGCACTTCGCGCAGCCCACTACGCTATTCGGCTTCATAGGCGCGGGTATCGTGGTATACCTACTGTTCTTAGTCTTCTGCTTAATTATCGGGGTGCCTATGTATCTACTATCGGAGCAAATAAACAAGTGAGCACGAGACAAAACGATTTTTTCACCTACGCGGAGTTTATTATGATGTTGATTATTATATTCGGCATCTACTATGGTGCGATGGTGGTAGGTAGATGATAGAACTCCTTAAGCGAATCTGGTATAGAATAAAAGGATTTAAGGTATTCAAAAACACCGGCTATGAGATTCTAGCAATATCAGGTAACGATTGGATAAGCATACAATATTCAAACCAACGCGGCGAGAAGCCGATAGACATCTTAACAGATAAAGACGCGCGGATAGTTATAGGCCCATTCCCGGCACGGAAGTTCGGTAAGAGTCTTTTCGTAGACGCTGGAAAAAATAACGTAGAGCGAATAAAAGTCCCGAGAGTATAGATGAGAATAACAATAACCTGTCCCGATTGTAACACCCAAATGGTGTTCTTTCACGGCGATATTATAAACAACCAGAGAGCAACAATAACCGCTCAGTCTGAATGTCCTATATGCGCGGCGCATTTCGTTGTAACGGTAATCATAGAGCGAGAACGGTTAACAAGTGTTAACTTCGAAGAAGACGATGAGGACGAAGATGGAAGGTAAGTATTGGATGTATTTCATCCTCGGGCTACTCGTGCTTTTAATAGCCGCTGGCGCGCTCGGGTGGAAATGAAAGAGATTTGGCTCGAGAAGCCGACGTTCTCCGGTCGAATACCTAATACATTAATTAGAGGGTATGTATTTCCCGACCGATACTATGAACATACGTGGGTGCTTTGTGCAGACCTCACCGATGAAACGTTAGAAGAGGAATTCGATGGGATTTTGTCAAGAGGATGAAGAAGAGAGAGACGGTAGCGACGATGCGTGTACCGTTGGTAAAGATGAAACCGGCGAAGAGATAGCCACGTGTGAAGAGTGCTGTTTATTCGAAGAGCGAGACTAAATGCTAAAAGACTATAAACAACCAATCGTCTACGCGCAAAACGACTTAGCTATTCTTAGAAGTAAAAAAATGGTCATAGGGGTTTCTTACGAACTCGAAATGGACGCCGAGGCGTGGGTATTCACCAAGACAAGTAAAAACATAATCGAAATTCGTAGTCGTAAAGACGATAAAAAAGAGAAAGGGACTAAGAAAAAGAAAGTGAAATCAGTAAAGCCAGCAGAGATACTCAATGAAACAGACGCCGAAGCCGTGTGAGAGCTGTAGATTTTATAATGGGTTTAATATGCCGCTAAGCGGAAAGCATTACTTTTGTTGGCTAAAGCATCGCCCTCGTAACGACGAATGTAATCATTTTTTAGAACTATGACGATTTGCGAAACATGCACAAATGAAAAGTGTCCGTATCCTAAAGATTATAGACTTCTTAAAAGTAGGTACGGAAGTTGTATTCACTTTCGAGAGAGGGAAACTAAATGGGAATCTGTACCGTAGTATCACAACAAATGGAGATACACACGGCCTCGTATATCACGAGAGCCATAGATAACGAACCGGCTTTCATAGCTGAAGAAATAATTGCACGTGTTTCGAAGATGCACAACGACGTACTAGCTGGAAAACTTGAGGTAGACGAAATTAAATTTTCGTGGCCGTATTAAAATGAGATATAGCGTCGCTGGCGGAAAGGGTGTTAACGTCTCCGTTCACATCACGAAACCAGACCTTTCACACGATAAATATTATGAGTCTACCGTGTGCTTCGAAGCACCGAAAGACTTTAACGTAGGCATATACGCGGAAGCACTTTTACAACTTACTGAAAAGGCATTACGAGGTGAAGACCTCGGCGTGAGGTTTACTAAAGAAAGCATATGTCACGAAAACATAAAGAAACTGCCGAAGTACCGCGGGTAAATCAAGAAAAGAACGCCGTACCAATACCCTCGTCGGTTAGCGTTAGTGACTCGCTTGATGAATTAAAAGACTTATTCGCGAAAGCTTTCGAGCACGAGCACTCAAAAAAGATACTCCTAGAAGCGATTGAGAAACTAACTGGTCAAATAGATGAGTGTAATAAACAGCACGAGGAAGACCAAGCGATAATTAACATTCTTCTTAATACCCTCGAATACGAGCCGAAACTAACGCGGTTTAGAACATGGTTGAAGAAATAACCTGCCCGTATTGTCAAAGTCCTTTAGACATAAAGGGTGCTTTTAGAAATGCTATCGTTATCGTAAGCTGTAGTAAATGCGAGAGCTGGTGGCTTACGGTGCCGAATCGATTTACGCGAGAACTTAAGGCTTTGCTTCTCGAGAAAGCAACGTTGCGAGAACGGCTTTTCGGTATTAAATATAAAGGAGAGAATAAATGATGGAGAATATACCTATAGACGACGCGGCGATTCGAGACGGATTTGTTCATAATCTTCTTATCGTTATCGGCGCGATTACAGCCGCGGAGATGAATAAGAACGGCCGACAGATGGTATTCAACACGCTAATAGAGTTAATGGCGTACCTACAGAACCCTTCAAGCGTTACCGAAGTTACACCCGTAGCGCCTATGAATATGTATCAGTAATATGTCAATAATGAAATACATAGGAGTTAGAAGCCTATATAGCGGTAAGGATATGGTGGTCGATAAGAGACCCACCTTTATGAACGAAACTTGCGTAGAGTGCTGCTTTAGTACTATACGCGCGACGCCCGACCTAGACGGGAAGATTCGAGACGCGTGGCGGTGCGCGATACGACACCATGAAGAAGCCTCTAGTTGTGAGTTAATGAGAATAATAAACTACTACGACGGAATCATTCTTAAAGAGCATATGAAAGAAAAAGATAAAGAGCGCTCGAATACCTCTTCAGCGTCTACCGTCGGCTACGTAGACGACCGCGGCGAGTTACGTTTTAGCTATGTCTTTTAAATGGAACCTCTTCGCTGAAGGCGAGGTAGAAGATATAAAAGATTTGCCGAAGCTAGATAACGCGTTGCTCTATGTTCTAGTAAAGTGTCGCGTGTGTAACGAGACGGTCTGGATAAAACATCCCTTAACAGTGTGTTCTAATTGTATTCCATAAAATGCTATTTAAATTCCCCGATGGAGAAGAACGGCCGTGTCCGCTCGGTAGAGCGAAAGAAAGCGCCAAACCGTGCGCGACGTGCGTGCATTGCGACGTGATAGGATTCTGTTACCATCCCGAAGAGATAGAGAAACCAAAAACACCTGTACGAGCGTGGCTTCCGGCGTTACAAAGGTATTCTGATGAGGTCGAACTGCGTGATAAGAAATTCTACGATAAAGACGGTAACGTAGTTAAGTTTGTTAAACTAAGCGAACAGAAAGATTGCCGACTAGAAGAGAAATGAAACAAGAAGAAATTAAATGCCACGACTGCTCCCACTTTCTAATGAAAGATGGAAGCGTGAAGGTCGATTTAAGTGGTTACATCGTTACGGCAACGGCCGTTTATGATTGCGACATTAGCAAAAAGCCAGATTCGTGTAATAAATACTCTAGGGCGTATATAGAAGATTTAATATATTTTACACGCGGGACACCTAGAGGTAACGATGCTCCTTAAAGAAGACCAGCCGTTACTCGATGGGCTTATCGCCGCTCGAGAAGTAATTAGCGACTATCGAAATATGGTATGCGATTATAACTCATCAGAGCAGTTTATAGCTAATAGACCCGCGTGGGATAAATTAACAGGTGTTATTGGAACGCTTTATACGGTGATTCAGCACTTCGAGAAACCAAAGGAACACATGAGAGAGGACATTCTTGAATTTCTCGATAAGAATGTATCTTTCTACGACGGCGACGAAGAGAACAGTTTTAATTTAGTTACATTTAAAAAAGATTTAAACGACTTTCTCGACCATCGAGAGAATTGGGAGCTGCATAGAGAACGATACTATAGCGGCGGTTCTCGTTACTATTACGTTAAGAAGGAGAAACAATGTTAAAAGACGTAGACGACCAATTAAAAAAGTTAGGCGTAGCGCCACCCGTTCAACCAGCGATAGACCAGCTTAAAGCGCTCGAGATGGATGATTTAGGCGATAAAGTTACAAAGATAACCGAGTCAATTCAAGCCCTCGCTACGCGAGTCGAACGTGTAGAGGATTATATGATAAACGAAGCACTTGGCGAAGACGAGAAGGATAAAATTCTCGATGACATTCAAAACGGTCGACTCGTGATTAAGATAGGTAAATAAAATGCCAACGAAAGAGCTACGAGAAAAACGCAGAGTAAAGATGATTCCGCGCGAGAAAGACATTCAGTGCACGATAGGCGTAGTCATTATCTGGATTGTTCTAACTGCTCTCGCGCTCTCTTGGGGATTCATACATTAAGGAGAAATAAATGAGTGTAGTTACAGTAGGCTTAGCTAATATATTCCTATGGTTAATGGTATTCACGGCCGCACTCTTCTACGGGGGAAGTCTTAACGGGGTCTTAGCACTTACGCTAATGTTTATAGCGTTATTATTCACGCTTGCCGGTTTATTCATACGCGATTAAAGATGTTAGGAAACACGTACTTAAAAGACCGGCTCACTGGCAAAGTAAAGTCCGGCGAGAGTAGAAGCCCTAAATGGCCTGAGGTTAGAGATGCGTTCTTAAAAGAAAACCCTACGTGTGCGGTATGTGGCGAACGAAAGAAACTACAAGCACATCATAAATACCCGTTTCATCTTTGGCCTAATCTAGAGCTTGAGTCAACTAATTTAATAACGCTATGCGAAACTACCTCGAATCATCATCTTTTATTCGGGCATCTAATGAACTGGCGAGCGTATAACGTAAACGTAGTTTTAGACGCTAAACAGTGGTGGATACGAATTAAATCTCGACCGTATGATAAGAGCTAAATGAGCGATTCTAGAGAGATTCGGAAAGAAAAATTAGCATTAGCCACATTTACGCGAAATCGCGAATGGGATAAGCTTCAAAGAAGGTTTCTAAAGCAGCACCCATTATGTGCGGTATGTGGTACTAAACATCCAGAGGTGCACCACATAAAACCGTTTCATCTTTTTCCGAGTCTCGAGCTAGAAGAATCAAATTTAATTGCCTTATGTTTCGAGCATCATCTTTTATTCGGGCATCTAATGAGTTATAAATCATATAATCCGAATGTGCTCGAAGATGTACAGATATATAAAGAAAAGATACGCGCGCGGCCTAAGCCGCGAATAAAAGAAGGAGTGTAAAATGAGAGAACTAGAGTTTCTGCAATCAGTACCGCCTTATCGAGTTGGAGAGATAGCGTGCTTCGATGACGAACACGCCGCTAAGCTCGTGAAGGTCGGTGCAGCGAAATATTATAAGAGAAAGTGAGACGATGGCGCATAAGCATAAGGACGAAGACTTAAGCGACCTCGGAAAGATGCGAGCTAAACAATCTAAGAGAAATAAAGAGCTTGCTAAGCAGGTCGATAAACGTTTAGCTATGGTAGATGAACTCGATAAAAGAGTGCGTTACCTAGAAGATACGTTTAGAAAACAGAGAGGAATAAACTACCCACGTATTCCATATTTTAGCGGAAAACATTAAGGAAATGATAAAAGGAGATACATAGAGAATGAGTAAACCATTTAGAAGAGGCTTAGGCTGTAATCGTGACCCGCCCCACAAGGACGCACCGCGCCTACTAAGCCGCGAACAGATAGAAAAACTCCCGGCGAGTTATATGATTAAAGACTTAACTCCTGTGGGTGACCAAGGAAACGAAGGGTCCTGCACAGGTAACGCTGGTGACAACGTATATAAAATCCGCGACGCTATGATAAACGGAACGTTTGTTAACGGTGCGCGGCAGCAGATTTATCAGTGTGCCTTAGCCCACGACGGCAATCCATTTCAGGATGTGGGCTCTAGTCTATCAACAATAGCGTGGGTTCTCCAGAACGTCGGTGTTGCGCCTGAGTCGGAGTTTCCGTACACTGGGGGAATGCAGGGCGCAGTTCCAACCGCCGTACTTAACGACGCTAAGAAACACGAAGCCACAAAAGAACTACGTCTCGACGCAACAGATGAAACCACAACAATAGCTAACGTTAAAGCGGCAATCGCACCAAACGCAGTTATACAATCTAGTTACCCGGTCATGTTCGGCTTTGACGTGCCTGAGTCTTTCTTTAACACTGGTTCATCAGGTAATATGCCCACTCCTAGCGGTGGCATTGCAGGTGGCCACGCTAACGTTTTCATAGGCTACGACGACGCACATACGGGTAACTATGACGGAAGCAAAGGCGCGTTTTATATTAAGAACAGTTGGGGCTCTGGTTGGGGTGCTAATGGGTATTGGTATATGCCCTACTCGTTTTTCCTAGATACCGACGATGGGGTCGGTGACTGTTGGGCCATAATAAATACCTCGGACTTTAACCCTAGCCCCACACCCGGTCCCGCGCCAGTAGCAGCAGATGGCTCGAATCCTGCAACGTGTGTCGTTAATGGAACAACGTATGCGTTTGGGTGGGGTTTAAGCAACGCGCTTTACTATGCCATTCTAGGTGGTAATACGTGGAAGTCTCTCGGCGGAACGCTAAGCTCTGGTGTCGCAGCGGTTACCGTGGGTAATGACGCATATATCTTCGGACGTGGCGCGAATAAAGAAACGCTTTATTATCGAACGCTTACGAAGAATTGGGTCACGGTGCCTATGGGAACCCTAGTCGCGACGTCAGCACCGGCAGTAACCGCGAGTAACGGTATCATAGCACTCGAGGTTCGTGGCGGCGATAAGGCAGTCTGGTATGTTACGCTTAATACCGCTACTGGTGCGTTCGGTAAGTGGACAAGTCTAGGTGGTCAGCTAAACTAATTGAATGAGAGAGTCAACTAAATGCGAAGGCTGTGACCGGCCGGTTTTTATCGAACCAGCGGTAGAACGCGAGACCGGTCAGCTTTATTTATTTTGTCCCTTCTGCGAACGTAATAATTTTTTACCGATTATAGAACGCGAATCGAATCCCGAATTAAAAGACATAGCCACTGATACGGAAATAGTTGAGGAAATAGTCATAAAGAAAAGACGAAGAAGAGTTAATGGTAAGAAAAAATGAGTAAAGCGTGTTCGATATGCGGGGCGTTATTCGAATCTAAGCAATTTAAAACCTGTGATAAATGTCGCGCTCGGACGCGCGATTGGAAAAAGGCCAATCATAAAAAGAATAGTGAATATAACCGTAAATATCGAATAATAAATAAGGTTAGATTAGTAGAATACGCACATAAATATTATATGATTAATCGCGAGCAGATTTGTAAAAAAGCACAAGAGTATAAGAAACTAAATCACGATGAGATACTAAAACGCGGTTTAATTTACCGCGAAGCAAATCGCGAAAGAGAAAATAAACGTAGCTGTTTATGGTTAAAAGTTAATCGTGAGAAATGTAGAGTACAGGAACACACTCGACGCGCGAGAATTAACGGAAGTAGTGGCTCTTACTCTCTACAAGAAGAGATGGAATTGTTTACTTGGCAGGAAGGTAAATGTCATTATTGTGGTAACTTTCTATATCTCTCATACCCACAGAAATATCATATAGACCATAAAACACCGTTATCGCGTGGCGGTTCTAATCTAATCGACAATATCGCGCTATCTTGTAAGTTCTGTAATATACGTAAAGGTACTAAAACTGAATTAGAATTCTTTAAGTTTTTAGTTAAAAACGAGGAAAAAAATGAGTAAAGATAGTATTCCCATTAGGCCCGTAGACGGAAGCGACGCGCCGAAAGACGCCCCGATAATGGTAAATCCAAATAATCTCATGGGCTTCACGATAACGGTAGAGAATCCACCCACTAATAATCGAAAAGCCTTTGTTGTTTTCTTAGTGATTCTCGCGATAACGTTTCTTATGGGTGTAATGGTGCAAGCGCAGTTTCATCTAGTATGAGTAAAAACCCGTTTGATTACATCGTCTTTGACCTAAAATTCGCGCTAAGAAGATTCTGCGCGGCTAACGGATTAAACTACGACCTTATGACCTTCGAGACACTTAAGCACGAAGAGAAAAGAAAAGGTAGGATGGTCTTTACGCTCGAAGCGCGCTCGATTGAAACAGAGAAACACCCTAACCCGAACGGAAGGTATGTAGTAGTGCATTTCACTACACCACCGGGGTTATACGCGCGGATAAAAGGAGTGAGATGAGCGAGCTAATCTGTGGCTCGTGTCAGCATTATAGGCTCTTTTATCCGCGAGCGAATACGTTTCGAACGTATTGCGAGATTCTATGGCACCTGCATAGTAATGATGTATGTTATCAGCGTTCGGATTATAGAATGAGCGATTGGTTATAAAATGCCACCGAAAAGCGATAAGCGAACCCCCGAACAAGAGAACCGACACCAGCAGCTAGGGACTCTTCTTAGAAACTTTAAGCTTGTTCAGTTACGGCTAGCGAGAAACATCATAAACAACGCAATAAAGAAAGACACCGGCTACGTTCGCTCAATTTTCGCGTCGCATATGGACATAAGCCACACTCAACAAGAGCTACAAAACCATTACCGAACCGTTGCACCGCAGATTTGGGAAGAGGCTATTAAACAAATCTGGTTACAGGTCGGTAAAGAAAGCATAACACTTCATCAAGCGTTCTTTACGGGAAAAGGGGCCGTCGCGTATGAGAAAGATTATGACGAGGCCGAGTTTGCTATTAATTATTACGATGACGAACCTCTCGCGATAGTGAAGTCAAGTGACGATGAATGGGAACCGATACCGGCGTTTAACTTCTTCGAGCCGGAACCCGAACTCGTAATTAAAACATGGTTCGGCGAAGTTGAGTGGAAAGACGTTAGCGCTATTAACGACACATGGGCTGGAACAGTTAATGATTATATTAAAGACCAAGCGGATAACCGCCTTAGTGGTGTTGCCGACACAACGTGGGACGGGATTAAGAACACCATAGCCGACGGGATTGCGAACGGCGATAGCCATATCGATATAGGAAAAGCGGTAGAATCTCAGTTAAGCGAGACGTGGGCCGGTAGGGGTGAAACAATCGCGCGAACGGAGACCGCAGCGGCATCTAATTACGCCTCGCTCGTGACCGCGCAAGCCTCCGCTTCGGATTTAAATAAAATATGGATATGTTCTTTTGTTAACTCTAGAGACGCACATATAGACGCGGACTCGGATTACGGTAGCGGAAGCGGAATCCCGCAGGATGAACCTTTCGAAGTAGATGGCGAAGATTTAGACTACCCCGGCGACCCGAGCGGCTCGGCCGAGAACGTTATTAATTGTATGTGCTCTATCGGCTACGAACCCGCTTCGGAAGAAGAAACATCACCGACAACCGAAGAAAGCGGAGAAGGCGCACAAGCCGCCGAAGGCGACGAAGGCGTTTCAGCGCTTACGGGACTCACTGACGACCAGACATCTCAATTAAGCGGTCTATTCGACCAATTAGCAAGCGGTGAGGGACCATTAAGCGACGAAGCGCAGTCCGCGTTAATGAGTCAGATGCAAGATATATTAGGTATCGGGGTAGAGGCTGAAACGCCAGTAGCGGCGGCAACCGCGACCGCCGACGTAAGCGAAGCAGTTCCAACGCTCGAGGCCCCGCAGTTTAGCTCTTCGAAGGAAGCCGTTCAGTGGCTAAAGGATAAGGGACTTGTAACCGATACGTTTAAAATAGCTAACGTAGACCCCGAGCTACTACAGGCAGTAGCGACGAGTCTTAATTCTAACCTCTCGGCAGACCTAAACTATATGCCCGACTCGATAGAGGCTCTTACTAAATACTCTGGAAAAGGCTTACCAAGTTACGGAATGGAAACAATTTCGGCGTATAGTAAATATCCTGCAATACCGGATAATTTAATAAAGACCGATTTACGAATGGGTATAACATCAATGTCTGATTGGTATAAAGAATGGGAGATAACGTCAGCAACCTTAACAGAAACGGGTGTTCCAATAAACGCTACCGGATTTTTCGCGCAAGAAGACGCAGCGGAGGTAGCGGCCGACCACGAAGTAGGACATATGCTCTGGGCTCAGCTTCCGTCGGAAGTACAGAGCGAATATATATCAAACGCTTATATGGACGCAAGTAAACTAACTAAGTATGGTGCATATGATATACAGGAATCGTTCGCTGATAATTATGCTGTATGGCGGCGCGACGCAAGTCTTATGAATCCTTCGGTTAAAGCATTTTATGATGGGGTGTTATTATCACACTAATATTACCACAATGTCTTATATGTAAATGGCTCGAGAAGGGGATTAACTGTAAAGCTTTTCCGAAGCCGCAAAGGATACCGGACGAGATTTTACTTAATACGTTCGACCACCGTAAGCCATATCGCGGCGACCACGGCGTTCAGTTCGAACTAGCGGCCGGTAAAGAGCCTATGAACTTTACTCATGACGAGACGACGATTATAGAAGATAAATAAAAATGAAACAACGATTCGAGCCGAAGCTAGTTAAGCAGTTAAATGAATTCTTCGACGTAACGAAGACAAAAGCTATTGCATATAGGCTTCGACCACAACAAGGAAGTTATGGCTACCAAAATATCGATATATTAGTCGATGGCGAAGAGTATTACTTGGGAATAGAATGTAAAAGCGTTTTAGTACCTTCACAAAATAAAATTTATTTTAGAAGTCACTTCACCACGGACTCAAAAGGAATTCATCAAGTGACCCGCATAAACGACTTTCTCTCGAAAAGCGGCAGAAAAGGAATTTGTGCAATAGAGTTACGCGATGATACGAATAGAAAAATCGCAAAGACTGATGTTCGTTTTATGCCGTGGCGCGAAGTAGCAAGAATATATGAAAGTGGCGCTAAGGCCATCGAATACGAAGAAGTTCGCGCGTGGCCGCAATACATGAAGATTAAAGGGGTCTTTAATCTAGATGCATGTCTAGAAACGTGCTTCGAGACGTGAGAGTGGCTAACCACACTCGAAATACGGCTACAAGAGTTGCGTTTTTAGCGATTAAAGCTCTTATAGCTCTTCTTTTATAGCGCGTATCTATAACCCTACGAGTATCGTCTCGATTAGGGCCATAGAGGTAACTATAGCTAGATAAATATATAAGAAATTACGATAGTTAAATAGAAGATGGTAAAAAGAAGCGCATATCAAGCGCGAAAGAATAGAATGTACGTTCGTTGTAAGAAATGCGATAGCTCCTTTATGATAGAGCCGTTTGAAGCGCATGCACATTGTCCTACTTGTGGATGTATGCGAGTAGCATTTAAAGTTAAACCATTTGACCGCATAACTAGAGAAGAGTATAAAGCGAACGAAGCTAGAAATAGAGATAAAGGTACTTATTTTATATTATGTAGAAATGGTGGAAATCCAGATTATGTAAAAATTGGAAAGGTTGTAGGCAATATAAAGGCCGCACAGAAAAGGGTTGTGAAGTTACAGGTTGGTTGTCCTTATGAGTTAGTCTTACTAAAATTTACACGTAATTTAAATGAACTAGAGACTCAAGAGAAATTTAAAGAAGATTTAATTCGCGGTGAATGGTTTGCGTACACCGAAGAACTACGTACTTTTATAGATAATCTATAGCCCCCCGAGCGCACTTTCGTTATTATTATTTTTCTTTTTTAGCTTTTCTTCAGCTTCAGCTATGATAAATTCCCACTTATAGGATTCGTTGGGTAAGATGATATACTCCATTTTTCTTTTTCACTCTCCGTAGATAGAGAAGTCGTATAGCATAGTAGTAGTTTCGCACATAGAACATAGAGAACTCCTTTTTTTCGAGGTGAGGTTTACACGTGTTAATTTATTTCGAAACTCAAAGGTATATATACATAATGATATATGTGCTATGTAATGAAACCAATTGTAATTAGTGAAATAACGTATCGTAAAATGAATGAACTAAAAATAGAATTATTCTCGAAAAGAGGCGTACAATATACTTTTGATAGGCTTATACGAGAATCCATTGGGTTACCACCGGATGAAGTCGATGCGCGTAAAAGAGGGAGTAAAACGTATTTTATTCTATGCGATAATTTTATAAAAGTTGGTAGTTCCGATGACCCTAAATCGCGCCGTACGCTGTTACAATGTGGTAATCCTTATAAGTTACATTTATTAAAAGTAGTTGAAGAGGATATTGAAAAAGAAGTTCAAGAAAAATTCTATCATCTAAGAACTAACGGTGAATGGTTCTACTACGATGATAAATTAAAAGAGTTTGTTGAGAGTATCTAACATAGTTATATATAGTTAAACATAGTATAACATATTGTCGAAAGACAAAACGAG
>QGNH01001869.1_pt1 | contig 37900 bp, 63 predicted proteins | sample 1735481 | NCBI WGS metagenome assembly QGNH01 (sample SAMN09239004, study PRJNA386568) | Viral metagenome, whole genome shotgun sequencing project. | reverse complement strand
CTTACCCGCCGCGGCGCGCGTTCACTCGCCCGACGGCGTCACCCACTCAAGTAGCTTGGCCACCGGGACCTGAACCTTCGTGATGTTGTGGCGCTTGAAGTAGGCCGCGAGTGCGTCGTCACCGCCTGGCTCGGCCGCAGCTCCACCGGCTCCCCCTGGATCGGGAAGCGGCGCGCCCGCGGGGGCCGTCTTGGGTTCCTGGTCGTCGCCGGGCTTGCTCGCCCCCGGCGGGGGTCCGCCCGGAGGGGACGAACCGTCGCCACCCGGCTCTCCCGGTGCCCCCGGAGCGCCGCCCGCGGGGGGTGTGGCCGCGCCGCCGTCGAGACCCATGATGCCCTGGAGCACGAGCGTGTAGGGCGCGTCGGCCCAAGGTGCGTCCAGCTTCTTGTACTCTTTGTTGAGCGCCTCGCCCGCGGCGGCCCGGACCTCGTTGGTCGTCAGGCTCCCGGCGGTCGCCAACTGGGTCACGAGCGTAACCAACTGCGTCGGGTCCGAGGCGGGCGCGGAGTTGGTCTTGAACGTCCAGTACCGGATGCCCATGTCGGCCAGCACGCGGCGGTTCATGACGTGGTCGAACTGCTCCCGGAGCGGCTCGAAGACCTGCTGCTCCGCGAACTGGAGCACCGCCTGGGCCTGGGCCCGGTTGACCTCCTGCGATACGCCGCGGAGCAGCTCAGGCAGTCGGAACTGGCTGCCGATCTTGCTCGTCCCGTTCTTCTCATACTCCTGGAACAGCGCATCCTTGAGCTGGGCCTCCGTGAGGGGTCGCAGCTCCACCTTGACGCGCGACGCGCTCGACATCGCCTGGGCCGGGTTGGACTCGGCCTCGATCAGCAGGACCGAGTGGAAGTTGGCGCGGCCCTGGATGGTCTCCTTGAGATGGTTCTTGATGAGGTCGACCGCGCCCGCCTTCAACGAGCCGCCGCTCACGAGGATGGCCATCGGCGGGATGCACTTCTGGTCGAAGTAGCTGAAGTTGATCTCCTCGGACGCGCGCAGGCCCAGCACGTTCATGGTTGCGCCGACCCAGCGAGGGATCCCGTAGGGTCCGATGGGGCTGAAGACCGACCACCACAGGATCTCCGTGGCCTCGACCGCTAGCTCGCCCTCCTTGTCCTTCAGCTCCTCGGGCGACGCGTAGAAGTTGCCCGTCTTGGCCGACAGTATGCGGGTGTCGCCGAACTCCTTGAAGTAGACAGCGATGAGTCCGTTCACGAGCTGCACGAACGTACGGAAGCGCCGCGGAACCGGCACGGTCGTGTACTTCAGTGGGCTCATCTTCTGGGGCGTGTCGACCAGCACGTGCTCGATGTGAATCGGTCGCAGCCGCATCGTCACGGCGTCGATGCGCTCGAATTGCTGGATCTGGCGGTTGCCGTTCCGGATAACCTCCCAGTAGGCGTTGCCCGTCGTCTCCAGCTCCAGCCGGGTCTGCATCCGCATTTCGACGAACGAGGTCGTGGGGTTGCAGTAAGCGAAGAACCGCTCCAGCGCGAACTTCTCGCGCTTCATCTCCGCCCGCATCGTCTCAATCGTGGCCGCGACGTGGTCATCGTCGACCGGGTCGATGCTGTGGTCGTAGATGCGCTGCATCAACAGCGCGTCCCGGACCAGATCGCTGGCGTCGGACTTGTCGAGGTCGATGACGGGAACGAGCGTGAACCCGTAGCCGTCGACGTTGGCCGCGTACGCGTCGACGCAAGGGCGGAGCGCTGAGCTGTTCTCCCACGTCCGCACCGTCGCCCACGGGTCGTACCGGGGGATGAGCGCACCGGCTCCTAGGAACCAGTTCGCCTCGGATTCGACAGAAGGCCTGTTATTTCCAGCGGAAACCACCTCGGTTCCAGTCACCGAGATAACGATCGCCTTCTCGACCGGATCGCCGTTTTGGTGGGTCGCTACAACACGTGAAGGCTGGCTTTCCGAGGCCGACTTAACGACCTCTTGGTACTCGCCGGTCAAGGAACGGAGGAGGTCAGGTTCGATAGCCATCGCGGACCCAGCCTACCACGCGGTGGCCGCGCATACGCGTCTCGAAGTCCCGCGCCTGGCCTACGTAGTGCCGACCCGTCGTGACCTCGGTCAGGAGGTAGATGACGGCGCGGGTGACGATCCTCGCCTCATGGGCGATCGTCCTGGCGCTCTTCTTGGCTGCTGCCATACGCGCGCGGGCTCCCTACCCGATCAAGCCCACGCCCTCACGCGCTCGTACTCGCGGAAGACCAGCGGGTACTGGCCGCCGCCGAGGAGCTTCGCCCAGCGGGTCGCCTGGGCGCTCGGTCGTGTCATGTGGCCCCTGACGGCCTCGTAGTCGTGAAGGCCCGCGAGCGCGGCCTTGTACGACATCGCGGCCATATCCTGGTTGTCCTGACCCGGGGCCTCGAACAGCGCGAGGATCGCGGCCCGGCGCGCGACGGCGTACGCCGGGTGTTGGTGCGCGTCCTCGGAGAACACCGCGTCGACCTCGGCCCGCAGGCGCTCGCGCGGCGTACGGGGGTCTGTCGGCTTGGACGCTTCGGGCTCAGGCACCGCGGGCTCGTAGCGGACCAGCGGCCATCCAGCGACAGTGCTCGCGGGGTAAGGAAGCTCCGTCGTGAGACCAGCCAACGTCCTGACCACCAACGTTACCTCTTCGTACGCGCGGACGCGGTGGACCAGAACACTCGGAAGGAAGCCCAGACCCGGCGGCGGGATCCGGACCTCGCCCACCATGACGCGACCATGGCGGGTTTCGATGCCGATGCAAGACCAGTCACGCCCGTGCAACAACCTCGATGCGGTGGTGAACCACGCTGGCGTCTTGAACGAAACGCGATCCCCTGGACCCACCCCGTCAACGGTGTACTGCTCAGAGTCCTTCCCCCAAATCTGCCCAATCTCGACCCCGCTCGGCTTCGTCATCATCAAACCTCCGGCGGTCCCCTTACCCCGACGCCCAAAAGAAAGGGCCACCGAGGCGAAAACCCCGGTGGCCCTGATGTCTGGTGGCGAATGAGTTCAGCTTGCGGGCGTGACCGGAGCCACGGGGGCAGGAGCCGCGGGGGCTTGAGCGGGCGTGTTGGCCGTGATCGCAGCACCCAGCGCGGCCGCGCTGGTGTTGAGCTGCGTGACCAGCGCGGCGAGCGCCGCGGGGTCGGTCCCGGCGGCGGCGATCTGGGCCGCGAGGCCCTGGATGAGCGTGATCGCGCTCTGCTCGACCGTGACGGATGCAGCGACTTGAGCTTGAAGAGCGGTGAGGTCTGCCATGGTGTCTTCTCCCTGGTTAAGGAGCAGCCGTAGCAGCTCCAGGACGGCGTCCAGCTTGGCCTCGATGCGGTCGAGCTGTGACTTGTTCATGTTCTCCGAGGTGAGTAACGCGATGAGCGTCTTGGCGCAAGCGAACACGCGAGACCGAGAGCCTCGCGGACCAGTTGGTCGCGCTCGACCACTAGTCCGCGACCGTCTGGTCTGCGAGCGTTGGATAGACCTCGACGCTGTAGCCCGCGACGCCGCGCGAGGAAGTCGGGAACGTCTCGACCAAACCTCCCGGGTACGTCACGAGCCACACGGCGTCGTAGACCCCGGGGTACTGCGTATCCGCCGCCTCGAACGAGACCGTGACCTGGTTGCCGTTGGTGCTGAACGGGCTGTTCGCGAGCGCGACCGCGGCGGGCGTGACCGAGTGGCGGGTCTGCCGATGAACCATGTTGAAGACGCACGTCGTGCCGCCCGGGATGATGGCGTCGCTGCCGTCCTGGTTCTTCAGGAGCACCACGAGGGGGCGGCCCGTGTCGCCGGAGCGGATCGTGAAGTCGGCCATCGCCCGAGGCTAGCTCAGGACGACCGGCGCCACACGCGCCGCTCGACCCCGCCGAGGGTCTTCGTCTGCCGAGGGGGCCCGCTCGACGACCAGACGCGGCGCAACGTGCCGCCGAGCGTCTGGACCCGGCGGACCTGGATTGGAATCGGTGGGCTGTACGGGATGTCCCCTGATAGCGCCGCGACGACCGCCGCCACGCCCGACAGGTAACCCGCGCCCGCGAGCGCGGCGGAGACCTCTGCGTCGACATACGCCAGCCCAGAGAGCGCCCCCGCGCCCGCGACGCTCGCGTTCGTCGACGTACCCAGCGACACGGCGCCCGAGACCTGACGGATCACGGTGGGAAGAGCCGTTTGGTTCGCGACCAGAGAAGCCGTGCCCGCTATAGCGGCGATCCCAACGATGCTGGCGACCGAACCAGCCGCCAGCGTGGCCGCGCCCGACACGGCCGGCGTGATGGCCGACACCGCGGACAACGTTGCAGTCCCCGTGACGCTCGGCACCGCTGTCGTGCTCGTCGTCAACGCCACGGTCCCGGCGACGAGGGCGGACCCGGCCAACGAGCCCGCGACGGCGCCCGTAACGCCCGCGGACCCCGTGAGACCATCGGACGCGGACCCGGTCGCGGTCGCGCTCGCGCCCAAGGACGCAGCCCCGAAGATCCCCAGGGTCGCCAAAGACGTCGCTGAACTTGGCGCCGTTCCCGAGACCGCGCCGGCCCCGCGTGCGGTAGCCGACGCAGACGACGTCGTCGCGATCGAGCCCGCGAGTGCGCCGCTTCCACCCAGCGTCCCAGAAGACGAGCAGGACTCCGCCGCGGTACCCGACAAAGAGCCAACGCCGCCCAGGACCGCTACAACCGACGTCGCAACCGACGCAGCACCCCCAAGCGCCCCCGCGCCGCGTGTCACGCCGGTAACGAACGCAGAGGCCGCAGCGGCCCCCGACACCGTCGAGGTCGCGGTGCTCGCCGCAGCCGCGGACGCAGCGCCCCCTAGTCCACCAACACCAAACAGCGCCCCCGCGCTCACGGTCGCGGCTACGACGGTGCCCGTGAGCGTGACGGAGTCGAACGCGGTGGTCTTGTCGAACCAACTCGACTCCGCGGTTGCGGCCGTCGGGTCGAACCACCCGGCGCCGGTCTGGGTCTGGCCGAACCACCCGGCGCCCGCAGTCATGTCAGATCCAATAACCCTTGACCGTCACGCCGACCGTGATGGCACCCGTGCTCGTCACGACGCCGAGGTTGCGCGCCACGATCGCGATGTGCTCGCTAGGGTTCGCCACCACCGGCGACTGCGTGAGGTCGAGGTCGATCGGGACCGACGAACCCAGCACACCCACGGCGGCCGTTGTCGCGTAGGTGTCGATGCCGATGAAAATCTTCCTCGGCGCCTTGGTCGTGCCGGTCGCAAAGGATGCGCTCTCGCCCGTCGCCAGTGAGGTTGCGGTGTGACCGACGGCGAGCTGATACAGGAACGCCACCGGACCGCCCGCCAGGACGACCGAGACGCATCCTTGAATCTGCACGCCGGTGATGACGAACTTCCGCGGGACCTGAGAAACACCGCCCGCCGGAACCGTATAGTCGAACAGCAGTCCGTCGTTGTTCACCGCGTAGGTCGGAAGGATTGCCGCGATGCCCCCCAGCCCCGTGACGTTCGCGGTCGTGTTGTTCAACACGGCCGCAGTAGGGCCCGAGCCCGCAGCGGAGTTGGGAAGGTTTGCCGTCGAACCGACGGTGCCGCCCTCCTGTCCCTGGTAGCCCATCAGGCCCGCCAGCCCGGCGAGATGGCTAGCCGGCAGGCCCGTCTGGAGGTCGGTCTGCTGAACGTGAATTCCGAACACCTTGAGCTGCGCTTGCGTGCCCGAAACGACGCTGCTGTTGCGCTGCTGCACGGTCACGGGCAGGGCACACGTCGACGAGGGCGCGCCGTTGCCCGCGGGGGTCGGGATGCTACCCACGAGCGTGTAGGGGCCGGTCCCCGACGTCGAGATCCAGAACTCCGTGACGAAGTCGGCAACGACGATACGGAGGTGGTAGGTGGTGCCGGCCGCCAGCGCTGCGCTGGCGACGGGGCCGATCGGGGTCTCGTTACCGTTGAAGTTGACGATTCCGTACGTCCCGGCGCTGGTGATGCGGAAGTAAAACCCGTCGACCGGTGCCGTCGTGGCGGTGGGTAGAAACGCGCCGATCTCGATGATTTGTCCGGCCTCGACCGGGGACACCCCCGCGATGTTGACCACGAACCCCAGCACCAACTGGGCGCCGCCCTGCTGCTTGAAGTAAGGCCACGAACTCACCGCACAGCCCGTCGAGGTCGTGGCGGTCGAGTTGGCGTTCAGGAGCAGCGACCCGCCGGACTCCGTGACGGTCATGGTGGTGAAGAGGCACCTCCATTGGCCCGTCGCCTGGGCCGTGCCATTGAAGTCCCAATCCAGGAGGGGCGTGGGCGAGCCGACCTGCGCCCGGTTGTCCACGGAGGACACGATCGGGCGCATGCTGCGCGTGCCCGTGATGCTGCCGTGGTCGTTCTCGCACACCAAAGCCGCGAACCCGGCCTGCGCTTGGACGAGCGGCGTCGTAACGTTCAGGTTGTAGTTCGCGTCGACGTTGGCTTGGCCCGTCGTGCTGGAACCGCCTGTGATGACCGAGGGAAGAGGCATGATCGTTTCCTTACTACGTCCAGATCCAGCGGACGGTGAACGAACCAGAGAACGCGTCCACCGCGGTCGCGTCGATGTTGAACCCGACCCCGGCCGTTGGGACGCTGCATGTGAACGCGATGAAAAGGGCCGCGTATTGATGGTCAGCGGCGGTGTAGCTGCTCGACGTGTCCTCCATGAGGAACGCCTGGCACGTCGACGTCGACAGGATCGTTGTCTGCCCCGTCACCGCGACCGTCGCGGTGTTGGACCCGGGGGCTGCGCCGAAGTTGATCGTCGCCGTGCCGGTGTTCCCCGCGTTCGTTCCGTTGGTGCCGTTCGTCCCCGCAGTTCCCTGAAGACCTTGGACGCCGCGGGTGTTGCCGTTCGAGTCCACGACGTAGAAGCCGATTGACTCGGCGTCGTAGAACAGCGTGTAGCCCGCTTGGAGCGGGACGCTGATGAGCGGGATCACCACCGACCCGTCGGTCTGCTCAACCGTAACCTGGCACGTCACGGACGCGTCCGTGTTGCGGAAGGCCATGAAGCGGCAGTTGCGCTCGGCCCCACTCGCGGGGCTCCCGACGATCGTCGTCGTCCCGGCCCCGGCGATGATCTGGTTCGGCGGCGACCCGGGCTGGTATGTGCCGCTCGAAAGTGCGTCGACGTAGTCCACCTTGACCGCGATGGCCTGGGCCCCGCCGGTGATGAGCGTGATCAAGCTGGAAGTGTTGGACAGCAAGATCATGGGCTGGGCGAAGGCTACAGCCAGCGGCGCCGCGGGTCTACTGGCCGAGACCACTACTCCACGAAGGGGCCGCTGAGGGTCCAGATACGCGTCGCCGCCACGGTGGTCTTCAGGCTTCGGTCCTGTGCGCTCGATGACCAGACCCGGCGCGGCCCGCTGAGCGTGTCAACGCGGCGGACTTGGATCGGAAGCGGCGGTGAGTACGGGATATCGCCCGAAAGAGACGCGACCGCCGCCGCGACGCCCGAAAGGTACCCGGCCCCCGAAAGCAGCGCGTAGGCCTGCGCCGAGGCTTCGACGGCCCCGGACAGGGTAAGGGTTGCCTGGGCGGTCGAGGAGGCCGCGGCGGCCCCGGAGACCTGCGAGGCGGTCGCGACCGTCCCCGTGAGGCCCGCGACGGTCGAAGAAGGCCCGACGATCGCCCCCGCGCCCGCGAGGCTCGCGCTCGATACGGCTGCGGCGGCAACGGCGCCCGAAACCTGAAAGATTCCGATAAGCGTGGCCGCCTGGCTTGTGGTCGCCGTGCCCAACCCCGCGAGTGACCCAGACCCAACCAACGTCGCGGACGCTGCGGCGACCGCGCCCACGGTCGCCGCGGCGCCCGCGGTCCCGAAGAGGACCCCCGAGGCCGACGTAAACGTGACGCTCGACCCGATGATGGGCCTCGACCCAACCAACGTCGCGGACGCTGCGGCGAGGCTGGTCGTAGCCCCGACGAGCACCCCAGCACCGTTAAGAGTACCCCCCGCGCTCAACGACGCGGTTGTGCGCCCCGCGAGGCTCGGAACGGCCGAGACGGAGATCGTCGCGGCAGCGATACCAGCCAGCGCGCCCAAACCCAACAGGCCCCCCGCGACGGACGCTGCGGCGGTTGAAGACCCCACGATCGAGACGCCGCCGGTCAACAACCCAGAGGCGGCGGCCGCGGCCGCCGCGGCCCCCGAAATTGACGCAGTCGCGGTGTTCGTTAGACCGGTGACCACCGTCCCGAAGATCGCACCCGAACCGGTAAGCGTGCCGGTGTCGCTCGCGGAAGCAGACGCCCCGCCCGCGAGGCTCGCGGTAGCGGTCGACGTCGTCGATGCGCCACAAGACCCGCCTAGCGCACCCAAGCCCGAAGGCATGGCGGTAGCCGCCGCCGCCGCAGTCCCGGATCCGCCGAGCGCGCCCAAGCCCGAGAGCGTTGCGGCGTCGGTTGTCGTAACCGAGCAAGACGCCGACAGCGCCCCGGCGGCGCCGGGCGCGGCAGTCGACGTCATCGCGGCCGCGGCGGTACCCGAGAGAGCCGGCGTGGCGACCGACGATGTGGCGGCCGTCGCGGTACCCGACACGGACGACGTCAAAGAAGCTGTCGTGGACGCAGCCGCGGACCCCACGAGCGCACCCGCACCGGAAAGGGTCGCGCTGTTCGCAGCCGAGGCAGAAACAGCACCCGAGAGCGATAGCGTTCCCGCGGTCGAGGTCGTGGCTGACGCCGCCCCGGAAACGGACGGCGTCAAAGACACGGTCACGGTCGCGGATGAGGCGCCCGAGAGCGCGCCTGTTCCTAGAAGCTGACCCGTGACCGCGGTAGAGACGGAAGCAGCGCCCGAGAGCGCACCGGCCCCCTGAAGCTGACCCGTGGCCGCGGCAGAAGCCGACGCGATGCCCGAGACGGTCGGCGTGACGGATGACGCTGTGGTGGCGGCCGCGGTACCCGCGAGCGCACCCACGCCGGAGAGCGCCGCGCTGTTCGCGGTCGTTGCGGAGGCCGTACCGGCCACGGCACCCGACGCGACAGAACTGATGTAGTCCCGGTCAAACGCGCCCGGGGTCGCTAGGGCACGGTCAAACCAGGCGACGCCAAGGAGGTCCGGGGAGAACGGGCCGACACGAGCCACGGCTTACCCCGTGCGGCTCATTGCCGATCCCCGCGACGGGTCCAGGACAACATAGACACGGCGAGCGTGGAGTTCGCTGCGTTTAGCCCAATGCCGGCGAAGCAGGCGGACGTCGTCTTGGACGTCGTGTTCACGAGCGCGCTGTAGACCTGGGGCGCGACGGCGTTCGTGAGGTCCTCGAGCCACGTGTAGATGGTGGTCGTCGCACCGACGACGCTGAACAGAAAGCCAACACGAATCTTGGACACACCCAGGGCGGTGAGCGCGGTGAGTGCCTGCGACAGGATCGCCTGGTCGCTGGTCGTTCCCAACGTTCCCCAGTAGCACTCGACCGTCACGGCGTCCGACGTAGCTGAACTGCTCGTAAGATCGACCTCGAGCACGTAACAGGTCCCCGCCTGCGCCTGGAGCGCGGGGAACGACATCGCACCGAAGTATGTATTGGTCCCGCCGACGAGAGCCGTCGCGGGGGCGGTCGCGACCGGCATGATGGGCAGGCCGATGCACCCGCTGGTGGTAACGAGCGCGGTCGACGCGATGTTGATCGGACCCGTGACGTTCCCGATCAGGTCGGCGCCGATGACGCTCCCGACCGACGCGCCGCCCGCGAAGTTGATGCCGTAGCGCTGGTTGCCACCCGTCGGCGCCGACACCGTGCCGCCGTACTTACCGCCGAGGATCTTGACGTTGGTGATGCCCGACGCGATGTTGACGCCGTCGTCCGTGCCGCTGCCCGTCGTGCTGTTGCCGCGGGCCTCGCAGTCCGTCAGCGTCGTACCCGTTCCGAACGCGATCTGCCACCCGTGCGTGACGTTTCCCGCGGCGACGCAGTTGGTGAAACCGGTGCCGTCGAGCTTCCCCGCGCCGGTACCCTCCATGTAAACGCCGGAGTTGCCGCCGGCCGCCGTCAGGTTGAACAGGCACGCGGTGAACTTTGTACTCTGGATGGTCGCGGTCGCGCTGTTGGCGTTGAGCAACACGTTGTAGTTCACGGCGTTGGTGAACTTGCTGCCGGTGATCCTCGTGTTGCTGACTACCCCCCCGGCGCCCGGATTCATGTAGAAGCCGTAGGCGCATCCGTTGACGAGGCAGTTGTTGATCTGGACGTTGTCGCTTGATTGTAGGTTGATGCCAGCGGTCGGACGGTTCGTCCCGGACGCGACGATCTGGTAACGGTCAATCAGGATGTCGGTGTTCGTCGCCGTGACCGTCACCAAAATACCGACACCACCCGTCGCTGCATTCACCCGGCTTGAGTAACAATCGAGGACTCGCGCACGCGCAGTGCCGCTGCCCATAAGCACGTCGTTGTACATGTTCAGGAAGAACACGTCGCGGATCGTGACGTCGGTGACCACATACGAACCGCCACTCGTGCTGAGGGCATTGCCGCTGGTCTGCGGCGTCGAATTCGTGATCGAAAAGCCCTGTATCGTGTAGCCGTCTTGCGTGCTTGAGTTGCCGGCGAGCGGAAGAAAATCCGCGGAGGTCGTGGTGACGCCCGTGAGGACGGTCGCGTACATCCCAGCGCCCAGGATCGCGCCCGTCTGAGTGCTGGTGAACGTCGGGCTCCACGTGGCCACCTTGAACGTCCCCGGGGACATCTGGAACACGTAGTGACCGGAGTAAGCCTGGGCTGCGGTCCAGGCCGCTGCGAACGACGTCGAGCTGTCGCTCGCGCCCGTCGGGTCGTAGGTGTTTCCCGGCGCATAGTCGATCGGGCGAAACACAGCGACGTCTGGATTGGAGACCCACGTGCCCGGGGTGCCCGCAACGGTGCATTGCCAGACCTTACCGTTCTGTGCGACGCACCAGTCGCCCACGTTGTGCGCGCCCGTCGTGGGTGCGCCCGAGGTCGTTCCCCCGACCCAGCGCGTCGTGACCGTAGACCCCGTCAGACCGGAAGGCGAGTACGACGCCGCCGTGGACTGGGTCGAGCCGGCGATGGCGTTCATCGTCGAGTCGATCTGGTACCAGCCCTGGCCCTCCTCGTAGACCAGCGTGTAGCCAGCCGGCAAGAGCCCCGCGGCGACCGGGTAACCCGTCGTCCCGTCGTACTTCTGGACCGTGACGGTCGCAGCGTTCGAGGCATCCGTGTTGTGGATGTAGACGCTCTTGATCGTCCGGGCGTACGTCGACGCAGGGGCGGCCACGACGGTGTTGGTCCCCGCCGTGACGCTGAGGTTCGGCGTGACGACGACGTTCGTCGACGTCGCGGCCGTGATAAGCGCGTCGAAGGCCGTGCTCATCACCGTCACGGTCGGCGTACCGACCGTGACGATCTGGAGCAGTTCGTTCGTCGCGTTGAGGGTCAGGTTCGCCAAGTGCCGCAGCCCTCGTTTCGCAGCTAACTACGCGGTATTGGTCAGGATCACGTGAGAGACGCGGTCAAGGCCGAGATGGCGAAACTTGGCGTGATGCCGTTGGACACGGCGAGCGACGACGTCAGCGCCCCGAAGCCGTAGACGACCCCGGCGCCGCTCGTGAGCGAGCCGAAGGCGAAGTAGGTCTCGGTCTCGGACCCGCCGGTGGCGGCCGGGAACGTGATCGCCGCAGCGTTGACGGCGTTGATCGGGTTGTTGCCCGAGATGGTCCAACCGCCCGAAGACCGCGCGACCGCGACGCGGGCGTAGCTCGTGTACCCGGCCTCGCTGGTCGTCTGTGAACCGGTCTGCCCCGGGTTCGCCGTGTGGAGGCTGATGTAGAAGCTGCCCGCGCTCGAGCTGCCCTGGATGACCGGCGCCTGGGCGAAGTTGGTGTTCTGGAACACCAGGTCCCACACCGAGGTCTCGCCCGAGTTGCTCCAGGAGAACGACTGGCCGCCGAGCAGCCTCGCGATGTCCTCCATCGCCTCCTTGGCCGTGCCCCAGACCTTGCCAGCGAACTCGCGCAGCGGCTCGAACGGGTCGACCGCCGCGATCGACGCACAACCGTTGAGATCGATCGCGAGCCCGGAGCACTCGCGGTCGAGCGCCTCCCGCGCGAGACCGCCGCCAGTGGGCGGAGCGCCACCCCCGCGGACTGCGCGCTGAGACGCCCTCTCCGCGAGGTGCTGCTTGAGGAGGCTGTCGATGCCTTGGCACGCCGAATCGACCAACACGTCCGTCGCGGCCCACAGGTCTTTGCCGTGTTGCTTCTGGACGAAGTGGATCGCGTCCTTGTGGTCGTCGGCGCGGCCCGTCCGGGCCCGCTCAGACGCAATCATGACCTCGGGCGTCAGTTGGCCGAAGAGCGACGCCACCCGGGTGGCGTGGTCCTGGTCTTTCGCGTTGCACTCCCGTTGGGCCAGCGCGGCGTCGTGGACCCGGTAACCGTCCGCGTCCTCCACGATGCCTTCGAGGTTGAACACGCGGCTCGGCGGTGGCAGCGGCAGCGGCGTCGGGTTCTGGGCGTGGATGAGGCTGTGGACCTCGGTGCGCGTGCCCTGGAGGGCCTCGGCCGGCTTGCGCCCGGCCGCGAGGTGCTCGGCGTAGATGCGCGTGACGTCGTCGGTCGTGACGGTGTGGACGAGGGCCATGGGCGCCAGGCTAGCACCTCGACGCCGTCGCCGGGAAGCTGCGAAGAGGGCGGGCCCCGGGTAAGGGAAGCAGCGGGCCCCGGGTAAGGAGCTAGGACGTGACCTGGATCATCAAAATGTCCGCCCGGCCGGTAAACGACAGATACGTGTACCTCCAAGATCAAACGAACGCGTATCTCCGAATCGACCCAACCGACGCATCGCGGTTCAAGACCGAGAGAGCGGCCTCGCAGGCGATCAAAACGTACGCTCTGGACGCGCAGTTCTGCTCCTTATTCAGCGGCGACCGAGTCCTCGTCGTCGTACGGCTCGCGGACGAGATGCTGGCCCGCGAGGCTACGCGCTCAACCTAGCGCTGATGTCCGGTAGCTCGACCGTCTGGTTTGCCAACGCGTGCGTCGAGTCGCCAAGGTACTCGACGCGGCCGGCGCGCACGAACGAATGGCACCGCGGCGTCGCCACGACCTGTCCGGCGTCGTCGAGGGTCTGGCTCGGGTACACGAGGACCGACGGGGTGAACGTCGGAGCGTCCTGGTTATCGTTGAAGCCCCAGCCACCCCGGTAAGGCTCGGTCGGGATCGTGTGCGGGCAGTCACAGCCCGGACACCAAAACGTGTAGCCGTAGTGGCCCCCGCTACCGTCTTCAACGTGTCTAAGCTTCACCCGACGACGATACCACAAGCCCAGAAAGCGCTCGACTCCTCATTCCAGCCCCAGGATCCGGCGAATGTCTCGGTTCTCGAACGCGTAACGCGCCAAGAGCCTCCCGCCCGCGCAGGTACGCGACCAGCCGTCGGACACCTGGGTCCAACCCAGCAAGCAATTGTTCTTCGCTCACTTGGTTCACGTCGCGGGCTCCGCGGGCACGCTCAGACAGACCCAAGAGGGCAGCGCCTTGAAGCGCGAGACGTCGCAGGACTGCGCGATGCCCGGGACTGAGCCCTTGCTGGTGTACTGCCAGGCCAAGACGTTCCCCACCGGATCATCCCAAGCGCCCCACGGCGCGCACAGCGGTGGGTCCGACTGCGTGTACGACGGGACCCACAGCGGGTACTGCCTCAGCTCCGGGTGAGCCCCGAGGCCCATCGGGGTCGCAACCCACGCGGCCGTGTAGATGAGCGGCACGACATCGAGCGCGGTCGACACCGCGTCGAGGAAGTCCAGGAGCGTATCGAGCGTCGGGATGCGCCCCGCGGCGCCCACGGAGCGCTCGACGTCCACCATCGGGCAGAGCGTATGGCCGCAGCCGTCGACGGTCGCGAGGAAGTGGGCCGCTTGGTCCCGACCCGCGCTGAAGGGGGACAAAAAATGATAGGCCGAGAGGGGCAAACCTGCCGCGACGACGCCCGCGGCGTTCTTCGCGAACGTCTCGACCGTCGAGCCCGCGCCGGTCGCACCTTCGGTGGCTTTTACCGCCACCCCGGCGACCTTCGGGTACAGCGAGCCCGCGACTCGGGCCCAGTCTGGAAGACCCTGCGAGGGCCCGATGTCCAACAGCGTGTAGGGTGCGTCCGGTGTCGCCATGCCGGCGATACTACACGCGCCGCAACGCAGGCATCAACCAAGCGGGCGGGTCATCGCCCGCGGTCTGAACCAGCTCGAACGACACGCCGGCCTCCGAGCGGGTCACGAGCGCGCGCATGCCCCGGCCGCACGAGCCGCAAACCGCGCCCCGCTCGTACGCGGTCTCGGGGTCCGTGATGGCGTGCACGATGAAGTCCGGCTCGGCGCAGAACGGACAAGGCACGTGCACCTGGGCCTCGAAGCCGAACCCGCTGATGGTTGAGTTCCGGTGGAACTTCTCCTCGTACGCGACCTCGTCGGGGCTCTTTTCCGTTGTCATACGTCCTCCGTGTTTGTGGCGTCCTGGTCGACCACAACCTGCGTGACCCTGCGCTCCGCCGCCGACTGGACGATCTCTTGAACGAGGTCCGCGATGGGCCGGTCGTAGTCCTCAGGCGAGAAAAACCACGTAGCCCAGTAGTCGCCAGGGTCTCGGTAACCCCCGAGGCACACCTGAAGCGCCGGGTTCCCCTCGTTGTCGAGGACCACGAGCGCGTGTCGTTCGCGCTGGACCTTCCGCGGGAAGGCCTCCTCGAGCTTCTGTAGGAACAGGAGAGCGTTGCGCATATCGGGTCCTTACGCCGCGGCGCCGCCTTTAGAGCGCGGGGGGTCGGTCCACGGTACGCGCCAGCTCAAAGTCGGCGTGGGCCATGAACAAGTTGAACCCGTCGTGCTCGTGGAACTTCGACGCCGCAGACACCGCCACCAGCGGGCTCGACCACCGGCGGAACAACCGCGCGTAGCTGTTCGCCACGTCGCTCATGTCGCGCAGCACCTTGCCCCACTCGATGTCGGTGGCGGACTGCGCCCGACCTCGCAGCCGGTCCGCGTAGTCCGTGGCCAGCGCGACGTGGGACCGCCACTGGCCCGTCGAGGCCCGCGGGGTCTTCTCGGGCTCGTCAGGCTTGTCGACACGGTCGTCCAGCTTGCTCACCCGCCAAGAGTAGCAGAAGACGCCCCAGCTAGCCCCGCGCCTTCGCGTCGGGCGTCTCCGCGGTCGTGGTCGGCGCCGACGGCATCGTGGTCGGCGAAGACCGGTCTGAGTCGGCTGGCGTGCCCCAGGACAGCGCCCCGCGCAGCCTCTGCACCAACAACGGGTGCTGCTCCAAGTCCTCGATGACCGCGAGCGCTATGCCGACGGGCACGTACGGAAGCTTCGCTGGAACGACAGGGCGCGGGACAACGTGCCGGTACACCGCCCAAACCCCGCGCGCAAACGCGTACCCCAACCCGACCACCGCGAACGCCGTCTGGAGGTACTCGGGCGCTGACATCCTTGCTAGAGCATCACCTGAACCCGGCGCTACGTCGAGAGCCGATACGCCACACTGCGGTGATCCCGCTCACGAGGTCGTTGGAATCGGTGGTGGCGGGCCGTAGTCCCGGCGGGTCCGGGACGCGAGCGCGGGGAACCGCGCGCACTGAAGCTCGACCGCGTCGACCCAACCCGACCCGTCGAGGCGCGCGAGCCACCGAGGCACGAAGTCATACAGTGCTTGCGAGTAGTCGATCTGGAAATTGTTGTGGCGTCCGCCCGGGGTTTGGTCCGGTTGGCCGTTGGGCTCGACGAACCCCCAGTTGCACGCGCCGTCCGCGCCCTGCTCCGACATCATAGGGTCGACGTACCAGCCCTTCAGCATGCCGCGGCCCCACTCGCCCGGGGCGTATTCCGCGACCTCAGCGTCGCGCAGGTCCTCGGCGCGCTCGAGGAACGCGAGCGTCCCCATGGCGTACGCGTCGGCCGCGGTCACGACCAGCTCGACTGGCTTTTGCTTCTTGGGCGCGGCCTTCCACACGGCCTGCGCCCACGCGACCGTCATTGAGGCCCACCCCTGCGCGCGGCAGAGCTGGACCTGCTCGCGGTAGCTACACGGCACCCGCATGACCCGGCCGCCCGCCTGGGGGAACGGCATCCTGAGGGCGTCGGTGGGCACGACCAACAGGACCCCGTCGGGCTCGTACGGGACCGTCACCCACGAGATCGGCTCCGCGACGCCGGCCGCGACCGCCGCGGCGAGCCCCCAGGAAGCCGGCGCGTTCGGGTTCCCCATCAGCACTTCCTCCAGACGTGACCCTCGTCGAGGTACCCGTGCCACCCGTCGCTGTCTCCGCCGCCCGCGGCAAAGTCGCTCAAGGACGGGCGGATCTCCAGACTTCCATCCGGACACTCGCGGAAGGTATGCGGCGGCGAGACCACGTGCGAGATCGCCCGTGCGCGTCGCGGAGCATCAGGGTCCTTCGCGTTCGGCTTCAGAAAGAACACCGCGGGCAAGTCCCCCGTGTAGCCCACGATCGGGCCCATGTAGTCGCCGGGCTGCTTGGGCATCTCACCGAGCGGAAGACGACGACCAATCACGGAAACACCGGGAAGTTTCCCAACGTCGTGGCTGTGCAGTTGCACAGCGCGGTGCACTTGCAACAGAACCCGTCGTAGCTGACGTCGATCACGGCCCTAACGTTCTCCGAGTTGGAAAGCTTCACGACTTCGGGTCGGATGGATCGCTGTGGGCTAGCACGACACCGCCGCCCAGCAGCGAGAACAGCGTCTGGACGTCCGCGAGCGTCAGCGTTAGTTGTCGGTTGGGTGGCGTCCCCTGGCGCGCGATCTCCAGGAGGTAGTCCGGGGCCTCGACGACGACGCTTCCATCGCCGTTCACCGAAGCCAAGAGCGCGGGGTTCGGAAGCTGGACCATCAGACGGCTTTCGCGGCCGACACGAGGCCGACGCCGCCCGTGACGGCGCCGAGGATGGTCGCGACCGGGCCGAGGACCTTGGCCGCGAGCGCGAGCCACGCCTCGAAGCGCTCGAGCCCCGTCGGAACGTGCCCCGCCGCGGCTTCCTTCCAACCCTGTAGCTGAAGCTGAACCTCGCCCAGCGTCGAGACCCGGACGTCCTCCGCGGACTGCCCCGTGAGGCCCGCGAACGCGATGACGCCCTGCTCGACCTCCTCCACCGTCATCGGCTCCGCGTCGAACGGCGTCATGGCAGCACCCCGGGCGCGCACGGCGCGGGTTGGTCCTGGCCGCCGTCGACGCCGTTGCGCCTCAGGATGCCCTGGACCTCGGCACGCGCGGGTCGAAGGTCGGCGCGAGCGCGGGCGACCCACGGGGCCCCAGCGTCGCTCGGGACCTGGGCGAGGTCACACACCGCGGCGTCGATGAGCCGACGGCCTGTGTCGAGCCCCGTGGTGTCCTGGGCGGCCAAGCCGTAGCAGCCAGCATCCACGACGCCGATCATGAACACCGCAGCGAACGCGAGACGGGACCCGGACTTCATCGCCACAGCCTACCAGGCACCACCGCGCCCCGCTAGTTGCCCGAGGTCGCGGCGGCGTCGCCAGAGACTGCCGCGAGGTTGGCCAGCGCCGCCGCGGTCGCGGCCTGGGCCGCGGTGTAGCGCGCCTGGTCGTTCACGAGCTGCGCGGCTTGGGCCGCCGCCTGAGCGGTCACGAACGCGACCCGGTCGGCCGAGGCCGCGACGTTCTGCTGCGCGACCGTCACGGCTTGGCCCGCCTCGGCCTCTGCCGTGAGGGCCGCCTGGTACTGCGCCATCGCGGCGACGACTGCCTGGCTCATACACGACAAGGTACTGCACGCCCCGGCGGAACGGCAACCGCCCCAGGTAAGGTCCCCCGGGATGACGAGGAAGCTCGGAAAGGTCGAGGTAGAAGAGGCGCGCCTTAACGCTCAGGCCTTGTGGGAGAGGGATTTCATCGAACCGTTCTACCGGCGCACGCGACTAGGAAGAGGGGACGATGGTGGCCTCGTCGAGGTCCGGGTGCCCCCAAACCCTGAGCCCCTGCTGAGCGAACTGTGCCGCCGTTTCCCGCAGACAACGCCGTCGATCGTCAACAGCAGCGCAACCGATCCGATCCTACTCGTGCTTGAGCCGGAAAGTCTACCGGTCCGACGGGCGGCGGACCGTCTCCGCGGACCGCTACGCGATCTAAAAAACATCGCCGGGTACACGTCATTCCAGGCGCTGATCACGCGTGACCCCGCCGACGCCCCGCTGCTCCAAGGTGCCTGGCTTCTCGACTCGCAGATCTACTGGACCGACGAGGACTCGCGGCGCGTGCGACACCCGAACAAACCCCGTGTACCCGGCTGGGACGGCGTCAAGCCCATCCTCGATCGCCTCACGGCCGCGGGTCGGATCTTGCTCTTGGGCTGATGGACGACTAGTCAGGCGAAATCACGCGCGCGCCGACGGAGCCCGCCTGGATCGCGTGTTGAATCGCGCACTGGCGCGCGAAGCACATCGCGGCGATGCGGTCGGGCGTGTGGGCCGCGGGGTCGTAGCCGAACAGATTCGACAGCCACTCGCTGGTCTCACGGTCGCGCTGCCGGCCGTCGTGACCCGTGGGGATGATCCACTTCTTGTTCATCATCTCGACCGCCACGGCCTCGACGACGAATTCGAGTGACGGGTTGACGCCCGACCCGGTCCGGTAGGGGACGACCGTGATGGCGCTGCGTCGGCTTAGCATGTCCAACATGCCCAACTGCGCCCCGACGGACTCGACCATGACGATCGACCCGAAGCGCTCGGCCGCGCTCTCAACCTTCGCGATCGTGTCGGGGCTAGTCCACCGACCGGCCTCGATCTCGAGGACCCGACGGTCCCCGTTGGGCATGACCGCGATCGTGAAGATGCACGACATGTCCGCCGAGGCCTTCTTGGAGAACGCCAAGTCCACGCCCGTGTAGATCCCGATGCGGTCCAGCGGACCCTCGGCGTGGTCTCCGAGGAGCCGCGCCGACTCAGCGGCAAGCTGCTGGTCGGCCCAGTCAGGGTGTCGCTCGAGCAGCTCATCGAACAGGTCCCCGGCCGAGTGACACGGGCGCAACCCCTCACCGCGCGCGCAACAAGCGTCCACCCACTCGCGCTTGAACCGCAGGCTCTCGTCGTCGCGCGCCTGGCACAACAGGGCCCGCGCGAACTCGAACGGCCCCATGTCCATGCGCTTCTGCTCGATGCGCTTCGGGGTCCACCGCTCAGGCCAGCTCACGACCCCATGCTCGTCGTAGACCGGAAACCGGTACAGCACGAACCCCGGCTTCTTGGCGAGCCGGTGAACGAGGTCATCCGGATGCCAAGCGTTCGACAGTACGACCACGCGGGCCGAGCCCGTGAGCCGGCCCATCAGGGTCGCCTGCACCCAGTTCCACAGGTGGTCGCGCGGAGTCTGGGTCCGGGTGTTCTCCGAGTCCAACACGTCGTCCAGGATCAGGTCGTCAATACGGGCCCCGTGGATGTTGCCGAAGATGCCCGTGGCCTGGACGCTCGGGTCCTTGGCGAACACGGTCCGCTCGACCGTGAGCTGGTGCAGGTTGAACGGCATCCGGACGTCCTTGGACCGGACGAGGTTCGGGAAGACCTCGTGTAGCTCGTCGGACTGCTGGATGTACTGCCCGATGCTCCGGACGATCTTCTGGGCGAGCTGGCTCGTCTTGGTGACGATGACGACGCGGCGGTTGGGGTTGCGCCCCAGGTTCCACAGCGTCCGACCCACGGACATCTGCACGGTCTTCCCGCTCTCAATCGCCGCAAGTATGAGTAATCGTTCATGTTTATCGAGCAACCCTTGCCAGGCAACGTGCTGTGGCGCGTTGGTGATGCGCTTGCCCGTCGACTCGTCGCGCAAGACGAACTGGTTGAACGCGACCGCGTTCGTCCGGGCCCGGACCGCGAGGTTGCGCAGGACCTGATGGCCGACCGCGCTGTCGCGCGCCACCACGTGTTCTTCGGGCCAGTCCGTCACACGTTCACCAGACGCCCGGTGTCGCGGTAGACCGGCTTGAGGTGCCGGCGGACGCCGGACCAACCCATGATCTCACCCCGGAACCGGTTCGGGAAGGCGGACCGCGCCGCCCACTCGACCCCCGCACGGTCAAGGCCACTCATCTCTTCCATTTGGCCGTCGATGTCCATGCCGGGGTAGCCGCGGCCCGCGCGTAGGTTACGAAAGTCACAGAGACAGGTCTCGAGCTGGTCAAGCCCCCCGAGGGCCGCGCCGGCCGCGCGCGTTGCGGCGAGCAGGGCGCGTTGACACGGGACGTCGCCAGCACACCGCTCCCAGGATAGCCCGGTCATGTCCGCCATGCTCGCGATAGGCCCCGTTCGGCCTGGCTTGTCCCCAATGTTCGGCGCATCCAGGGGCAACCCATGCGTGTGGAGAAGCAGCTCCGACCAGCGGAAGCTCGCCGTCGGACCCCAGTAAGCGAAGCGCTCGACTTCCCCCCGCACGGCGGTCCAATCGGCCTCCCGATCGCCGGACTTAACCAACCCTTTGACCCAAGCAGCTAGCCCGCCCGCGGCCTCGGCGTGCCGTACGGCGTCGGTTAGGAACCGTGCTGCTCGCTCGAGCCCCGTCGGGCCGGCAAACTGCCCGCCTCGTGTACGCCAACCCGCCGCCATCAGCGGGCCCCCCGCCGTGAGGGCTGTGAGGTCCGCCGCGGTGATGACGGACGCGCGCGGGAACTCCGTCCACACGCGCACAGCCGACCCGACGTGGTGCCAAGCTAGGTAAACCAAGGTTCGCCAAAGTCGCGTGTCCTCCGGGAGGCCCTCCAACGCGTACAGACGGCGGAGGTGTGCGCTGGCGACGTCGATGTCCTCGGAGGCGACCTGGGCGCTAGAGAACCTAACAAACGCCGTGAACGCCGCGACGTTCCCCGCGGGGAACGTCGCCAAGAAGTCCTCGGTCGCCGTCACCGGGCGCGCATCTCACGCTCAAGAACAACGGCCCGCGCCTCAGCCGCCTCCCGGAGGAGACGCACCGCGTAATCAAGCGGTGCCATACCCTGGACGGCCGCTTGTGCCCGGATCAACTGATCCAGCGGCCCGGGTACCAGCAACTTCATCTCCGACAGTCCATCCATCACGCAAACTTCCCCTCTTATTCAACGGGACCCAGAGCCCACCGGAGGGTCTTCGCCCGCGCGCACTCCTCCGCCGGGCTCAAGCACTCGAGCATTCCCGTGCGGAAGAACGCCACTGCGCTGATCCTCTCCCAACCACCGTGGTCCGGATCGCCCTCGGGCCCGACGGTGTCGAAGAGCGGCGTGTTGCCGTGGACCTCATGTGGGTCGAAGCAGATGACGTCAGCATCGCCTTCCACCGCGCCGCCCGCGTCTCGACCGCCGCCGCCATCGTGGCCTTGGTGTCGGGCGTGACCGGCTGCCGAGGCGCGCCCTTCTCGGTCACGTCCGCGAACGCGGCGTAAACGCGTCCGTGGGCACCGCCGTCGGAGTGGCCCGACGAGGTCCACGAGCTAACGATGCTCTTGATCGCGTCGTGGGTTGCCCAAGAGAGCCCGACCTCCTTGTTGACCGCCGTGATGGCTTTGTCTTGCTTCGCGGAGCTGGTCGGTAGCGCCGCGAGCGCCGCGGCAACCTTGTCGTGGGCACCGCCGTCGATCGCGTTCTTCAGGCTCAAGACCTTCTCGGGCGGCGCGACCGGCTTGGGCTTCGACGCCTCGTACGCGTCGCTCGCCTCCTTCAAGAGGCGCCCGCGGGTCTCCAGCATCTCGACCACCTTGGCGTGGTCCTTGGGCGCGAGGTCGGGGACGCGGTCCTGGACGTACTTGGCCCATCCGCCCGGCGCGGCCGCGAGCTTCGTGATGCGCTCGACCTGCTGACGGAAGCCTGGGGCCTCGAACGCGTTCTTGACGCCCGCGGCTTCGAGCACCTTCGCATACTGGGGCGCGACCGACTTATCGAAGCTGCTCGTCAGCTCTCCGACCTCGAGCTTCCCGGGCTTGTCGCCGCCCTGGGCCTTGAACAACAACGCGCCGCCGTTGTCGATGCGCGCGATCGAGCCGTCCGGGAGCTTGAGGACGTTGTCGCCGCTGTACCCGAGGGCATCCCGGTTCGCCAAGAAGACGTCGGCGGCGAACCCCCGGGCGACCTCGCGCGCGTCGCCCTTCGACGGCGACAACCCCAGCGGCTTGCCCCCCGGGAGGATCGTCGACGCGTACAGCGTCTTGCCCTCGTGCTGGAAGACCCGGCTCTCCGGCGCCTTCACGCCCAGGTCGTTGTAGAGCTGGTTGGCGAGGTGCTCGACGTGGGCCTGCGCGGGGTTCGCGTACTCCTTCACGTACCGCTGGACACCGTCGGTCCCGGTCCAGAAGCCGCTCTTGCCCAGTGCGTTGCTCCCCGCGGCGCCGCCGGTCTTGGTCCCCAGGACGGTCGTGCCGACGCTCTTGACGGGCGGGGCGTAGTCCCGGCTGAGCAGCTCGGGCTGCTTCGCCAGCTTGGGCCCCAGCTCCGCGAGGATCTTCTTGTCGCGGTCCATGTTGAGCAGCCCCGCCGCGTCCTTCAGCGTCGTGAGCTTGACCGCTTGGGTCTCGGCCATGCCACCGGGCGGCGCCTTCAGGCCGTCCCGAGGGTCGCCGCCGACCCGCTGGGCGATGTAGTAGCGGGTCGTGCTGACGCTACCCTTGTAGTCGCCCATGAGGCCGACGATCCGCACCTTCAGCCCGCTCTCCTCGTGGACCTCCTTGAGTGCGTTCTGCTGCGGCGTCAGGCTCTCGCCTGCGTCCATCTTGCCTTTAGGCCAAGTGTGAGCCGCACCACCGAAGTGGCCCTTGGGCTCGTAGACCCACATGCGCCCGTCGGGCTCCATGACGATGCAGCCGGTCGAGATGTGCGACCCGGTCGGCATCGGCCCCTCGCCAACCTCGACATCCTGGGTGTGCTTCCAGAAGCCACCCGCCTCGGAGTTCAACGGCACGCCGTTCAGCGTCGTCGGCGCTGGCGGTCCGAGAGCGATGCCATCCGCGGAGACGCCCTTGTCCCCCCAGACGCACAGTGCCTTCGGGTCTTCCAACGGGTTCGGGGGCTCCGGGGGCGACACCACGGGATCGGGTGGCGCCGGGGCTGCGGCCTTCGCCGCGTCGGCCTCGGCCCGGAGCGCCGCCTTGATGGCGGCCCCGTTGGCCTCGTTGTGCGCGTTGGCGGCGTTCACCAAGGCGTCGACGCCCGCGAGCCCGTGCTTGCCGTTCGTGGCGGACTCGGTCTTGATCGCGTCGACCAACGCCTGGCGCGCGGCTTCGTGCGCGTCGGCGGCGGCCCGGTAGACCTCCGGGGTCTTCTCCAGTTCAGCCTTGGCCGAGAGGCTGTTGGCGTCGCGGCTGGCGTTGATCGCCGCGGCCATTGCAACCTCGTGGGCTGCGTGTTCCGGCTTGATGTCGCCCGCGCCCTTGACGAGGTAGTTCTTGCCCGCCCGAGCGTGGAAGTCCTTGGCCCGCTGGGCCGCGGCCGCGGTCATCTCGAGCTTCTTGAGTGCCTTGGCGTGCTGCTCCGGTGGCAGCGTCTTGAGCGTGGCGTCGATCTTCTTCAGCAGCGCCTCGTGGGCCGCGGCCGTGATGACCTTGCCGGCGACGACCTTGCCCAGCGCTTCGGCGTTCTGCGCGGCCTTCTTGGCCCCGGCGATGAACTTGCCGTGCTCGTCGCGGATGACCGTGGACTCGTCGAAGTCACCCGCCTTCTCGACCGCGAAGGCCGCTTGCACCGGGGACCACGCGGCGCGCAACGCGGCCTTGGTAACCTCGGGGTCGGCCGCGTCAGGCTCGCGAGGCACCGGCACTCCCAGCGCACCACGAGCGCGCGCCAGCGCCTTGAAAAGCCGATCACCGGACGCCTCCGGGGGCGCGGCCTCTTGGACCGACGGGGCCGCCGCGTTGCGCGCCGCGGTCTTCTCGAAGCGAGCCCCGACGAGCGCCCAGGCGGCAGCCCCGCGCGCGTTCTCGGCCACACCGGGCCCGTCCTCGGGCGTAGCCTCGTCTCTGACCTGGGCCTTCGCGACCGTTTGGAACGCCTGCGTGACCGCGGCCCATACGGTGTCGCTCAGGGCCTTCTCGACCACCGCGCGGGCCGCCGGATCCGCCGCGCTCAACGCCTCCTTGGCCTGTGCCAACGCCGCGTTGATCTTGGCCTGGGCTTCGCTGGCGTCCATCTCGCGCACCGTACCACGATCGCTAGCGACCTCGGGGGCGACCGCCCTTCCGACCGATCGCACTTAGCTCCGCCGCGGACAGGTTCCGGGCCCGAGCCTCGCCACCCCGTCGACCTAGCGCCCTCATGTGCTCCCGCGCGCTCTCCGCCAAGCAAGCCATCAGTTCGTTGGGCGTCACGGAATGCCGAACCATGCGCCGTACCGCCTCCACGGCACACGTTCGCGCCTCTTCCTCGGGCGTTGTGTTGTGAGATGCCCGCGCGATAAGTGCTTGGATCTGCGAGAGAATCTTTGGATCTGTCGGGCTCACGGCGTCGCGATAACCTAGCGGCTAAGTTTCACAACGTCAACGGCGCGCACACGGAACCCCATGACGACGAGCGGGCCACATGCCAGCGCTACGATCGCCTCCCACTCGCCGGCCACTTCGTTGTAGCGGGGCTGACCCCAAAGCTCCCCGCGGTCGCCGAGGCGCGCGACGATGCCCTCGCGCACGCTCGACCGGAGCAACCCCTGGCAAGTCTCACTCACAGCTTCTGCTCCCTTCGCCGCGATCATCAACCGCTACCGTTGACGGCAAGGTTGTAGGTCCGTTCGTCAACGACGGTCGCGCTCGCGAAGATGCCGCGCTCGAAGCGACGGTACACCCAGAGATTCGGGGGCGCGGTCTCGTGGATAGCGACGATCGCGAAGTAGACCTCGAACTCGCTGAAGTCCGATCCCCAGGCGAGCGCCACGTCGTCTTCCTCCGCGCTCATTTCAGGGCTCGCCCGCCGCCGATGTAGCCCATGGGGTTCTCCGCCGTCATGGGCGCAACCCCTCCGGGGGAGCTTTCGATAAGCTCCGCGACCTCATCGTCGGTCATGTGGTTGGGCTGGGCCGTGTCGAGGAACCCGATCAGCTCCGACAGCAGGTCCTGAACCGGCTGGGAGGCGTCGAACTGGTGCCCAAGATTCGGCCCAGTGCCCCAAGCCTCCGCAAACCGGCGGGACTTCGTCGCGCGGCCCAGCATCCAGTTGGGGTTCTGGTTCGAGCCCCGGGCGGCGCGCCTCTCCGCCAACAACGGCTCAGGCGCGACCAGGTGCGCGACCGCGAGCGTGGCCCCGGGGCCCGGTCGACATTGGCCCGCTACGGAGCTGCGGTCGAAGAACCGCGCGACCTTCTCGAGGCTAAACCGGTCACCGTCGAAGACGGTCAACGGGCAGCCGTGGAGCGCCGGGTCCGCGGCCCATGAGTCCAGCGAGGCCTCGACGCCGTTGTACGGGACCGTGTCGGCGCCGTCGAACGTTCCGCCCGTGTAGTGTCCCGCCGCGACCATAGCGCCCGGCACGACGGTCCACTTGGGCTTGGGCGTGCCGTAGCGAAGTTGACCGGAGTCGAGCCAATCGAGCAGCGCCCGAACCAACGTCGTCTTGCCGCACCCCGGCGCACCAACGACCCATAGAATGGTCGGCGTCACGACCGCGACCACGACCGCGACCGCGACCACGCTGCATCGAAGCCTGCTCGCATGACCGCGGCGGTCACTTCGTCACCTTGGGCAACGGATGCGGCCAAGGAAATGCATCACAGATGGCTCCGCGTCCAACAACGAACCAGGTCGGAGCCCGCTCGAACTCGTTGAGCTTCCCGGTTTCCAGCATCTCCGAGAAGCGGCCCGTGTCGGCCACCCACCCGCCGTCCTCCAGCGAGATCCAGTCACGGCCGACCGCCTTCACCCGCCCAATGTCGATCATCGTCACGGTGCGGATGAGCACGGCGTCCCCCGGGGCGAACGGAAACGGAGGCGCTTTCTCCGTCGACGCAGCCTTCAAACCCGGCAGCACCGCCTGAATCTCTCGCAACTGCTTCACCGTCAAATCGTCGATGTTCATGTCATTTCCTTTCGTTGTCTTAGCCCGTTCGGGCTGACTCCCCCCTTACCCCGAGCCCGACGGCTAACCCTGGGTCCTCAGGACCGTCGGCTCGTAGCCGACCTCGGCGGCGTACGCGGTCGCCGCCGTGCGGCCCGCGACCTCAGCGCTGACGGCTCGGATTGTCCCTGCACCGTCGCGGCCGCCGCCCAGCTCCGGACACCACACGATCCACGCCGTCACCGTCATTTGTCCACCTTCTTCGTCAGCTCAGCCTCGGCCAACATACGCGCGGCCGCGAAGCCCGTGGTTTCGTACTCGACGCCTTCAAGCCGCACGCACTCTTCCGCCGCGGAGGCGCCCTCGCGCTCAGCCCGTGAATCGAGGCTGAACGGGTACCACGACACCCTCCGGTACGTGAACGACACCGTCCGACCGGGCTTCTCGTAGCAGTACATCGTAACCGACGCGCGTTGGGGTACCACGTCGAACAGCTCCCACAGCGTCGGGCGGCCGGGCTCGTGGTCGGCCCAGACCCAGATAACGCCATCGCACTGTCGGTCGCTTTGCACTCGGGTCGGGCAGAACTTTGTCCCCGCGACCTCGACGGAGAAGTTGTACCCGACGTACAGCAGTGAGGGCATCAAGACCACGCGCTACCCCTTACCCGGCGCGGCGGACTTTCGGGCCCGCAGGACCTTCAGCAAGTGCCAGACAGCGCCGTCCGGGACCGCGACGCCCCAGAGCCGCTGGGACACGCGGCTCACCAGGCGGTTGTACTCCGTCGTTACATCTACACGCAGGACGCGGACGCCGCTAACCTCGACGGCCCCGTACCCCGCCAGTTCCTTCACCACCTCGGCCCAAACCAAAGCGGCGTCCGCGTCCTGCGGTAACACCAGATCACCCCCGACAGGCGCATGCTTGTCACCTGTGTAGTCCACGTTCCCCAACCGTTGCCTTCGCCGGCTCGTCGCGATCGACACCGAGGGCATCTCTAGGCGGATGTGGCGTGGTATCTTTCGCTGTGGGCAGCCCGAGGCATGAGTCCCCGCAGGAAAGCGGGGATTAAGCCCACCCACGCCGCAATTGCACACACGCTGCTCCACCTCGAGCAACCGATGGGCCTCGGCGGACCGTAGGTCCGGCAGCAACGCACGCCAGACCCGACGCGCGACCTTCCGGACGTCGAGACCCGCCCGGGTCCAGACGGTCTCCTTGTGCGCCGCAACCTCAGCGCGCATCGACTTGGCCCGGAGCTTCTGCTGGGCCGCCGTCTGGGCCCGGGCGCGCTCACGCGCGGGGCACATGAGGCGAACCATCCGGTGGTCCTGGGCCTTGGTGCTACACGGCAGACAGTACGCCCGGGCGTCGTCCGCGCGGGGGCGTTCAGGCGCGAGCTTCCCCACGCGGCACCGGGGACAGACCCAGCGCTTCACTCGAGCGGCTCCCCGGCGCTCGCGAGGCGGCGGAACCGCGCCCGCAGCACGACTGGCAAGACGGTCTCGTTGAAGGTGCCGAAGTTGTCTGAACGGTCCTCGTGCAACCCTTCCGGGCGCTCCAAGACACGCTTGATGGTGCTCATGACTCCTCTTCTTCCCTCTTGGGCGGCTTCTTCGGGAGTGACCGCGGGTCGTACCCGTGGGCGCTCGACGGCGGCGGGGCCTCGGGTAGCGGGGGCAGCGCCTCGAGCCCCAGGATGTTCAGCAGGGCCTGGCGCTGCTTCGGACTCAGCACCGAGAATGACCCGCCGACGCTCAGACCCCGCAACAGGTCCTTCGTAAAGTAGAAGACCTGGGCTGAAGACGACGCGGGTCGCGAGCCGTCCTGGGGCGCCCCCGCGATGCGCGCCGCGATGGCGTGCTTGGTCATGTTCTTCCGGGCCAAGCGGTTCGCCGCCGCCGCCAGCGCGACGTCCCGGTCGTGCTCTGGGTTGCCCCGGCGCTCGTGGATCGCGATCGTCGCGTGACCCCCGCCGTGGTTGCTCCTATGTACGGGGCGGCTCATCCGCCCGCACCCCGACGCGCCCTTGCAGACAGCGTCATGAGCAGCCGCCGCACGACCTCGGGCAAGTCGTGGTCCGAGGCTTTGGCAAAGCTGCACAGCGCCGTCAGGCCAATCAGGACCAAGTCCTGCTGCCCCGTGGCGCCCGTGATGTGGTGCAGTGTATTCGAGATCGGCATCGTCCCCTCCTAGCTGTCGAAGTAGAAGAGCAGCCGCAAGTCCTGGGGCCCGACGCCCTCCCGGGTCGCGGTGGCGTTCAGCGCCGGGAGGTGCTGCGTGACGAACTCGGGAACATGCTCCGCGTAGGGTACGTCCCGCGTGACCGTGACGTAGGCCCCGTGGTACCGCGGGTCTTGTCGAATGCTCTCGCGGAGCAATAGCTGCGCGGCTTCTCCGGTCGCGCTGGCGAACAGCGCCTCGGCGTCGGCTTTCGAAACCTCGTGTCCGCCGTAGGCCCAGGGGTCGTGCTTGACCGATGTGTCAGGCCTCTGGCGCCACGCCAAGTAGTCGAGCAACTCCACCCGGCCCTCGACCGGGATCGTCTGCTGCCAGTCGAACGCGTTCAGCTCCGACAGCAACAGCCAATGGCCCGAGTGGTCCTCTTGCTCGTCCTTCAGGTCGGGACACCGGTCCTCGGGCCAGCCGCGCAGACCCGTCTCGCCCGACGGCACCGGGTACTCGACGACCGTGCGGTACTCGCCCCGCCGGACGCCGGCCAGGATACCGAACAGCGCGTAGTTCCGGTCGATGTGCCACGCAGCCATGTAGACGCTGTGCGCGCGCTGGTCGGCCCCCGTCTCGCCAGGGTTCTCGTCCCCGTAGATTTCGCCAGCCCATTGGCTGAACCCCGGCACGCCTCGACGCGACGCCACCAACGCCCAGGCCCCGGCGACGCGCTTCTCGACCCAACAGTGGATGTCACAGCCCATGGCGGTTCTCCTGCGGGGCCGCGCCCCAGAGCGCGCCCCAGTAACGGCGAATGTAGTGCTGGTCGGTCAACTCGACTGCGCCCCGACACCCGCGGCCACAGTCCTGCGCGTGAACGTGCTGGTCCCGCAGCAGAACCGCCGTGTCGTGCGTATAGGTCTCCAACGCTAGCAGGACGGCCTCGATCCGCGGCGCGTCTCGGTCGACCATCACGACGCCTCCGAGAGCGCGTGCTGCGCCCAGAACGCGACGGACTCCGCGCGGCCAGCATCGTCGAGCGTCGGATCCCACGGCTCCCGAGGAGCCAACGGACCACCGTACGCCGTGTACAGGACGCACGGTTCACCATCGTGCGGGCCGCCGATGACCGTGATGGTCCGGACGTCGCGGGGCGCACGAGAGCACAACCGCGAAGGTCCCCCGCGAGCCCCCCGTGCGACCTGACGACATTCGGCGTCCGGGACCGGGACGTCGCCCATCGCGGGCCCGTGGAGCCCGCACGGCAGCGCCGGAAGCTCGGGCGGGAGCGCGACCGTCTCGGCGAAGAACGCCGTCCGGTCGCTGTACCGCTCGAGCAACCAGGCGATGTGCTGGTCGTTCAGGTGGTGGTCGACGTGGCTGTCTGCTGCGAGTTTCATCGTTCCTCCTAAGTGTTGAATAGCTACTCGGACGCGCCGACGTTCACGAGCGCGCCCGCCTCGTCGAAGACGAAGCTGGACACGAAACCCGTGTAGCCAGCGCGGGGCTCTTTTTGATCTCCCTCAATGACGACGGACCGAAAACCGCGCCATTTGGAACGGTCTTCGATCGGGACGCCCCTGCCCTCCAGGACCTCAAACTCGATACCCGCGCGGCCCAACATCGCCTTCAACGCTTCGAAATCGGACATGGTCATCTCCTAGTTCTCGAGCCAAAGCAACGCGCGTCGGGCCCGCTCGACCGCCCGGACCTCCGTCGGCTCGACACCCTCGACGGTGCGGCCCGCGCGTAGCGCGCCCACGACCTTGTCGACCAGCAACAGCGCGGTCTTGGTCCGGTCGATGGACTGGTAGAGAGCGCGCCGCGCTTCGGACTTCGCTTCCGGTGTATCCATGGTCGTTCTCCTCGTGCGTTCAGTCGACGATGCGGGACCAGGCGTCATCGGTCGGGAACGCTTCGTCGTTCTCGCCGAACATCGTGCGGCGGTTGTAGGCGGCAACCTCGGAAGTGCTAAAGCCGTCGAACGTGGACGCCTGCGAGTCGTGGGCGTTCTTGAGGTAAAGCGCGCGGAGGTCGTCGTGGGAACGGTCGGGCTTGCTCATGGTCGTGTTCCTCAGAGGCTCATGTAGAGGCCGGCGTGCGACTCGAAGACCTGACGGGGTCTCGTTGCTCATGAGTAGAACTATAAGGCGTCTTACCTAGAACGCAAGTGTTAGAAGAGAATTATCTTCCGCCAAGCCTCAGCATCACGCTCGAGTACGGGATCGCTTGGCCGTCGACCGTAACGGTGCCCCACCGGGTGGCCCCCGCTGCCCGCTCGAGCAGCACGTCGGCCTCGTGGGCCGGCGTCAACTCCCCGGCACAGGCCACGTGCTCAGCGCAGCAAGCCAGCGCGGCCTCCTCGGTCTCGAACCGGGTCGCGTCCATGAAGAGGCCCCCGTGGGCCACGACGCAGCCCGACCCGCGGAAGTGCCGCAGGAAGGCGCCACCACGCACCCAGGGCCGGGCGCACCTCAAGACCCAGAACATCAGCACCCCCTGCGCTTCCTCGCCGTGGCTCGGTCCTGGTGCGCGATTTCACGCTCCAGCATCTCCTCGGCCTGGTCAACGACGTACAGATCAGGCATACCGCTCGACGCCGCAAACGCCTCCGCGGCCTCAAGGGTGTCGAACGTCAGACACCCTTGCTCCCGCGAAACGAGGGAGAAGATCATCGGACCCCCGACCCAATCGGTCCTAACCGCCAGGTAACAGACGTCGTTGTGGCGCCGGGCTTTGACGAGGAAGCTCACGTGAGCCCCAACGCCTTACGGACCCTGAGCAGGTACGACAACAGAGGGTCTTCCTGGCGGCGAGCCTCTCGCGCCAACATCTCCGCGGCCTCTCGGGCACGCGCGGCCGCGGCCTTTTCCTTCTCGCGCCGCCGTTGGCGACGGGATCGGGCTCGGTTGGGCGTGCTCATTTGTCCAAACGCTCCATCGTGACCGCGATCCCGCCCGGCCCGACCCCTACGACGGCGTACCGAGACCCATCGCTCAACGTCACGACGTCCCCGACCGTGTACGCGTGGCCGGTCGTGAACGTAGTCGTCGCGCTATCCAACCGGGTACGCGCGACCACAAAGAGCTCGAGCGAGTTCCCGGGCGACGCCGCACGCTCCAGCATCTTCGCGGCCTCTCGACCGCGCACCCTAGCCGCCCGGCGCGTCCCATCCCGGTGTCCCACGCTCTAGACCTTACCCGCCCGCGCGGCTTCTCGCCGGGCGACCATCGGGCTCGAGCAAGAGGAGCCAAGTCATCGCCGGGCCCTCGCCGCCAAGGCCTGCCGCTCCAACGCGTGTTCCAGCATCTCGCCTGCAAGGTCCACGACCTTCCACCGGTGGCCGCGAAGCGCGACCAACGTGGGCGCCGAGGCCTCGGCTTCTTCCCGGGTATCGTACGCGCGGGCCGACGTTGGCCGAGCGTGCCACGTCCCAAGCGGACCTAGGTACGGCGCGTAGCTTGGTGTTCGCTTGATAACCCACACGGTCAGGACCCCGCGGCGCGTGCCGCGTTTCGCGCAGCGTAGTCGAGCATCGCCCCGGCCTGGTCCACAACGTCCAAGTCGAGCCCCGGACGCCACGGGCAAGACTCGATGTAGTGGCAAGCCTGATCCGCCGTCTCGAACACGTCAGCCCCACCGGGCGGCCCCCAACCGAACGACACCCGGGGGGCCGTCGTGTAGTAGTAGTCGTGACGGGCGCTCCCCACGCTGATGAGGATACGGCGGCGGATGATGAACATCAGGTCTCCCCCGCGGCCCAGCCCAACATGGCGTCAGCCAAGCGAACAACGAACAGGCGCCGACCTTCCTTGTTGTGGCGCTTCACGTAGTCGCCTGCGGCCTCGGCGGTCTCAAACGTCAGGGCATTGCCCGGTGACCCCCAGGGGCTCATGGCCGCCGTCCAGTAGTCGTGGCGCACGGCTCCCATGAGGTCAGTGACCCGAATTTGGCGGCAAATTACCCAACTCATCCCGCCTCGCGCGCCAGCAGTTCGTCCGCGAGGTCCAAGATCTCCAACGGGCCCGAGATCCGCAATCGTTTGATGAACACCCACGCGGCCGCTACATCCTCGAACACCTTCGCGTCGGACGCCCGCGGCGTGACGAACCACGACAGCTCCCCCGACGCGAGTTGGTCATCCACGACGTAGTGGTATCCCCCGCCGCCCAGGTTTGCCCAGCCCCGCAGTTGCACACGTAGGATGAACATCACCGAGCCGCCTTCCGCGCTTCTCGCTCCAACAGGTACTCCGCGAGGTCGCACACCTCGAGCTCCGCGTTCGTGCGGTTCGCAATCTGCCACGATCGACAGTAAGCCCGCGCCGCCGCCTCGCTCGCGAACTCCGTGGCGTCAGAGACCCAGTGGGACCAGTCTGCAACGGCGCGTTCGACCCGCAGGTACAGCGAGAAGGGTGACTGGCCTTGCGACGGCATTCGTACGATCCAAGTCACGACGGTCCCTTACCCCCAGCGTGGGCGGCTTCTCGCTCCAACAGTTCCCCCGCCCAGTCCGCGAACTCAAGCCGCACAAACCGCGCCTCCCCGATCTTGGACCGGCATCGGTCCGCCGCGGCGCGCGCGATCTCCTCGGTGGCGAACACCTTCGCCAGGCTCAGCTCCGGCACCCAAACGGCCGCGCCGTCGGTCGCGACGATGTGCGTCATCTGGACGGCGCGCCACCCAACAGGGCCTTGGGGCCACGCCCGCAGGTACGCCGTCCGTCCCGGGGAGGGCCAGCTCTTGATGATCCAGGGCACGCCCCGGTCCTTACCCGCGCCGGGCCTTCTTCGCGGCAACCCGAGGGTCGTCGTACTCGACCAAGGGCTCGGGGAACTCCGCCAGCCCATCAAGGAGCTTCCCCAGTTCTTCGCCCCTCACGAGGCGCTCATGGTGCGCCTCGATCTCGCGCAGCCTAGCCATGGCGACGGCAGCGTCGTGTTGCTCGCCCACGGGGTCGCCCTCAAGATACACATGAGCCTGCACAACCTTCTCGCGGACACGCTCACGGATAGTAGGTCGCGGAGACCCGACCGACTCAAGGGCCCAGAGCACAACGGAGCTTGCAGACTTCTCGCGCGGGAGAAGCTCCCGACCCAAGGAGGCCCTCCGCTCCGTTTCCGCGCGACGAAGGGCCGCCTCTGCCCTCGCCGACCAAACCAACAGTCGCTTCTGTTTAGCTGCCATGAATCCGGGGTATATACCTTCGGGTATATACCCGCAAGCAAAGGTATATACCTTTAGTGCACTTCGCCCGGGTTTTGGGGCCCGATCGAGGGCTTGTCCGGGGCATCCTCGCGCGCGACCGCCGGGGCCTCGGGCCGCGGGTACGCGTCCTCCCGCTTCAGCCGGGCCTCCTCGTCGAGGCTCCACAGGATGGAGCGGGCGTGCTGCAACGCCTCCTCGTTCTCCTCCTCCGTCATCTCAACCGCGCCCACCGTGGGCTCCGGCCCACGGCGTTCAGCGGCAAAGTGCGAAAGATCCACGCCCGCGACGGTCACGCGGGCCGCCATCTGGGCCATGGCGTTCAGGTACTTCATCGCGGCGTCGGGCTTGATCGTCGGGATGGCTTTGGGCGTGTACTGGGGCTTGCCGTCCGGGCCGGCGGTCTCGTCGAACGCCTCGCGCATCACGACCCGGACCATCTGGGCCGCGGCGGGGCTCAGCGCCAGCACGACTGAGGCAAGCTGCTGGAGGCCGCGGCGGGTGCTCGTGACCAGCGTGGCCTCTTCGTTTTGGGCCCGTTGTCGCTCGGCTTTCAGGGCCTCGCGCTTGGCTTCCTGCTCGGCTTCTCGGGCCTCTAGCTCCCGGGCGCGGTCGCGGCGGGCTTGTTCCCGGGACCGGTTCTCCTCCTCGAAGACGTCCTGCTCCAGGACCTTCTTGATCGGCCGGGCCCAGGGGATCCCGACCCACCCGTCGTGGTAGACGATCCGGGCCGTCGTCCACGTGACCCCGAAGTGGGCGGCGACCCGGGCGATGCGGCTATCCCGACGGAACTGCTCGACATACTCGTCGTAGAGCGCGCGCGTACGGGGCAGCGCGGGGCGCTTCTGGCGCAGCGCAGGGTCGACCGGGGGGCGGAACTTTCTCGGCATGGAGGCGGTATTGTGCGCCGGGGGCGACCCTTGCTGCAAGCGCTTGCGCCGCGTGGGGCAAGGGAGGAAGCTCCGAGGAGGCCCCCACGAGACGCCCTCGGGGGCGCGGTACCCCTACGAGGAGCTGCTGGCGAGTCTGGCCGCGGACCCTGAGGAGGCTCCAAGGAGGCTCCAAGGAGGCTCCAAGGAGACGCGCTCAAGAGCGCGTTGAGTCTGAACGCCCCGCAGGCACGCTCAGCGCCGCGCCTCACGCGCCAACGCGTGTTCAAGCATCTCGTCCGCGAGGTCCACGGGCTCCCAGACCTCGTCGGTCATGCGGCTCGCATACTCGCTCGCGGCCTCGGCGGTCTCAAACGCCAACGCAGCCCCCGGGGACCGGACGCGACCCTGGAAGCCGCCGAAGTAGACCGGGATGGGACGGTACGCCGCGCGGTAAATGGATTGGTTCAGCTTCAGGATCCAGGGCATCGGCGCGCCCCCCTTTCGAGCAGTTCGTCCGCTAACGGAACCGCGATCCAAGGACCCGTCACGACATCATCCAGGTCGTCGGGGTGCCCTATCGGATGCGCGAGTGCGGCTTGTTCGGTCGAGAACTTCTGAGCGAATTCGAGCGTGAACGTGTACGGGTGGGCTTCGCGGTGGGCTTCGCGGTGCGCGTCCCGGGCGTAGAGGGCAACGCTGGGTTTCGCACCGGGTTCCGCGCCAGGGCGTCTACAGACCAATACCCAGGTCATCGGCGCGCCGCTTCCCGCTCCAGGAGTTCCTGCGCTAACGGGACCGCGATCCAAGGACCCGCCGCGATAGGCCCATACCCATCACGGGGGTGCTCTGCCCGACACGCGAGCGCGGCTTGCTCGGTTGAGAATTCCTGAGCGAAGTCGAGCGCGGACGTGTACGGCCACAACCCGTTCGAGATCTGCTCGAGGCCCCGGGCGTATAAGGGCCCTTTGGGGCGTCTATAGACCAAGACCCAGCTCATCGGCGCCGCGCCTCCTGTTCCAGCAGTTCGTCCGCCAACGGGGCCACGATCCACGTCTCCGGGTTGTCTAGGCGACCGCGGGCCTCCTGGGCGTCGGCCTCCGTCCAGAACACGCGGCCCCCCGAGCAGTAGGGCGCGACGGTGTACCAAGAGCCACCCATCCGAACCCCCGCAACAAAGTACTCCGCAACAAAGTACTCCGCCGTCATCCGCGACTTCAGGACCCAGCCAGCATCTCGGCTCATCGGGCCGCCTCAAAGCGCGCCGCCTCGCACTCAAGCATCGCGGCCGCGAGCGGGACCAAGGTCCACCGATCGCGAGCCCCCGGGGCCCAACCTGAACGTCGGTAACGCTCCGCGGCAGAGCGCGACCGGAACACCCGCGCGAACGAAAGGGTGAAGACCGCGACGCCGCCGACGCCCAGGTAGAGCGGGGGTCTCCGCCAGACCAACGAGGACTCCTCGTCAGGCCCGTCGGTCCAAGACTGAAGGATCCACGCTTGCTTCATGGCGCCCGTCGGGCCTCGCAAGCGAGCATCTCATCGGCCAGTGGAACCGCGATCCACCCGTCTACCGCGAGGTTTGCCTTCATCCAGTCGAGCGCCGCGGCTCGGGTGGCGAACACCGCAGCCTGCCCGGGCTTGTTCGTGATGTTGGCGGTCATGGGATCGACGGTCGGCCACGCGGACACGTAGATGTGTCCGCCGGCTCCTTTCACGATCCACGCGCCGGCCTGCTGCTCGCTCACGCCGAGATCCTTACCCCCCGCGGGCGACGCTTCGAGACCCGCGACACATTTGCGCCCGGGGTTGCTCGCCCCGATGCGCAATTGTAGGACGTGTGATGCGTTTTTGCGTCTGCCGGCCATGCAGAATTGCTAGAAAAGCCTTAAGTTACCAGGACCGCGACTCCGGCCCGGTTTTAGCTTCTCAGACGAACGAAAGCCCCCGGCGCGGTAACGCCGAGGGCCTGGTCAACCTGAGCAAGAGGTCAACGTGATGAGCTTTGTGCCCCAGTCTGCCAAAATCTGCAACCCCTACGCGGCCCCGTACCCGGCGAGGCGTACGCGGGTCACGGCCCCCCTGAGCGCGCTCGAGTACCCGCCGCCGATCCTGTCGGCGGCCGAGGAAGCCGCAGAGGCCGTCTGGGCGGCGGTTGCGCGCTCGCGCCCGAGCGCCGCGTTGCGCGCCGCGTCGGGCGCGCCGAGGTCCCTCCGCGGCCTGCGCCGCTTCGAAGAGGAGCCGTTGGGCTAGAGGTTGGGATAGCGCCACGGGCTTGTCTTCCTCTTGGCGCCTAACCACGGCCCCGTCCCCCAGGACCGCCCCGTGGGTCCGTCAGGACAGGCACCGCACGCCGCAGCACCGCCTCGTTCTCGCGCAACACCTCCGCGAGCAGCACCGCCCGGACGCGCAACGCGACCTTGGGATCGAGCCCCATCGCGGCGGCGTCGACCTGGGCCTTCGCAGCCTCGGCGGTCGGGAACGCGGTCGCGCGGAGCGCGTCGTACGTCCAGGTTGCGCCCCCAACATACCACATCAGCGCAGGCCGGCTCACCCCCGGGGGTCGCGGCATCACCAACAACCACGCGGCGCCGCTCACCACAGCGGGTCCTCGACGCCAACCTGACGCGCGGCTTCTCGCGTCAGGAGTTCTTCCGCGAGGTCTACGACGCGCACGTCGTAACCTTTCCAGACACGTGCAACCCAGAACGCCATTCGCTCGGCCGCCTCCACCGTCGGGTACTCCTTAGCATCCTCGAATTGCGCAACGAGCGCCAAGGTCCGCGCGGCGTAAAAGGAGGCCAAGCGGTCATGCCCTCTTGATAGCCGGACCACGTAGCTCACGGCCGCCCCACACCGTCGAGGTTTGCTGCGGACAGCTTGGCGTCGTACGCGGCCTGCTCTTCCTCGATGATCTTGAGCGCGTCCGGCGGACAGTGACCCGCGCTGCACCGAGCCTCGGCGTCGCGCCAGCGCTGTGATCGCTCGTCGGGCTCGAGTTTGAACGGCGGAAGGTCGCGGCTAGGGGTCGGTCGCCGCTCGTCAGGCTTCAGGCCGTCGAAGTTCCGCCACATCTCCGACGCCACGGGGTCCGCCGACTGGTTCGCATACTTCGCCCCCGGCTTGGACCCGTACGGCCGCAGGACCAAACCTTCGACCGTGTTCCAGGCGATCTGCGCCACCAGCATGCCGGCGTAGATGCGGAGCGGACGCACGACCGTCAGCTCCAACGTCCAATACCCGCAGAACGACTCGTCCCCAAAACCCGCGGTCACGTGCGCCGTGAGACCCAACCGACCGAGGCTGCTCTTGCCGCAGAGCACGGGAACGAAGCCGCGGCTCTCGGTCCGCTCGACCGTCGAACCCAGGTAGAGCTGACCGGGGTGAAGGACGATCCCGGACTCCGGGATGTCGATCGCCAGCGTCGGGTTTCGCTGCCGGACGTCCAGTACGGTCGGCGTGCCCGGGAAGAAAACGCGGCCATCCGGACGCAGGATCGGCTCCTCGGTCTCGTAGACCAGCAGGCGCGGGCCGAGCGCGACGTCGTAGCTGTTCGACCCCAGGCGTGCCCGGTCGAACGGCTCGACCACGATGCGCTTTTGGTCCATGGCGGCCAGGACCGCGCTGTCAGATAGGATGCTCACGTCGTCCCCCTTACCCCGCGGTGCGACTAAACGTCCGCCACGGACCACT
>QGNH01000436.1_pt1 | contig 37963 bp, 73 predicted proteins | sample 1735481 | NCBI WGS metagenome assembly QGNH01 (sample SAMN09239004, study PRJNA386568) | Viral metagenome, whole genome shotgun sequencing project. | reverse complement strand
ATTGATTGTAAAGAGTCGCTTAATTGATTGTTGTGTATTGTACAATTGATATTATTCATTCCCTTTGCTTGATTGTTTGTTTAGTGTTAAGTTTGTTGTTCTCAAGTTTGTTGTAGCTGAGATTACATTTTTTTTCTGTTGATTGTGGGAGGCGAGTTGTTGTTAGCTTGCCTCCTTCGCCTTCATTCATCGATGTCTTGCCAACTCATTAGTTCGATGAAAACGAAAGATTCTTTTTCTTCAAAAAACACTAATCCTTTATTGCCAAGAATGCGAACACTAGACATAAAAGAATTTTTGTTGAAGAATTTACGAATCTCTGACCACTCAAGAGTAACTTGAAATAAACCGTCTTTTCTTCCCCATAAAAAGACATAGACAAGCGCAGGCTTATCTAAAATTCTGATTAACAATTGCTTTGGGGGCAATTCTTGGGAAGAAGAAACGGGACTCTGAAACATCTAACACCTTTTTAAATCACTATCGTGATTGTTGCTTTTTTTTCCAACTTTTTTCTTATTCAAATAAATCTTCGGAGCCTTTATATTTTCATATGAAACAAATAAAGGTTTGGATATGAAAGAAGTATGGGGAGAAATCATGCAAAATATACCAACAGAAATCTTGATAATTTCATGCATTTTCTGCATGGCAAATCTGTTGATTCTTATCCTCGCCTACATTTATTCATAATTTCTGACATGTATACTTATGAACCACCTCCGCAACAGCCGAGGAACTTTTTTTGGTTGATGCTATTGCTTTTGTTCTTTCTCTTAGTCTTATTCTTGCGATATTTTCTTTACCAATAAATCCGTCTGTTTTTTCATCGATAATCTTTAAAAGTTTCCTGCCAGCTTTCGATCTTCCGTTAATAATATTGGAAATATGAGTTCTAGTGTAACCAACCAAAACTGAAAATTCGCTTATACTGATATCTAGTCTAGTTAGATAGTCTAGCAATGTCATATCGTAAAGCATAAAAAAATCCTTATTTTTATTTTTTGTAAAATCATCTTTGAAATCAATCTTACATTTTTGAATACTTTTTCGCAAATGTTTATTTTTTTTTCATAATTCTCTCTTGCGTTAAATTGTTCACATGTGTTAATATTTTACACACGTCAACAGCGTTAACAAAAAAAAGGAAATGTATGAATACCAGAGATATGAGAAGTCAACTCACAAACTTAAAGTTGCATATTGATGAAATAGATTCTTGGATGAGTCAAGCTATGAAAATGGTTCATGATTTGGAAGAAAAAATCATGGACTATGAGGATTCAGTGCTTGATATGTTAGTAGCCATTAAATAATATCAAAATAAAACTTTACAGGAGAACAACATGAATAAAGTGATGCAGATAATGCCACAACAGGAAAATAAGCAAGTAAGAATGCATGATTTCGAAGACCATAAAATGATGGTGTTGAAAAACACCATCTGCAAAGACCTAAGTAATTCAGAATTGGAAATATTCTTGCTCGTTTGCACCAAAACTAAACTCTGCCCTTTTTCGAAACAGATCTATGCAATTAAGCGTAGACAAGGCGATAAAGAGACTATGACTATCCAAACTTCGATAGATGGATTTAGGCTCATTGCTGATCGAACTGGGTGTTATGTTCCCGGGCCTGAATCTACATTCGTATATGACAACAATGGAAATATTGTGTCTGCTACGGCTTATATCAAAAAGAAAACGAAGGATGGTTCTTGGCATACAGTTTCAGCTAGTGCCCATATGACCGAATACTGTGTAATGTATGGAAATAAGCCCGGTAATATTTGGGCTAAGATGCCTCGTGCTATGCTATCAAAATGCGCGGAATCTTTGGCTTTAAGAAAAGCTTTTCCTGCGGAAATTGGCGGTATGTATTCAGATGATGAAATGGCGCAGGCCGATGTCGATATTTCTAAAGTTCAAGAACAGAATCCAATTGAAATAAAAGTGGAGTTTCCTAAACTTCCTGAAAATTATCTAAAAATCACATCTGAACAATCTCAGGAATTAGATTTAATTTTAGGTGATTGCGATGATAAGTTTAAGAAAGCTGCCTTCAGGCGTATTTTGAGAAATTATGGCATCTCAAGAATATCCGATCTTCCTTATAATATATTCGAAGGTTTCAAAGCTGCGGCAGTCTATAACATGGAAGCGAATAGAAAATTACAAACTGAGCATAGTTTATCTATGGCAGAATTCGCATCTGTCGCTGAAATAGGAGGTGAATAATGATTGCCGAAACACCAAAACAATTAATAGACGCTGTTATAAAAGACGCTGGAGAGCATCTCGAAATGAATTCTGAAAGAAAATATGAACTGATTGCGAATATTTTAGCCAAGAAATATATCGATTTGCAGTTATTTAACTCCTACATCGAAAGACAGCTGAAATTCAGCAATGATCGGAGTCAAAGCAAAAATGCTTATTGATATCATGCAAGGCTCGCCGGAATGGCGAGCTCTTAGAAAAACTAAGATTACGGCAACGGATGCCCCATGCATCTTAGGCGATAATCCCTGGAAAACAAAAAAGCAATTGCTTGAAGAGAAACTTGGGCCCGATATTGAAGATATGAAGAATGCAAGAATGCAAAGAGGGATCGATTTAGAGCCGCTCGCAAGGAATTTCTTTCATTTCATGAAGTCCGTTGAGGTATTTCCTCAAGTTATAGTCAAAGAATGGGCTATGGCTTCATTAGATGGTATGAGCGCTTGCGGAAAGTACATGGTTGAAATAAAGTGTCCAGGTCCTCATGCGCATTCAAAAGCGGTAAGAAGTGGCATTGTCCCCTATTACTACTTTGCCCAACTTCAGCATCAACTTTACGTCACCGATATGCATTACATGTATTATCTTAGCTTTGATGGTGAAGATGGCGTCATTTTAGAGGTTAAACGTGATGAGGCCTACATCGGTAGGATGATTGAAGAAGAACTCAAATTTTATGACTGTTTGATGAAAAAAAATTTATTAATTAATTTGGATATACCTAAAGTTTCATAAATTTTAGGCATATCCGTATAATATGCACAGAAAATAGGTTTTTCTGTGCATATCCCCTTAACTATCGATTCTTATCTTTTTCATCTTTTTTATTTTTATCAGTTTCTGCGCAAATACTACTTGAGCATGCTGCGATCCCAGCAATCACCATCTTAGTTCCCCAGTCTTTACATACAGGTATTGGTAATGTCATTAGAAAAACACCGCAAAGTGAAATTGTTACCCCGTATATCAAAAGAGATGGGATGTTAACTTCTTCATCTTCCTTTTCTTTTTCTTCGTCTTTAGATTTATGCTTGTGTTTGAATAGATATGGAAATTCCGAATCGAAATCCTGTATTTCATGTTCTTGAACCTGCATCATTATTGATACATTCTTAGAATTTTTTTTTCTTATTTTTTCTTTCTTGTTGATAGTGTTTGCGATGTATTGCATTTCTTTTTTTGGAACATTTACACCCTGATTTCTTATCTCCTGACAAATATATCTCATGTAATAATCGGTGTCGAATTCATATTTGTTGTAGATTTCTATGGCTTCCTTCACTTCAACGAATGCATCAACTATTTTATGGAATCCTTTCTTTTCACTTTTGACAAGTTTTTCCACTGATTCTTTTATTCTAACGATTAAGTTTAATTCTTCTAAATTTACTTCAGATCTATATTCGAATGAATGGCAGACATTTGTTATCGTAAAACAAGATAATACAACAGACAAAAGTAACCTGTTAAAATAGAGACCACCGAAGAGACGACGCATGTTAAATCCAATTTTTGTTTTTGTGTAAGTGATATTGAACATTTTTTTAAGAATAAAAATAATGTTTTGTTTAATGTAAAAGATAATAACCACATAAGAAATATGATTTTGAATGCATAATATAGGAAACTGAGAAATTCATTCATTAGGTGCCTCCGGTAATGGCATCCAATGGGTATAATTTGAAACTTCATCACGCCAAATTGGATCTTTGTCAAGCATCCATGATAAAAATGAAACCGTTATTTCATTTGGATAAGGCCGAAAAACTAAGACCTCTATGTATTTTTCTGGTAATCCATCTTTAATACTAATCCATTCATTCATTTTCTTCCTTAATTATTTCTATCAATACTTCTTTCATTTCTTCATCTAAATCAGATACTTTTTGATTAAACATAAATTTAAGAATCTCTAATTTTGCTTCAGACCTTTTTACTTTTGACTCAAATATTTGAATCTGTTTTTTTTCATTAATTATTAAAACATATAATGCATCTCTCCAATTCATTTCATTTCCTTGACTTTTTATTGCATATTAAGATATCTTGAAGGTATCAAACGGTCTACAATCCGTAATTTTTTCCGCTGGTGGCGTTTGACGACGCCACCTAGCAACCTTTAAAACTCATCTTTTTGTTAGAATTGTTCCTAAATAAGCTAAAATATTACTCTTCTTCATCTTTCAACTTTCTATAAATATTCCTGATTATCTGCTCATCCTCAATATCCCAATTCAGAACTTTTTCTGTTATGTCGACCTCTTCCTTGGTTAATCCAGGAAATAGATTTATAAATTCTTCTATATATTCATGAATCGATTTTTTTTTCATTTTTTTCCATAATCTAGTGCAGCAAGCGCCCAAAAAAACACTTGTTATTAATCGTAAAGGATATTCGTATTCTGTCCCTAAAGAGAAAAGAAAAGAAAAATGAAATATAAAAAGGAGTGTTGCTAAAATTCTATCAACAGATTTCATCTATACTCCAGATCCATTTATTTCCATCATATCAAGCATTTCAGATCTCATCTTATTCAATAAATACCTTTCATCCCGTGTCAATCCATTCTCAAAATCTTTTCTGGCTATCTTGTTAAATTCATATGGATTTATGTCACGATCTTTCATGAGTTCGGAAAATTCTTCTTGGGTCATTTCTTCCATGAAATATTTAACTGATTTTTTATCCACTACATAAGTCGACTCACATTTAGGACAAATCCAATAATCTGCATGCCATGGCTCATTAGCTGGAATAAGTTCTAGTTCGGTTTTGCATTTCTCGCATGGATTAGTCATTTTCTTGTAAATCTCGAATTATTTGATCTTCATTCAATCTAAGAACTTCCCCCATTTCCGAAGTACAAATTTCAGATAAATCATTCAACGAAATTTGTACTGTAATTGGGACTAATTTAAAATCGAATAAGCAATCACAACACAAATCAATGGGTTCAATTTTTCCAGTAGCCATTACTTCTACGCCCATTCCATGTATAGCACCACATTTTCTACAAGGTGGATAAATTATTTCGTCATTCATTTTATATTTAAGCATGTCAGATGAAAAATTTACTTCTAATTTTGGAGCTTCATCAATAATCATTTTTCTTCCAGTCTAGTTTTGCGCCTTTTTATTTCTATTGGTCTTGTGAATTCATATCCCCTCATTTTTCCAGCCTGAATTTCCATTCCTTTAAAATGTTTTGCTATTTTGAATGGGAACATAAACGGGGACGTCGTAATTATGGATTGGTAATTTGGAATGTATACTTCTAAGCCCATTCGTTTTAATTGTATTTTCCTTTTTTTTCTAGCTTTACGATTCATAGTTACACCTGAGTTATACAATTCTGTCATTTCTAAATATATATATGTAATTTGATTCATGATATTCCATCATTTCCTTTCAAACCAATATTTTCTAACTAAATTATGATTATGATATGTAGGTTGTTGTTCATATAAAATAAAATCTCCTGGTTTTATTTCCCCATTTTCCTCATATAATTGAGCAAGATAAGCTTTACACCAATCGTCAATTATTTTTCTGTGATTTGCAGCAATTTCTTGTACTACTTTTTGGAGTTTTTCGTCTTCAATCATTTAAAATTTCTCTTACTATTGTCTGATAACGTTCGTTATGAAAATATTATAACCCTTATTTATCATAACAATTATTTCAATAATGCGAGTGCCAACTTTTATTAGCACTCAAATAATTATTTTACATCAAAATTCTTCATCAATAATGACTTCATCATATTTTTCTATATATTCAAGAATAATTTCAGCATCTGGAATTTCTAAATCAATAAGAGCCTGAATATATTGAATATCTGACCTGTCTAAAATTCGAGAGGAAACAACTCCTCCAAATTTCTTTTGAAATGTTTTTTTCAATTCAAAAGAAAGAGTTTTTTTCTTTCTTTGTCTTGGTTCTATTGTAAATATACTTGACATTTATTATTCCTTTAATATGTCTATAAATAATGCGCTACCATTAATTTTTTCATTGCATCATGCATTTTTATTTATCACATCTTAACATTCAGGCGGACAATAGGTATATTCCTGATTCAATAATCGTAATAGCGCTAATGCTGTAGTCCGGAGATATTTTTTATCATTCGATGCCAATCATTGAGACTATATGCATCACCGATAATATCGCCTTCATCATCTAAATATTGAAATATTTTTTCATCCATCCCAAAAGGTAAAGCTAGAGGAGTTATTTCTTCGATTTCATCATTCATGGAATAACCTATTAAATTTTCCATTTTCTGGCTTATACCATTTGACATAACATGAATTCTTTGGGTCTTCTATTGCTAAAGTTCCACATTCATTACATTCCAAAATACCTCGATATTCATTAGAATCTTCATGAAAATATCCGGGATCTCCAGAAAAACAATGTCCATCATCTCCGCAAGCATCCGAAAGATGATTTCCACAAATGCAAACTATTCTTGCCATTTCTCTCCTAAAATTGCTTAGTGTTCCAAGGTTTTTTCACAGGTTGTCTTTTGTTTTGTTTCGTCAACCATGTATCATTAGATTCCGATATCGTTTTTTTATCTGAGCATTTTCTTCCACAATATCGTTGAACATCATAGCTAGTCTTGAATGAATTTTTGCAGATTGGGCAAATCTTATCTAGAAGTGGTTTTTTTTGCCATGGTTTTTTCATATTGGCATTGTAGCATTTTATCGAACAGTATTTTTTCAATGAATATAACGTGTCGAATGACTTGTCACATATTGGGCAATTTTTAGAATAGTTCATATGTTTTACATACATCCCATAAAATAAAACGGGGCAGACAATCCACCCCGTCACCGCTGCTACTTGAAACAACAATAGAAGCAGTTGTTTTTTTAGTCAATTCCCTAACCCAAGAATATTAACTAACAACCTTTTTTCATGGCTTTTTTGCCTTTTTCCACTAAATGATCTCTCTTGTGATCTGCTTTCATAAGAGACTTTTCCTCTTTCATTAGTTTAGCAGTCCCCTTTTCGATTTTCTTAATTTTCTTGTCCATTATTTCTTACCTTTTTTAGTTGGGATCTTTGCACCTGATTTACGCGCTTCATTTAATGCAGCTGCAATACTTTGATTTTTTGGATGGCCAGATTTCTCCATTTCAGAAATATTATGACCAATGTTTTTTTTACCTTTTAATAAGGGCATAACTCACCTGTCTACAGTGTTACTAATGAGGACATTTACGCTAACCTCTTTGTCAAATCCTATCGCTTCTCGGCTTACCTCTACTTTAACGGCTGTATCATCTAAGACGCTTTCTGCAGATTGAAAGAGTTGGGGCATAGCCGTACAGCTTGAAAGAAATATCAATAAAAATATATTCTTCATTTTACTCCTGTTACATCGCGTTACATAGCGATATATCGTTTTAGATATGTTATAGATATATTTATCTAATGTTTTGATTAGAACAGAATCTTATAAATGACACAAGGAAAAATGAGCAGAAATCGCTATATTTATAGAACAATCAACGGAATCAAGAAAAGACTCCATAGACATATTATGGAAGAATATTTGGGAAGGTCATTAGAGAAAAACGAACATGTCTATCATTTAGATGGCGATTCTAAAAATAATGAAATTGATAATCTTATAGTCATTAAGATGAAAAAGTATTGATGATTTTAAGCTACTTTAAAACCGCTGAATAATGATGTTGCAGTGGCAGTTCCAGGTGATGGAGCTGCACCATAAATTAAAATATTTTTATTTGTTCCTCCAACATTTATATAAATAGACATCGTATCTCCAGCACCCATTTGAATAAACATACATGCTGATAAAGTGGTATTATTAGCTCCGGTCTGCGGTTGCGGAACTAATTGAAAAGATCGAGCGGAAAAAGCACTTCCCCACCATACAGTTACGTAGTTACTTGTTAATGCATCTCCTCCAACCATGCAAACGGTATGTTGGAAACAATATTGACCTGTTGAAGGAGCTGTATAAATTCCTGTTCCAGCATTATAACTTGAACTTGAATTTGTTATAATTCCATTAAACAATATTGGCCCATATAAAGTACCATCACCTGTAACGTTTCCAGTCGGAGAACCTAGATATGTAGAGAAATATTCAGTGATTCCACCACCACCACCGGCAGCTTGAAAACTAGGCGTTGCCGTTCCATTACTAGTTAAAACATAACCTGAAGTGCTTGAAGAAATAGGAGTTAAATTACCTAAATTATCACACAAAACCACCTGTGGAGTATTTCCACTTGTTGGAGTTGCCCCTGTTATACCTGCTATGAAACATAAATTTTGTTTTCCAGTTGTTGAACCCTGTGTGCCAATTTTAATTACATTCGATTCACCTAACGTACCTGTATTTCCTATAATAATGTTCGACGATTCTGCTCCCGTATAATCTGCTCCGGCACTAACACCTATTGCAATATTAGAGGATCCAGTTGTAATATTAAATAAACTAGCATAGCCTATTGCAGTATTCGAACCGACTGCGGTCGTTAAATGACCAAGTGAAGATGTACCGACGGCTACATTCTGAAGGGAAGTGGTTAATGCAATTAAAGCTTGAGATCCAACAGATACGTTATTGGAACCTGTTGTTAGAGCAATTGAATTTTGATAACCTATAGCAGTATTTCCAGAGCCTACGGTAAGTGCATTAAAAACTTGAAATCCCAAACCTACATTTTTAGTGCCAAACGTTAGTGCTGGTAAATCTGTACCAAGTACAAGGTTTCCTAAACCAAAATCTTCTGTTAGAGTAGATCCTGAACCTGCAAAAGTAACAGTAGTATTTGCGGTGACAATATTGAAATTATTAGATGGCCCTAATGCTCCGCCTGTATTTCCAGTCAATATAATCGCAGAAGCTGCCGGGCTTGCCCATATGGGATCGGATCCGGTAACTCCTGTCAAAACCTGACCAGTTGTTCCTACAGCCAATTGAGTTAAAGTAGCGGTGCCCGCTCCGACTTGCACAGCATGGTTAGTCAAACCTGTGAGTTGCACGGTCTCCGTATTTGCTGTGCCTACTACCGTGATACTTCCAGTTCCTAGAATATTGAAATTACCGGCTAATGGTGATTGTGCACCGCCTGTATTTCCTGTGATTGTCTGAATAGTTACTGTACCGCTAGTAACTGAAATAACAGGATCACCAGCAACACCATTTCCATTAGAAATACTTATTCCTGTTCCAGCTGTAAGAGTACGGCCAAAAAAGGTGGCAACTCCATCAAAAGTAACCACGCCGGCTTGCTGAATATTAAGGTCATTAGCTGTAGTCATGATTTATCCTTATTTAAACGACGGTCCATGATCCAAGGGATGATATTGTGTGCCAAGTCAGATCAGATGGCTTAAAAACAAGTTCTAAAATAGATCCTTGTTTATTGCTTGTAGCTGTTCCACCTGGAGCTGATATTGTAGAGCTAATTTGAATCATTTCTCCAGCTCCTGCCTGTATAACAACCTGGGAAGCAGTATCAATGAAAAATATTACCGAATTACCTATTACTAATCCCCCAGAGGCAGGTAGCGTAGCCGTCAAAGCGTTATTGCAAAAATAACCATTTTGAATAGCTGCATTAAAACTAACCGATTGTTCTGACCAAGCAAATCCGTCATTTTTAACAGTGACCGTTATAGTGCTTCCTGATGCTGAAGTGCTCGTCCCTGTACCACCAAAAACATTCAAGTTATTAGCTGCAGGAACGGCAATCCCCGAATCAGTAGTGAATTGAGTGGGGACTGTAGGCCCAGGAGGAGGAGGGGGAGCGAATGTGGAAATAATATGAAATTCGCTCATCTATTACCTATATCCTGAAATTTGCAAAAACGTCGATGTTGTAGTTGTTTTACCATAGATAATCTGACCTTGACGCAGATTTTTTGTCCCTGAACCGTAAGGGGGATTATCTGCGTGGTTTGTCTGAAAATCTAAAACAATTGTTGCTCCTGGTGGCCAATAATCGTGCTTATTGATCCCATCATAACTAATGTCTACACCGACCCCACTACCATTAAAAATAACAAGTTGCTTTACAGTGTCAGCCGTTCCAGTTCCATTTAGAGCCTGAAATGACCCTGTTAATGTAGATAGATCAAAACTTGCATTCGGAATACACTGAACGAAATCGACTTCAGCCCCTGCCATGATTATTTACCTTTCTTATGTTCTTTTTCTTTATGCATTTCTTTTTCTTTATGCATAGGTGCTTTTTTCTCTTTATGCTCTTCTTTTTTCTCTGTCTTATGCTTGTGCATTTTGATCACCTGTTATTTCTGGTTTTACTTCTTGGTTTACTGGATCAGGTACAGTTGCTTTAACAGCATCCTCTACCTGTCCAACATATTTTAAAAATTGAAATAATGCTTCTTTAACATGATTAAGTGGTGAATCACTATCACAAAATAACTGATAGGATCTTCCTTCAAGTTGAATTTCTAATTTTGAAACATTCTTTAACATTTTTTCCTCTAATTTTAATTTAATATCCAACCAACAACTACAATATTTGCCGTTGTTGTAGTTGCACCCACACCATTTGTAAATGTTAGCGTTGAAGATCCTGCGCCATTAACAACACTCTTTAAACTTACAGCTGATCCAGTAGTTGTTCCTGACCATGAATATAAAATCTGAGTATTTACACCTGTGATAGTGGAATTTGATACTACAAGTGATTGATCCGCATTAGCAGCAATAGAAACACCACTAAAAATAACTTGGAAGTGTCTATTATTTGCAGTCTGTGGACTTGCTCCAGCTACAACGGCTGTTGGAGTGACTTTAAGACCGCCCACATTAGATAGAAGATCCGGAACTGTTACAGCACTAGAAGTAATTGAAACACCTGCTCCGGTACCTGCGGAAGTATTAACAGTTAAACCTACTGCTGAACCAGATGCTAGAGTATTTACTTGTGGCGCATTCACAACTAAAGAAGAAGTAACTTGCCCGATCGTGATGACATGAGCTGCAATGCCTGTACCTAAATTAATAGCCCCTGCACGTGTTGCTCCAGACGATAAAATATTGACTGTCTGAGTTCCGGCAGTACCAGCACCATTCATAATATTTAAGGTATTGTTAGCTCCAGGAGTTGCACCATTTAGGATGTTTACTACGTTAGCTACTGTGTTTGATGCTGCATTATTAATAGCTACTGTCTGACCAGCTGTAGAAAGACCGATAGAAATTAATCCAGTTCCTAAAGCTGTTCCGATCGTATAAGTTGAAGTTACCGCACCATTTACAAGAAAATTATTTGTACCCACTGATAAAGTCATTCCAGTTGTTGAAGTAACATTACCAATCGCTATTGTAGTGGCGGCCAATCCTGTTGCTAAGGATAAACTTTGCGTGGTTCCTGTAGAGTTTCCAGTAAGCACATTGACCGCATATGTCCCAGCAGTTCCAATACCTGTCATTAAATTGAATGTCTGAGAAGCTCCAGGAGTTGCGCCTGCTAAAACGTTCACTGTATTTCCGCCTGCAATAGTTGCAGCGCTAGAAATATTAATAGTCTGACCAGCTGTTGAAGCTCCCAATGTTATCGTTCCAGTCTGAGAAGCCGAACCAATAGCCATAGTCGCACCAGCCGTAGCCGTTGATATAGTAAAGTTACCAGCAGAACCGACAACAATTCCAATAGCTCCAGCCGAAGCACCGCCTATTGTTGTTGCTGCACCACCTGAATTATTAATTAATGTTGTTCCAACTACTGTTAATCCTGCTACTGTCAAAGTACCGCTTGCAATAGTAGCACCACCGTTAAAAGTGGCTAATCCTGTAAATGTTGAAATCGATGAAACTGCAAGAGTAGTTAGAGAGGCTAAACCCGTAACACCTAAAGTTGTACTAAATGTACCTGAGGTAAATGTACTAGCTCCAGTAACTCCAAGAGTTGTTGAAAAGGTTCCAGAAGTTGCTGATAAAGCCGCAAGAGTAGATGCACCTGTAACGCCTAAAGTTGTGCTAAATGTACCAGAAGTTGCGCTTAATGCTGCTATGGTTGATGCACCTGTTACATTCAATGTGCTAGAAAATGCACCTGATGTAGCAGATAAAGCCGCTAATGTGCTAGCCCCGGTAACGCCTAAAGTTGTTCCTACTGTAACCGCTCCAGCAAATGCTGCTAATCCAGAAGCATTAAGAGTGGTAGCGGCAACAGGTCTAGGAGTTGTACTACCAAACCCACCGACAGGAGGAGCAGCAAATACAGCCGCTAAGTTACTAGGTTGTAAAGCAGTATTAGGATTTGGAGCCGTTCCAAGAACTGCGTTAGCATCCGTTTCGAGAAAAACATATCCTTGTTGCGCTACTGTTGCAGGAACACCTGCTCCTGCTACAACACCTGCAATAACTGTTGCAACATCATTGGATAAGGGAACTATTGCATCAGAGGGAGCGTTTCCGTTTTGTAATTGACTTAAAGTAGCAAGTTTAACGCTTCCGAAAGTTGTAGTTGTTGCTTGAGGTTCTCCACCGACTAACCAAAGACCTGCTCCAGTCGTTTCATAAATTACAGGAGGATTAACGGAATTATCTTGCCAGCGTGTTCCTGGATTATAGATATCTTGCGTTGTAGGTGGTCTTAGGGCATATCCGATAAATTGTGGATAAACAAAAGCGTCTACGCCTATTGCGAATGGGGTTCCGCCTGCGGTATTGTTTAAAGCTGCCGTCATAATTGTCTCCTAAAGTAATTGAATTGCTATAGCTTTTCTATCAAATTACGGAGGCGAAATCGTTTGCAGCCTATATAGAGAGCGACTCTACTTACGCTTTAATCACAATAACAATTAAAAAAATTAATTACCATTATAAACTACATAATTTACAAATGAAAAATGTATTGCAATAAATGCAATAAAATGGTATACTGCTATATAAAAGGTGGTATCCATGAGATTAAATAAAAGTTTAACTTTTAGAGAAAAAGAATGCATTATGAAATTATATCGTTGTGGCATGGCGATAAGTAATTTAGCTAAATTACTTAAAGTTGATCCTACAACAATTCATAGGTTATTAAATGAATTATTTGAAAAAGAAGAATTAATTGAAATAAAATACAAAACAAGAAACGGTCTAGCGACTGGATTGACTCAAGAAGAATTTGAAAAGATCAATGAAATATTAAGAAAAGAGCAATCTAAATAAGGAGATATAAACATGGAATTGTATCAAATGATGATGATCATCGGAGCTAATGTCGGATCTAGTGTAGGATTGTTTCTTTGGGCTACTCGACAAGCGCGTACCGATTATCTTAACTGTCAAAAATCAATGGAAACATTTACTCAAGCATGGGCGAAAGAAAGCAAAGATTTTCACGGTAGATTAGAAAGAATGGATTGCGAATTTAAATTCAGATTATCAGCTATTGAAGAGAGGAATAGAAAATGAATGAATCATCAATACAGCTATTAACTATAATAGGCTCTAATCTTGTAATAATGCTAACTTTTTTTGGAGTAAGTATTTCATTGCATAACGGAATAAGAGAAGAGATAAGAGCAATTCAAACTGAAATCAAGGACTTTCATTCAAGGCTTGCGAAGCAAGATTCTGAGTTTAAAATAAAAATGTATAAACTAGAGAAAAATAACAGGAGTAGAAAATGAAAGATGAAAATTATATTTTTTCTAAAGAACTAAGAGAAACAATGGCTAAATTTGGAGAAATGGATGTTAAAGATGCACTTGCAAGTCCAGATTTTTTTATCGAATTGATGAACCATTCAGGGTTTACAATAGAAGAAGCAAAAGAAATTTTTGTTAAAGTGGGTCGGCCAGACATAGCAGAATTACTTGAAGAGGAATAAGAAATGATTGAAACAACTGCAATAATTACAGTTTTGGGCGTATTCATTGCAAATGCTGCAATGATCATTCCACTTTTTCTATGGAATAGATCTGAATCTAGGGCAGACATTAGACATATGGATAATAAAGTAGATGCTAACCATAAAGAAACATCTAAGTTAATTAAAGCTATTCATGAAGAGATGAAGGACTTTCACAATAGACTTTATCAATTAGAAAAAAGGAATAGAAGATGAAAAAATTTTACACTGCTATATATTTGAGTTTATTTACGATTGTGTGTTTTCAAGCTTGGTATATTTCTGATCTTAAAAGCACCATAAATCATATGGAATGTAATGAAAATAGTTGGATAACAAAATACATTCAAGAAAGAGCTAAATCCGCTAACTTACTCTCTGATAGGGATAATTTCCACCTCTAATAAGTGTGTAAAGGGAAGCTCCTAAGCTCGGGACTTTTCCTCTCCACCAAGTTCCCCAAGCATTTCTTCCATCTGAACGTGCTGGAACTGCTCCCACCCTAAACAAGTCATATATTTGTTTAGGGACGCCTTGATAGGAATATACAGGTCCATTTCTATTTGGGTGATCTCCTAAAAATCTAACCATAAGGTTTCCATTCTTTTCATCATAACCGAACGATTCAATATTAGAAGATGGGCCAGATTCGTTTAATTCTGGCTGTTGTTGAGCATTTGGGGCTAATCCTTCAACTGGCTGCTGCTCATTGATCAGTTGAAAAACATCTTGAAGAAGTACTGCTAATGCCTGTTGCGTCTCTTGATTTAGAGAGTTAGCATTTGCTTCAATATAGGCTATAAGCTGTTCTACGAAGCCTAATAGCTCATCCACGATTACCCCTTAGTTTTTGTATACCTTGACTGATTCCACCCATTATCTGCGCTAATTGAGGATCTAAACCTTGTCCCTGTTGTTCCTGTCTTTGCTCAGGCTGTTGTTGCTCCTGATTTGGAGCCATTCCTTGTCCGCCATATACACTCTCAAGAATATTAGACCACGGTGTGTTATGATCCTTAGAAAGTTTATTAATGATATTAGAAAATCTTTTATCTTGTTGCGCTATGGTACCAGCCTCAATCGGATTTCTTCCTTTTCTTATTTCTTGATCGATAAATTGATGAAGTTCTGGAGAGTATTGTTCAATTACATTTCTATTTTCTTTTGCTTGTTCTTGCGATGATTGCTGAATCAGGTTTTCTTTTATAAAATTTAATCCTTCTTTTACATCAAGTCCCTCTTTCATCCCTGATTTCAAAAAATTACCAAGTTCAGGTGAAACTTTATTTATACCTTTCATAGCTAATTCAGCAGGAATATACTCGTTTAAAAATGGCATTACTTTTGAGGCTAATTTAGATCCAACTCCAAGAAGAGAACCACCTATTGCAGTTCCTGCAGCTGTTAATCCAGCTTTCCCTAATGTTTTTAATGATCTGTCTCTTGATTGAGATCTTTCTATTTCTGAATTTGTAGCTTTTTCATCTGGTCTCAAATGATTATTCATGTGCTTTAGACCTCCCAAATATAGGAAATAATGCGTGATCACCCCAATTTCTAAAAATATCGGCAACTCCAGTTACAAGTTCTTTTTCTTGATCAGCAGAAAAATTAAACTGATCTCTATTTTTATCTAAATAGTCAAAAAAAGCGCTTTCGTCGAATTGTGGATGCCTATCTTTCATTTCTCTTGCAAAAGCTAATATGCTATCAGAAGATGTTCTTTTTTTTGCAAATTCATCTGCAATTTTTCTACTTGCTGTTGATGAGTTCTTAAAATTAAATTCATTGATTGGTGGAGGATTTTTTATAATATTTTTAACATTTTCACTTCTAGGATAAGATATAAGAGCAGAGCCACCAGGTGTTAAACCAAAGTCACTTCTTAAAATGTCGTAATATTCCCTTTGAGCTCCCATTTTTTCAAATATTGGTTGTGCTCTCATGAGACTTTTTAAGGTTTCTTCTTTTTTAGATGGTAAAATCCTATCAATTAAACCTCTTGATGATTTTTCTTTAATTAGATTTTTTGTTTCGGCAAAATCCTTTCCTATAAGTTGCCACTTCGCAGCCGCTCGTTTTGGTGTTAGAGAAGAATCTGTAGCTAAATCATTAAACATACCTTTCTTAAGATTTAGAATATTTGTACCTGTTAAATCTTTATAGATATTATCTCCTTCTTTTTGAAGGGCTGTTTGAAGTTGGGAATCTAATTCCTGAGCTGCTTCGTTTTCTTTTCCTCTAAGATAATTATATTGCTTTTGAAAGGCTTCTGGTGATTCTAAATATCTTCTTTCATTATCTGATACCCTTTGCTGAATCTGATCAAAACTTAATTCAGGATGAAGCATAGATTCTCTTCCAATATCATCGTCTCTTTGTTCTGGTGTCCATGGAATAGCGGGGATATATTTATCTTGAGTTGGATTTTCTTTTGTGATTCCTTTTCCCGAGTTAGCTTCTTCAGTTCTACTAGGAAAATTTGAAGGAATAGTCTCACCTTGTTGAATAGCTTGCTGTTCGGATTTCGATATATTTCTATCTGAAAAATTGCCAGCTCTAATTCCTTTAATTCCTTCAGTAAATTCTCCTGGATTACTTCTCATGTCTCTTGGGCTATTTCCTTCATTTGCTCCAAATTGCTTAGGAGTTCCTTTTTGATTTGAAAACGAATTCCTAATTCCCTCAGCTCTCAATAATTGTTCTCCACTCTGAATAGCTTGGGGTGTAATTCCAGGAATTGAAGCTAATTTAGCAAACCTCTGAAAATGAGATAGATTTGCCGAATTTTCTGCCAAATCTTGTAAACCTGAAGCTAAACGATTCCTTTCAATCTCTTTAGGTATCTGTTCCGCTAATCCTTGACCAATTCCCGATCCTAGTCTACCGAAAATATTTGGTTGTTTAATCGTTTGTGCCATAAATCCTCTTATCGTGAAAATTGTGGGCTTGCAGCAATACCGCCCTGGTTATATGGACCTGAATTAAAACCTACTTTATTAGCCCCAAATGAATTTCTATTTGCATTTCCAGTATTATTTAGAGGTTGGTTATTCTGTTGGGGTGCTTGCATATTTCCAGATGGATTAGAGAAATTGCCAAATGAGTTTCCAAATGAATTGCCTAACGCGTTTCCTGCTGCCGCTCCAGCTGGCCCACCAAAATATGCTCCTGCTGCTGTTCCTATTGCCGGAGCAATTGAACCTAATAAGCCTGGTGATCCTTGTTGTGTAACCATGTTTTGAGAGAAGTTACCTAATCCAATATTGCCAATATTTTGCAAGCCAGCTGCGCTATTCTGTCTTAGATTCGCTCTAATTTGAGCTATTCTTTCTGATAGATCTGCTCCAGAATTAACGGCTGAGTTTCGAAATCCTGAACTTGATAAACCACCAGCTCCCATACCAGCAAATTGCTCTGATAATCCCGGAATAGTCTGCTCGTTAAACTGTCTAATATCGGGAGCTGCAAAGTTTTGTAAATCTTGTGGATTATCACTTAGGTTATTTCTATAATAATCTGCCGATTGCCCGAATGCACCGCCTGCACCTTCTCCCATTCCTGCACCTACTGCCTGCTGATAAAGTCCTTCTTGTTCTGGTCTAAGAGTAGAAACGTTTTCCCTCTTCTCATCTTGGCCAGTTAAAAAACTACTTGCAGCCTTATTCCATTTTTTAGGAGCCAAACCAAGCCATCCTAAACTCAATCCCTTACTTGACATGATTAACCCCCTTTATAGCTCTTGAATGTATTCACAAAAAACATAAACTCTAGTGTAATTCGTCCGATTTGATTTTGTTATTATGTTAAAATTATTGTTGTCCATATATAACTGTATATCACCCTGAGCAGGATTTAAAACCTCTGTGTAGACAATCGGTAATGCAAATAAACCTACAGGATCGGTAGCAGAGGCCCAAAGTTGTATTAGTGTAAAGTTCGCATCAAATGTAATTCCGTGTGGGATTGATTTTAATCCATTATTAGGAAGTGGTCCAAAATCTACAACTTTTCTTAATACGCTTCTAAACTGTTGTGATGTTCCACCATCAAGGACATCATTAATGCCAGGAATAAAAGCTTTACCCGTCAACACTTCTTGATCTAGTAACCATCCGATTTCGCGTATGTTTATGGCATTAGCTAAGCGCTTAAACTGTTCAACGACAAACGCCCTGCCATCTTCCCATTCTTTAGGCGCTACATCATAAACAGGAACGTAACTTTCTAAGTTTTGACTATCTAGTGGTATCATACGCCTATTGCCACCCAATTTATACCCTGATAAGCAGTTGTTGAAGTCGTGGCATTCCAAGTAAATTGAGTAGTTGAGACTGTTCCTGTTTCATACGAAAACGTGTCTTCTACTGACGTACCACCAGCTTTACAAATAGGTGTGATCGTGACTATGACTGAAGATGCATTTGTAAATTTAAATGGAAATTTTAGATCTTGTCTGCTTGTAGTTATTCCAGAAGTGCCATTATTATAAAAACCATATTGATAAATCAATCCACCAGGAATAAAAGTATATCCCGCACTAAATTTTGTACCTACCGCTCCCCCTCCATCAGCTGGAAGATAATTATTCGTTAAACCTTTTGGAGTAAAATTCCTTGTCATAGTGGCAAGAATACCACCTGTGGTTTCCCAATATAGAGAAGGTTGGTTGGCTGTTCCATCATTAGTCTGTTTTGTAAATAATATTCCTGTTCCCGCTACTGTAGAAGGATTTCCCGCAGAATTTACAATATGAATGGCTTTATGATAGCCATTATTGGAGGTAGAATCTGAAAAAGCGTAATGATCCGTTCCAAAACTAATATTGGCTTGATTAAAGTTATTCTGTACGTTCTGGTAATCTTGATTAAGTGGAACAGTTCCACTAGGCACAAGAGGGTTGTAAGTTGGCATTTAATCTCCTAAACATGCTTCCAGAATTTATATGTTAAAATTCCTGAAACCTGCGATTGACTAATTTTAAATTTTTCTCTGATCTCTCTCTGAGACCATCCATTTTTATATAATTCTCTCATTTCTATTACTTGAGATTCGGTTAATTTACCTGCTGCATTTGCTCTTCGATTACTCGTTAACAAACGATGCCTGCCTCTATTTTTCTTAAGCATATCCTGAGTATTGTCTTGTGGTGTACCTAGCCATAGATGATCAGGATTACAGCATGAGGGATTATCACAAGTATGGCAAACTAACATTCCCTCGGGGATCTCTCCTTTGAAAATCTCAAAACTTAATCTATGAGCTCTAATCTCTATTTTATTTCCATCAATTATCTTAGCTAAACATCCATATCCACAATTATTTAATTTACCTTGCCATTCCCAACAACCATTAACTTTCTTATGCCTATTTAAAATTTTACATCTGTCACTGCATTCTTCACATGCAAAACTATTGTGTTGAGTCTGACATATAGGGCATGTTTTTCTCTCTTTCTCTTGTCTTTTAACTTTTAAGTATTTTGTCCTACATTCTAAACAATCTCTTCCGTGATACATTACTTTCATTTCAAAACATCTTAAGCAAATATTCATAACAGCCTCCTTATTTTGGCTGTCATACTTTAACACAAATATAAATATTTGTGTAGCAATATTTGAGTTAGAACTGGGATAATCTTCCCCCTTTTCTTAGCCATATGACTTGGGCATCTATTTGTACTTCTTGTTCTTGTTCGATTCCATTTAATTGAGCGTTCGAAAATGTATATTGAATAGTGAGGAAATTTGCTCTAGTTGCACAATAAACACGTTGCCAAAACTTCGTTCCGCCTTTATTATTCAATAACGATGAAGTTGTGGGGATGATGGAGTTAAAGAAAGTATCGGGGGATGGTGGGGAACTATCTGGAATCTCGTTTTCGGGTAGTGTATTTGAAGCATCATCATCGTTGTAATCTAAGTACATGTTTAATGTGATAGCTCCAGGATTGCTAGGCTCTGTCGATTGCATCAATATGTCTATGTATCCAATTTGGATTGATTGACCATCATCCAAGAAGTTGAATTTCTTACTTGTGATATTGAAGTTCTCTCTAATGGCTATGAGTCCACCACCTAAATACGTAGAATTAGCAATCCCAGATACTGGAGTGCTAAAATCTCGTGAAAGCGGATCATATATAGCAAGAGTGAAGGTGTTTGAATCAATGATGTTGATACCGTATATATTTCCATTTAAAACAGAAAATACAGGATCTATGATCCCAGAAATTTGGATTACACTATTTTGAGGGAGGTTGTGATTTGGCGAAGTGACAGTCACATTGATCATATCGGATGTAATATTGGAGATAAAAAGACTGATATCGTTATTCGTCAACTGATTCAAATACTCAATGAAGCCTTGCTGATTTCCTCCTACGATTTCAGGATCTTGTTGAATCTGATTAATCCAGTTAAAATCGCATTCTATCCATGGTAAAGGAGTATTTAACCATGTTCTAGAGTTTCCAGGTTGGAAATTACCTAGGGTTGTTAAACTATCCGTAAATGTAGCCCACGAATCATTTTCATAATTATAAACCAATCTAATATTGGGATAGATTTGATTGACTTGAGGAGCGTAAGCCGATGATACTGGAACAGTCCAATAAGCTAATCGATTGATGAAGTCGCGGATTCCTTGAACTCTAGCAACGCCATTATTATTTGTCGTGAAAGAGAAAACGAAATCAGGAATCTTTACATCGATTCTTTCGGATTTATAGCTATCGCATTCAACAACACCTTTATCACCTATTCCAACTAGAGAGGTATCAAATTGAACTGCTGAGAATGTACTTTCGGCACCTAACTCGCTGTTTACTCTCTCAATTTGGAAAGGAGCAATTGAACGGCCTGTATAACGCAACTGCCAAGTACTACGCTCACAATAAATAACCAAATTATCGCGTACAAAACCAACCGCAACAATATCTTCAGAAGTTGGAATATCAAGAAAACCACCTTGCCCCCTAATATCATCTCTCCAAGATCCTGCTGCTGGAACTACGTTTGTATATGGAATGAAAGGATTTCCAATGGTAGACCATCGAATTCTATTTGAGAATTGGGTGAGTCCATTAGCTGCGGGCCCTTCCCATGTATTAAATGTAACTAATCGGCCTCTATAAGGAAGCATGGCTAGCCAATTAGCTAAGTAGTTAGTGGCATCAATTTGAGACCATGTAGAAGGAAAGAAATTAACCCAAGTTGTCCCGTCACTTATTCTTGGAGGATCTTGGTTTGTTCCAAATTGACCCGTGTTATTCGTTTCCCAAAATAGCTTTGTATTGGCTGTTCCAAATGGAGAGGATGCAGTTCCACTAACCCAGTAATTAGTAGAGAAGAAAAAGTCTGTTGCTGTTACATCTCCTGCATGTGCGTTCCATGTGGTTCCCGGAATCCATTCTTGAAATAGACTAGTTGTATTATTGAATATGTATGCGTAGATTTGATCAAACAATATCGTCATGTCATTAGCGCTATTCTGTAATTCTCTGGTTCTAATACCCATTACAGGTAATCCAGGGTAATATTGAAATAAATAAAGGTGAATAGGAGAGGTGATTTGACCACTATTTAAAATAGTAAATGCGCCTGTGACGTAGTTTACGTTTCCTGTTCCACCTGATCCATTACTTAGATTACCCGCTGAATCATCAATATAGGTTCCATCACCGTTTACATGTATTCCTATGCTACCTAAAACTATACTTGGAAATTCCAAAGACGAAATTAAACCTAGTCCTATAAGGATAGTAAAAATATTTCCTGTAAAATTTCCAGCTCCGTCGGTTACACCAAGCAAAGGTGCGCCAGTCGAAGGATAGTTAGCTAAATTTCTTTGTAGACGTCCTAGAAGCTCGAAGCCTTTCTTTCTTAGAATGCGCTCACGCCATACATATGCATTAACTAAAGTGGGATAACCATCATCTGGCAAAAGAAAGTCTTCTCGTTGTTGCGTTAACCCCGCAGCCATGCCAGTTATTTTGAGCGGTTTGTATCCAGCCATTAGAAGCCTGCCCCTATTCCCCAGCCGATTCCATAACCGTATTGGGTTGAATTGAATAGCGTGATATTAGGCTGACCTATTTCCTCTACAGCCTGACGCTCTAATACTAATGCCTCTTGCCTCTTAAACCCTTCCTCTAAATTAGCAACGCCCTCCATATCCTGCCTATCTCTAAGTATCTCTCGAGCTACTCCATAAGCTATGTATTGAGCCCACTGATTCAAAATAGGATTATCACTTGTCATCATAAACTGCGAAGGGGTCATATAGGTTTCTACTTCGCATAAGTAAACATTATCTGGCACAGGTCGTATCGTAAATTCTGAATTCCAGAATAATAAATTATAAGGACGTCCTACTTGATATTGAGAAGCCCATACATTAATCATTGTTCCCGCTGCTGGAGCTACAGGAAAGTTGATTGTCATCTGAGTAGTTACGTAGTTGACTGTTCCGCAATATTGCGGAGTTAGAGGGCTTGGTGGATAAGCTGGATAGCTAGGATCATAGTAAGTATTTCCACCTCCCAAAGGAGATAATGGAGGAATTGCAGGCTGTTGTAAATTGCTTGAATTCAAATAGACATTATTGCCCACGTTATTCGTATTGATGAAAAGTAATTGTCCTGTAGTAGTGTTTGAACCTATTCCAAAACCATTAACGATCGCGCCTCCATCATCTATTATGCGGATAGGATTCCCGTTAACATCAATACCACCAATAACAACTTGAGTGCTAAGTATACCAAAATTAGGTTGAGGAAATGGGTTAACATTATTACCGAATAGCATGAATGTAAAGTTAGTCGTTACTCCATCGCCTGAAATTGGCTGATATTGAGTAGGGAATCTAGGATATAGATTATAAAGCTGATCCCTATTCTTGAAGAAATTACCCTGAATACCTTCAAAATAGATCGGTGCACGAAATCCCTGACAATTATTTATATCGATTGGATATCGATCCACGTTTGGTATGGTTAGGAACTTATACACCGATCTTGTTTGGTCTAACTTAATCGCATAAGGGAAATCCGTTTGATAAAACGTATTTACAGCCTGTTGAATAGAGGCAGAAGATAACGCAGCTTCACTAGCAGAAGCTGTTAAGTGCCTCACCTTCTGTTCTATGAAGGCATACGTCGAATCATATGGTAATACTGCGGACATAATCCCCCCTAATGTAAGACTGTCTTACATTTAAAATTAGAATCCAACCGCAGAAAACTTATGAAGCCAGTCGCCTTCTTGATCATCTTCTAACGGACCGTTATCTTTCTTAACATGATCGCCGTCAATACTCACAAGACCAGATCTCTTCTTCATAATCTTGTTTTTGTCGTTAACTTCCTTAACTAATCCAAGCGGTACGTCATAAACTCTACCTGGGATAAAGTGCCAAATTTGAATAGGATCGCCTGCATATTTACAGTAGGGCTTAGTCAATCTTTCATGTCGCCCACGAGAGTTAAGGTATTCTGCTTTGACTAGCTTATTGTCTTCTTTCCTTTCGGCTTCCATTGCCTTTCTATGCTCTGGTTTCATAGACTTGAATTCATCGAAAGGAACACTATTGGTCAATGTATTGATTAAACCATGCTCCTCACCTGCTGCTGTAGCCATTAGTAATTGTGCCATGTTAATTTCCTATATTGTTTAAGGATTGAAAAGGAACGATTTTATCATTTGTATTGTCATATTGCAGATTTCTTGACCCGAATGGGGAAATCGATGCTGGCTGCTCTACGTTTCCACTTGGGACGACAAACGCATCAAATAGACTTGAATCAAGATTTAACGTGAAATTCAAGCCATTTACTGCGGTTATAGTGCCAACTAGATTGTTAGCCTGATACATACCAAAGGTAATAGGAACGAATAACCTTACAGACATTCCTTGAATGTATGTAATCGCTTCTGTCGTTGGATTACCTATCGCTACCGTTATCACCATAGGAACAGACTGTGTTATAGCTGTAATCGGCAAAGAACTCGGTATTGCTATCACTGGAGGTAAATATTGATTTGGCATTTTTTCCTTAAATTAAATTCAGTCGATTACAATTCGTAACCGACTGAAACTGGTACTTTTATTAACTTGGCACTGGGGCGTTGATGGTTCCAGTTTCCATTTTAAAAGCTTGATAAACGATAACATCGCCTGCAATACCACCTGGACTCTGGGCGCCTGCTGGAATTAGCATGTAAGGTACAAAAATTCCAGATCTAAAAGGCCCTTGAGTAAAGTTATAACCTGTGGTTACATGAGTAATCGGATTATACATCGCAGATTGTCCCGCTGGTGCAATTGTAGCAAACAACTGAGCGGTAGGAGATAAAGATGTAAGAGGAAATGCAAAAGGTGTAAAGCCAGTTGTATTTACATCAATTGTAAAATTGTATGGATCAATGATGGACGTTACTACAACGGGATTGTTTTGAGGACGGTTAAAGTTATTTAACTGAACCATTCCAAAGGATCCCGGGATAGTAAATTCAAATTTCTGACCTACAAAAACGTTGTTAACCTGAGAAGTAGTAACTTGCGCTTGTGCAGCCTGTGTGATAGCTGTTACATAAAGAAAACTAGGCTCTACAGGTTCGAAAGGAGCAACTTTTCTAACTGAGAATGCTGATGCTGCTGAACCTGGTGTCTTTAATCCTAATAAGGTGAACCCAGTTCCGGAGACAGAAGAAATAGTGAATGTCATACCAGAATACATAAGAGCGCCAACACTGTTATAAATTGTAACAGTATCACCCTCTGAATATGTATTTACTACTGCTGCAACTGCTGGAGTAGCATTTGTAATAGTAGTACCTGTTAAAGCTGCTTGTGGAGCAGGCAGAGAAGTAACATAGGTGAATCCATTAGACGCAGTAGCGTTAGAAAATTTATCAATCGAGATAACGCTTGATCCTGTTTTTGTCCATCTTAGACCATCGTTATTAGCTGTTAGTCCTCCACCAAACCACTCTCCAGCTACGCAAGCTGTAGGTGCAGCTGCTGCCATTTGAGTAAGGTTAAATGTTTTGAAATAATCGGCTCCACTTTGCAGAGGAATGTAATTAGTAATAGCCGTAGATGGTTGGGTAAAAGTACCCTGAGTAACAATAGTAAAAGGCATATATCCCCCTAAATTAGGATGGTTGGAATGTTGTTACGTTTAAGCCACTGATCCAGTTCTGATTTGTAATCGCACGTGCGATAGCAAATTTAGCGTAGAGTTGGCTGTTCTGTGCAACAGACGAAACAACCCAATCAGGTCGATAACCGATTTTAGCCGTGTAGTTGTTCTGCTCAACTTTTGCAGCCGCTTCTAATCCATACATAGGAATTGTATAGACAGTGTTTCCTTTCAAGGAAATACCCGGAGTTCTTGCAGCTTTAGAGGAAACAAAGAATCTAAATCTAGAGATAGAGCAATACTCTTCTGGTCTGATACCTTCTTGCGTTGGATATGCAGATTTAAGCAATACGCCTTGAACTTTTTGAAGATCCGAGCTTAGGTTAGTGCTACAAAGCGCCAGGAAGGCATCTCGAACGCCAGCTGTACCTATCTCTCGGGTGGCTTCTAGATTGGTTAGCATCGATCTAGCATCATTACCAAGCAGGATATTTTCAATGTTATTAACATCGTTTAATGATATGTTTGAAGGCTGATCGCCGTTCAAACCGCCTGTGGCATTTATATAAGATCATTTCTGTTACTTTTATGACCTAGTTTCCTAGGCGGGGAAACCTCTTCGGATCTCCCTCTCTACCTTCGTATATACGTAGAGGTCAGACTATCGCATCACCTTTCGGTGTTTTCTCATTTAGTCGTTCAGGCTGATATGATTTGTAAACACAAATTGAACCATTGTAACCATCAAAATGAATGCTAGAAAATCCATTTCTATCAAGCACCTTGAGCAATGAAATCATTTTACTTACTGTATAAGTTGCCATTTCATCGGTTATATCTATTTCAATTTCATTTTTTATCATATCTTGCCCCTTGTTAACCTCCGCTTACGCAGCCAGGCACTCCAAGTCAATTAGAGAAAATTTAACGTCCGCATCACATTTTACGGACGAACTGAATAGATCGCGCATTAATAAATCTTCCTTTTCCCTTAACCACTGTCCTAGCAATGCTGTGAACTTGGTTAGCGTTTTTGAGTTCTCGTATAAAACAACCTGTTCGTTAGTAACGATTGATTTCGCGTAGATCTCCATTGTTGCGTCTATGTCGGTTCTGACAGGCACCTCAGAGGCGGGGTCTATTCCAGAACCGTCCAGTTGACCTCCAGAAGTACTTAGGCGCTCGAATCGTGACATACGAGTTGTTTTACCGATATAAGCTTCGGCATGATGAAGATCAACTCCGAAAGAGTGGATCAAATTAAACATTGGAGTAGATAGGAGGTCTTCGCTTGCCTGGACAGGGAGTTCGGGAGCGAAATTATTAAGACTGGTGATACCCGTAGAGAAAGACATAATTAGCCTCACATTGTAAGTTTTAGATTTATTAGTTGACGAAACTCATTATCAGTCTTACGTTGCGAGGCGTAATTTCAGCAAATTGGACTAGCGAGGTCCAGAGGATGCGCTAAGAATTACACTATCAAGTTAAATATTTAATATCAATATTCTTGCGTTTCAAATTTCTCCTTCGATTTTTCCATTTGCTTCACCCAATATGGTTTCAAAATAAACCTTGCTATTTCTTTACAAAGTTCATTTTGATGGTACTGATATTGGTCAGGTGATCCGAATGCTATCGAAAGTGATTTTATATATTTATCATTTAAAATCTCAAAATCTTTTACTTCTTCTTTATCCATAGTGATTCTCCTCTTGCCCTTCTTTCTTTTGCTTCCCTAATATTTCTAGATACTCTCGTTTCCTTTACATCTGCATTCGTCAAGGAATTCTTTGATTTGTCTTGAATAAGATTGATAATATCTATCATTTTTTCCTAATTTTTGAATTTCATTAGTTAAGTTAGCTTCTCGAAAATAATCTTTAAAACCTTTTTCCAACAACCTGATTTCTTGGCAGGTGTAGGTATTGACTCCGCATTGAGTAACCATTTTTAATTTACATTTTCCCATTTCAATCAGGAACTGAGGCCTTTCAATGTTTTTTGCATTCTAGCCCAGTTAGATTGTTTTTTGTCATTACTCAAAGAAGAACTTGGCTTTTGCGTATCTTGGCTCATTCCTGTAGATGACATAGACTTAGGCTTATTGAAATTAGCATCCGCTCGAGCCGCTTCTTTCTTGGAAGTCAAGTTATTCGGGACGAATTTCTTTACCGCTCGATAGATATCAGCCCACTTATTAAAATCATCGGGTAACCTCTTTAATGGGCCTGCTACTTCGGGGAAATGATAATCGAGATAGGCTAGGTTATCTTCGCTGATCATCTGATTGAAATCGCCATATGTTTGAGCTAACCGTTGAGGATATTCTTGCTGTTCCCTTTCTTGTCTTAATCTTTCTGCCTGTGCTTCTTTTACGGCCATTGCAGCATTAACTTTTTTCTCAATGCGCTGGTCTTCCGTTTCTTCTTCTTGATATTGAGAGTTGTAGTTTTGTTGCTGTTGCTGGTTATTCATTGGTTGTTTAGCAAATACAGCTTCCATAGCTGCCTTTAAGGCTTCAACCTCGGCTTCTTTTTCAGCTGCTTTTCTTTGAGCTGCTTCCATAGCTATTTTATTCTTTTTCTGTGCCTCACGCACTGCTCTCCAATTTGGATCTTCTTGAATATCCGATTGTTTCTGTTCATCTGGTTGTTGTTGCAAAGTAGCGTCAACTTTTTGTTGCACCAAATTCGCGTCAACAGTAGTATTTGGATTTGATTCTATATTTTGATTTTCTGGATTCATATGATACCTATTGATGATGTTGAAAAAGGATTGGATCGCGATAAACTTCTAAGAGAAATTCGCGAGAAAACGTTACAAGGATTAAAAGAATATGAAAAAGTAATTTCTTTAATGGCGTGCGATGCTCCTTTATCTGTTTTATGCATCCCTAAGATAGTAGAAAAAACTTTAAATGAAAACGGGATTCACAGGGTCTACGAGCTTCTTCACACTGATTTTATCAAAATCGAAGCACTCTCTGTCATTCAAGCCAGGGATTTGACAGCCCGCTTGGATCAATTCATCACGATGCTGTAAGAAATATTCATGTTCCGATGGCATATCTATTTTCTGATCGTGTCTAACATATTCCCAAAAGGTGCCTTTATAAAATGCTACTGACCACGCCTGCATTGTTGAGTATCGTTTGTGTACTATTATGTTTGACCCTGCAAGCTCAGCCATTACCATGGCGCTTGGCAATACCCATAATCTTTTCGTTATTTTATCTAATGTCTTATTGTATAGAAATACTGCTTGGTTAGGTCTAGGCTTAGGAAGATATGGCCAGCAATAGAATTTGCGTCGCATTAGATTCTTGATTAGTGGATCGGTAGCTATTACCATCACAACGCAGAATTCATTCTCATCTATGATCGCATGGTGTAGTCTAATAGATTCCCAAAGATGCTTTTCGATATCATCGGCAAGAGCATGTCCAACTTCTAGAGCATCATATTTCGTTGTGTCGGCTAATGCTTTATTGGCTAATTGTCCCGCTGTTATTTTCTCAGTCATTGCTTAATCTCTCATGTCTTTCATATCTAAAAGGTTTTTCTTTAACTACTTTATAGCAATCTACACAAAAATATTTATGCCAATCTGAAGACCATACAGTTTCATATTTATGTTTTTTTCGATTATCATTACATTTGACACAATTGGAAGAATCAATCATTCTTCAATCTCTTTCTTTGAGTAGCCTTCTGCTTTTTAGTGATCACTTCTTGCTCAGCGAAAGCAGGCGAAGACCCATCTTCTTTTGTCTTTTCTGCAAATAAAGATGTCTGCATATATTCTAGGTCCGATTTTTCTCTCGGTGGATCTAGTTCAATTGAATTATTTTGGTGTCTCATGTCTCTCCAGGTTGTCTTTTTCAGCGCGCTTAAACTTCAAAGCCAAGGTAGAAAATTCAGCCAAGGAACTAACCATATGTTGAGCCATGGAGCTAACTATATGAGGAGGTCTATAGATAAGCTTGAAGTTTTCATCTGTAGAGCCACTAACTACTTGTCCCTTGAACACTTCAAATAAATACTTAATAACTTTTTCTTTATCATTTGCATAAATGTAGTCGCAATACTTAACTAATTGCTCATTTACATATTCAGTTAGCGTATTTTCAAACGCTTCTTCATGGATTATTTTAGCTATATAGCCATAGTCTTTAGAGAGCGCATGGGCTTCTCCGTCAAAAATATAATCTTCCATTAATGATCACACTCGTTAGTTTTAATGTTTTCATAAGATTCCTTATCTAATTTTTCCACTAATTTATCTAAAAGATATAAAACTATAGCGTTTCCCGTCCCTAAACTTATTGTTTCATTTCTTAGAATGTTTATTGAATCTCTATTTGAATATACTTTTGCTTGATCTAATTGAAAATATTCAGGTGATTTAAAAATATTTAAGATTTTTTTTTATCAATGGTCACACTCGTTAGTTTTTGTACTTGGTCTATGTCTTTTTATTTCTAATTCTTTCTGGCGAGCTATTTCCCTTAATTCCATTAATTCCATCATTTTACTATGTCTAATATTGTATTCAAGTTGTAACTCTATCAGTCTTTTTGTTTCAGTTTTTGATAATCCTAGCATTAATGATCACACTCGTTTTCTAAATCTTCATAAAAACTTATTTGTATTTCTTTTCTCTGTGAATCTCTGCATAAACCTTTAGAAATTGTAATGGTATAACTCGTTATTTTTTCATTTAACTTCTCAAAATCTTCTTTGTATTTTATTAAAGCATATGTAGCATGTCTTATAGACAATTCATCATCTAAAACATGCAAAGTTTTTATGTGTCTGAATCTAGTTTCCATTAATGATCACACTCGTTAGTTTTAGTGTGTGGTGTAGGTCGCTCTTTTCCAGGTCTTGGAAGAAATGCACCCCATCCTGTACTACTACCTTTAGGTGTTAGATCTCGATTAACTTCCCATTGTACATTAGGCACAGCGGGGCCAGAGCCTTTTTTGATTACGTCAGCTGTTATATCTTTTGCGTAATCAGGATTGTGGTGAGTCTTTTTCATGTTTTATCCTATTTTTAAATATAAGTGCCGAGCATTCAACCTCGGCTAGGAGGTACCCCTCGCGCTTTTAATGTTTAGCTTTATGGGTCTTAGCATATTTAGCCAATCCATCAACCATCTCTTTGTATTCTTCAGCTTGATTCATTTCAGAAGAATATTTTCCATCTGCTACCATTGTGTCACTTAGATCTCTTTCCCAATGTTGCGCCTCAAATGCCGGCATTCCTCCACCTTTTGGCTTTGGATGCGCTTTGTCTTTATGTGTGTCTCTCATATTATCTCCTTATCCTGCCATTGCAGGCTGTTTTTCACTTTCTTGTGTATTCTGACCCTTAATAAGCATAGCTGTTTGATATGACCTTCCTATCATATCTAAATCCATCATCTCAAGATCTAGCATGGACTTAACCAATTCAAATTCTGTCTGAGCTTTCTTGTGATCCGCTGATGCTTCGATTTCATCTATTCTAGCAATCTTTTCTTGAGCTGAAGCAAAGTTAAGGGCCATCTTGCTTTGATCAATCTGTTGTTGCTGTTGAGCTTCTTGCTGTGCCTGTTCCGATTGCTGTTTCTGAGCTTCTTCCATGTCTTCGATTACTTGTCGTTTATTTGTAATAAAAGCGGCACGCAATATCGATTTATCAGGTATAGCCATTCCCAGTTCTTTAAAATGCAAGAGTTGTTGGAGTTCCATCTGTTTTTGTGTGGTGCTATAGTTACCTTCTTCGATTGCAACGGAATACTTTTGTGAGTGACTTGTAAAGAATCTTGGATCCGCTTCATGACCAAGAATATTGCGAATCTTACCTTTGCTAAAATTCTTACGAATAGCCTGGAGTCTGATCTTACCGTAAAGACGTTGAGTATAATCAAGTTTATCGAAGATAGTTTGTAATGTGGTAAGTCCAGCGCCTTGGCGAAGCATGGAAAGGATACCGCTCTTATCATCCGTGGCCGACCCAAGTAATTCTTCATTTACACCTGATATTTTCATTATGTCTTCAGCTAGACTGTTAGATAGTTCTAGCAAGGATTGAGGTATGTTTACAGGCTCTATACGCTGGATCTCATTAGGAAGATGACCTGCTTTCAATGGTATAAGAAACCCATCGCCTCCAGATGATTGCCTGAAGCATTTAGGATCTGGAACAACATCTACGGGATATATCCAGCCTGCATTTAAAGAACTTTGTAGTATCTGAAGCTCAATAACTTTCCTCATGTTATAAAGAAACTGAGCATCTCTAAGACCCCTAATGATGCCTTGTTTACGCCATGAATAGGATTGAATGTCTTGCTCAATATAGCATTGAGTAGGTATGAATGGATATTGGTCTATTCCAAGTAGGTTCTTTCCATGATAAACTATCTTTCCTGATAGACATATCACTAATTTGACTGTTGGAATCTGTACATCTTGAACTTTTAACCAAGGCTGTTCATACATCACCTTTTCCATCATGCCTTCTTCTTCTTCCTCATCTTCTTCCCATTCAGTTGATTCACCTGAGATAGGATCTACAATCATTTTTCCTGGTCGCGTAGTTCTATAATAAAACTCATCGTAAGTAAACAGATTATTGATGGCCACGTTTTGTAGTTCGGCCTGTAATGGAAAACGCCCATCTTTCATCCCTCCAGGTTTCATCTTATCTATTTCTTTTGCATATCCAGGTAATAGACTCTTAGCCATAACCTTAGATGTCCAACGCCTTCTCCATATACCATTACAGTCGCTGAGATCTTGCTTACGGGTATATTGATCAATTAAATAATTATTATATTGAACATTATCGGTAAAAAGATCTCCTGAAATTGCATCGTAGGTATAATCTGGGTACAAATGTAATAGATTTTCACCTGTATCACATGCGCCTTCAAAGCTCTGTGAAAGATACTCTTGAAATCCATCTCTATCCTCACACCATCTCATGACTTTATTGTAATCATCTGCAAGAGGATCATCATTGTCGCTGATAGGCATTGTAATAGTAGATTTACGATTCTTGCGCTGATATCCGCAGACCATGTTTTCTGTACGGCGGATTAGATTGAAGTGAAATTTTTGTACGTTTTGAGAGTTTTGGCCATAGAATTGATTGTAAAGGTTTTGATCCCCTACTTTGAATCTCTTATCTATCGCACCCTGCATCCACAAGGTTGAATTACTCGTATAATTTGACTGGTAAAACCAATCCATCATCTGCTTGAGGTCTTTAGTTTGTATGTCAGTGGGATCTATATAGCCTAGAGAGTATTGACCAGATTCATAACTGCCCATGTATAAACCTTATTTTAAATAAAGTTTTTTATACCACACAGGGATTTATTTTTAAATCATCCTTGCGGAAATTGTGTACTATTTAAACTTGTGGGAAGATCATGTTTTCCCAAAGCTATCTTATAATTTATAGGATCTTGAGGTAATTCTTCTTTAACTACATCCATTAGAATCCATGCATCCCATTTTTTAAACTGAGCTACATGTTGACGAGCGACTATAAAATCTAAAGAATTTTCATCCTCTTCACAGTCTTCAGCAAAGACAAAAATATATTCACCATTGAAATACACTTGATATTTATTCATATTTAAAACATTGGTTCGTTATTGAATTGAGAATACATGTCATTATCTTGAAATACCTTTCTTCGCAATTGATCATGAGTGATATGTTCATCTGGGTGACTAAACTCACCTTGAGGGAAAGCCGTACAAATGGCGTACCTTAATGCGTCTAATACGTGATCATTCTTCTTAACTGGCTTATCTTCACCTCTATCGGCTGCCTTTGCATCCCATGCATATGATTGAATATGTTCGCGTAATGTAGTGCATCCTTTATGAACGACTATGTTTTTTCCACCGATGAACTTAGAGCAGATTTTAATTCCAAGTAAGACGTCGTTATTTGCATCCAATACGGGAAGCTCGGCTTGCCTAAGAGCGATCTTGAGGGAGGCAGCAGCAGGGTCAATGTAAATAGCAGATATGTTTTTATAACCGATAAAATCTTTGATATCCCGTACCAATTCTTGATCTGTCTTAGAACGCCCTCGTTTAGCTGAATCATAATAATATTCTGCTTCCACTCGTATCTGGGGCCACTTGTTGGGCGTAATTGCGCATAATACAGCGGCAGTAGCGTTCGTTGTACCATAGTCAATGCCAACGACATAATATGAAGGGGATGGAAAGGGATTTTCATATTCGTTGAAGTGATCGTAATTGTCATATATTGCTCCATGTGCTAAAGCCCATTCACCTAGAATATATCTATTGTACCACATTCCAGAATAAGAGGCTTTAAGTTGTAGCTTGTATTCACTATCTAATGTTGGGTTGTCATCTAGATTGAAATGCCAATGCGCTAAGTCTAGTTCTTTCTTATCGATATAGTCTTTCTTAAGCCAATGTGCTGGGCCTTCAGGATTGCATGTGGCTAGTAGTTTTGCTTTCGGAACACGTAATCGAGATTCTAGCATCTTCCAAAACGGTTCCGGAATATTGGTTGCTTCGTCTACATATGCCAAGGCTAGAGTGCTTCCTTGTATAGTAGATACTGCCGAAACATCGGGTGCACCAACAAACCATACAATTCTCCCGTACAATATATCTTTCTCTGCTTTGCTCGTTGGACATGGAAAACCCATTTGATTATAAAGATGCGTTAGAATATTACGCTGTATGGATGTACGATTAACTCCAATGATCATAGCCTCACCAGGAGGGCCATTTTGAAGATCGTATATGAATCTTTCTATGCTAGAATATGTCTTACCTGAAGATACAGCACCCACCCAAATGTTAAATCTATGAGTGGATTCTACAAAACTTTTATTCTGTTTCGGACTCGTTATATGCTTCATCCCATTTTTAGATGTGTGAATTAAACATTTAGGGTCAACATCTAATTTTCGAGGACCGTCTAACATTTCAAGTTTTGTTTTTTTCATATTCCTCAAGCTTTAATCGAAGCACTTCATTTTCATATTGAAGACGCATATTTTCATGCCTCTCATATATACCTTGCTGATTTGGAGCTAATGATTGTGTGTTTTCAGGCTCTCTTTGACCTAGTCTAACCTTCCCAACCCATTGTAGCATGGTTGGATTACCTTCCATTGCCTTCTCATGCTGAACTTGTTCTATCAAAGACTCGCCTTCGCTGTATAATCTCATGGAAAAACTGGAGTATTCTTCTCCATACTTAGCAAGGACACGCTTTCTTAATGTATCGTCATCCATACCTAAGAATCCGCAGATTCTTTTTTGATTTACTCCAGCTCTCAAAAAATCTTCAATTCGTTTCCAATCAATAGGTTTTTCAGGCCGTCCGACTTTAGGTTTTTCAGGTTCTTTCTTTTTCTTAATCATGATTCCAATAATCCAAAGAAAGATTTAGAGAACTTTTATCTTGAAATTCACGATTCAAACGATTGAATTCATTTTCTGAATAATTTGAAACAAGGTTTTGATTGTCGAGTTTATTGATAATTGAATCAAAGATTTCTTCGTCGAAACCACATTTAGAAAAACAGAAAGGAGACATAGTAAAACCAAATAATTTATTTAAATAAATGAATATCACATTTTTTTTTTAAAACAAAGAGGAAAATGCTGATCATAAAAATAATCCTACAGGGAAAAATGTATATCATGATATAGTTATATGTATGAAAAATAAAAAAGACAAGAAATTTCTATTTAGAATGAATGAATCTGTATGGTCAGAAATGGCGCACCTCTGCATTGAATTGCGCATTAGCCAAAGTGAATTTATCAGAAGAGCAATAGACAAATCATTGGAATGTCAAAAAAAATGAACGAAAAAAATGAATATATAAATAAAGTTATCTTTTTAAACGAGCAAATTGAGAGGTATGGAAGCGTAGAAAATATTAAAAAACTATCAAAAGACAATGCAAAAAAATGCATTTTTACCTGTATTGTACGTTTAATAGCATATTTAGAGACAAAAGAATCGGAAACTTTCAGTCAAGATGATCTGATTAAATGGGTTGATCAATATGTTGATGAGAATTTTACCGTATGATCCAGCTTGATATATTTAAAACACAAGAAGAGTGTGAAATCGAAATGCTTCGAAAAACCGTCGAAGAGGTGCGAATTTCAAGCGATAAAGTTAGACGCGGAACATATGCCCGTCTTGGTGAACTAACGAAAGAATGCTACGATCTGAAAGAGAGATTGGCTATAATCGAAAGGAATATCTGTCATGGATAATGAGTTGAGCGAACAATTGAAGACTGAAGTTATCGAACTATGTTCTCGATACGATAAATGGATAAAAGAGGAAAAATTTACTATGATGGCATTTTTAAATTTCAGCATGAACATCGTTAGAAATATTATGGATGAACCTCTTTTATCTGATCGAGAAAATAGGAATCGTATTATCAGTGATTTGATTGGCTTCATAAATGAGCTTCGCGATGAGGAGTACAAAAAATAATGATTGAATTTTTTATTTATGGTGGTGCTTCCGTTACTATCATTTTGATAATTTTAGCCTATTTCCGTGATAAAAAAGTGGAGAAAGAAGAAGAAAAGAATCTTGAGATAATGAAGGAAAGAATCAGGAGATTTAATTCTGATATAAAAAATCGAAACGATTCAGAAGATCTCTAGTTTCACTCCATAATTTTCGGATATCTCTTGATCATATTGCCAGGTGATTAAATCATCATCGTCTGCCCTACCTGGATTTATGTATTTTTTTCCGCTCTTAGTGGTTACATATATTATTTTCTCAGGAAAGATAAGAATTGCTATAGCATCTTGAACATATTTCATAGACATGGGGAGATTAGCGGAATCTAGCTTTCTTTTCCCTAATCTGGTCAACTTTATGGTACAAGGGTGAGTTATCTTTGGCTTATTTATCAACCAAAAATATTTAACCTGTCTTTTTTGGATATCGTGGCGTTTTTTTCTTATTGTCCAATGCTCTGAGCAGTTAGCTTCGCTTATGGTCTTGATGTTAAGAATGTACATCTTGGGCCTTTTGGTGAATATAAATCGCCATAATGTGAGGAGTAAATTAAAAGCCATTGCAAAAAAATCTCTAATTTTTTAGTGTCTATTTGATGCGGGTATTCAAAGAGGCTAGCATGTATAAACGGCATACTAGCCTCGCCTTTTACATTCCCAATTGTCTTTTATCTTCTCCGTTTACTTCTATCACAACATTTTGAGCTGAAAGAAGCCGGGATTTTATTCGAAAATCAAAAGAGTGATCCAAATCTCTTGACCATATGTTTGTTGTTAAAACAATTGGTTTTCGAGAAAGTCTAGATTCATCAAGAAATGTAGTTAAGACCTCTTTTTGCCATGCAGTTCCTTGACTTGATCCAAGATCATCAATAATCCAGATTTTTGGATATCGGGCCATTTTTTTTACTTCGTAAGTATAATCACCACCTGGTTCGGAAATAACACTTCTAATTTGACTCAAGAATTCTCTTTCATTTTTGTAAATAAATTTATTTTCTTCATTTTTTTCCTTAAAATAGTTCATAAGAGCGGCACAAAAATAAGTTTTTCCAATTCCTGGATTTCCTATAAAAAGCAAAATATCTTTGGGATCTGCCATCCAGTTGGATAAACGCAAATTTGTTTCGGGATTGAAATCAATTTTACTTAAAGATGCATCCGAATATGAAGTGTCATAAGGGAATCTATATTTTTCGTTCATTTTTTTTTCTCTCTATTGCTTCTAAAAGATTCTCGGTTGGTCCTTCATATTTTGGAGGAGCTGAATCTTGTTTTGGTTTCTTGTTTTCTTTATGTGTTTTTTCGGCAAACACTTGCCGTTTTGTAGAATCCATCAAATTCTTACATACTGCCTCAATATAGCGATTAATGTTTCGCATTGGACTCTTTTGTTGTCTAGCTCGTTTTATCGCCTCAGAAACGATTTCTGTGGGAATTTCGGGGTATTGTAGCATGTGTCGATAAATTTCACTATCGTCAATTGGAATTTCTGAGCCTTTTATCATTTTACTTTCCTTAATTTTTTCCCGCGCGCCCGCGTCATCAATCAATCTCTTTTCTTTTGCTAGATCTTTCTTTTGTGAGTCGGTTGAACCTAGTAGGTTTAAACCGACCCCCCCCCTACCCTGTGTAGTCGGTTCAACCGACTGGTATGAATTATTTGAATCATCGTGTATAACTAGTTCATAATAAGTTACTTGTTTTCCTAGAGGTCCGACAACTTCTTTGGTTATTATGTGTTTTTCAACTAGGGATTTTGCAGCTTTAATAACGGTTTCTCGAAGGAGTCCTGTGATTGAAGAAAGTTGGCTGATGCTGATTTTATCCCTAATTTTGTGCCACCCGATAGTTTTTCGCATGATGACAAGTAGCACTTTTAATTCAGCTTCTCCCAAATTAGGAAGGTGATTATCTAAAAGATCATTTGATATCTGTGTGTAATTTGGCGCTGAAATTCTCATGAGACACTCTCATCTTTAAAGTATTGATATTTATTCATTTAAATTATCTACAATGTTTTATGAAACAAAGAGCTTGAAAAAAAACAAACAATCAATTAAGATAAGAAAGAGTCACTTAACTGATTAAAAGTCTCTTA
>QGNH01000621.1_pt1 | contig 37979 bp, 47 predicted proteins | sample 1735481 | NCBI WGS metagenome assembly QGNH01 (sample SAMN09239004, study PRJNA386568) | Viral metagenome, whole genome shotgun sequencing project. | reverse complement strand
GTCCGAATCTCGTGGCTCATGTTGGCAAGAAAGTCGCTTTTTGCGTTGCTTGCTTCCTCTGCACGTAGCTTTGCCTGGGCCAACTCGGCGTTAATGCGCAAAATCGGGTCCATAACGGCCCGATGGATGGTGAAATTCACCATGTAAGCTGCGATAACAAGGGTAATTACAAATACTAGCAAAGTGCCTCGGCGCTGCCGGGCCGAATCGGTTTCAATCGCGCTTAGGCGCTCGTGCAGGTCGCTAGCGAAGCGCTTCTTCGTAGCTTCCAGAAGCACCTTGATCGAATCGGTCCGTAGCGCCAAGGCGCGGGCTCGCTCCTGAATATTGGCCGGCGGATTGGTGGGGTTCTCGACAATTGTGCGGTAGGTGTTTTGCGCATCCACCAAAAAGCTCTCAATCGTGTTGGCCAGTGCAACGGTTTCGGCTGCGCGGTCACTTGAGATTCCGCTTATGGCAGCGATTGCTTTAAGATTTTTTTCCGCTCGCTGGCCTTCCTGGGCGGCACGTTCCAATCCCGATGCGTCTTGCATGACCACCGCGTCCTGGAACCCTCTGACGCTTCGCAGAAACGAAGCGTGCGCATCCTGACTGTCTTGGGCGGCGGGAAATAATGCCGACGAAGTTGTGCGCAGAACTCGTTCCCGGCTAACGCCTTGCAACTGCACCAAAGTCGTGGAGAAGATAAAGCCGAGTACAAAAATACCGATGCTGAGCCATATTTTCGTAGAGATGGTTAGTTGCTTCATCTTTGGCGCTTTTATTTCACTTTAAGGTTCTTGACACCGGGCGTACTCACAGCGGCGCCGACAAATCCGATGGCGCCCTTTGTTTTCGCTACGTACGCGGCCACTTCGGAATCTGAAGCGAAGCTCTTGGGAATCGATCCCTTGCCGCTGAACATAAGGCTTCGGTAGTAAGTCATCAGTGCCGAATTCGTTCTGCCCATGTAGTCTCTTAAGAACAGGTCGCAGGCTGTTCCGGTTTTCCCCAGAACTGGCTCTACATGGGCGGCTCCTGGAAGAGACGTCTTCGTCAGCAGAAAAATGCGGTTCAGGTCCTGACGCGAGATTTCGGACGTGTTTACATTCAGATTGGCGATGATCTTGATCTCACCCGGCTGGACATCGGCAGCCCCACACACGCTGAGCGCGATCAGCACGAAAAGAAGCTTTATGCAGCTCGTCGAGTTCCGGGTTTTATTAGCTTCGGTGGGCATTGGCGTTTAGAACTGCACACCTGTTCTGATGACCAATAGGTTCGTATCTGGCTTGAAACCTTGCGGATTATCCTGGAGATAAAATCCGCGAAACGCATCGCCAGAGCCGTAACCATTCATGAAATGGCCTTCAATTTTCACGTCCCAGTGGCTTGTCAGATCCAGCCGTACGGCCGCGACCTTATCGAAGATATGGTTGTCCGGGTCACTTAGCTTGTCTGCCCAATCGAAATAAAAGCGCGAATAATAGGCGCCAATCTCCAGCCGTTTGGATATCCGGTAGCTTGCCGAACCATAGACGCTGCGACTATCGATCTCAATTGCCGGGGGCTGGTGAACATCGAACACAAGTTCATCGCGATAGGCTCGACGATATTCGGCGTCCAATCGCAAGCCGCCATGCACGTACTGAAGATAAAACTGGGGCGTCTCATTCTTCTTCGATCGACCCGTATACGGAAGGCCGAGGGCATCTATTCCTTTTTCGCGTGATGCCGAATCTATGTAAGATAGGCCTGCCAGTAAGCCCTTTAGCAGCGTATTCCAACGTAAATCGCCTCCTTCCGACCGGGCGCCCCGAGTCGTCGGATCAGAGTTATAGGCGGCACGGCCTCCGTAGGGGTCATTCGGAACCAATCCCGCCCACGCGGTATAAGACAAGGTTCCCAGGCGTTTCAAACTAATGTCCCCGTAGCAGTCTCCGCCGATGTGTGCGATGGTGGTGCCACGCAGATCCAATGGGTACATCGATTGCGGAAGAAGAGCCCAGGTATGGAGAGATTCCAGATCTTGGGTGTCATTGTAAAGGCCGAGGACGGTCTTGACCTTTCCGGCTCTAATGCCTAGCCAATCCTTGAATCTGTAATCGCCGCTCGCCCAGTCAAGTTCCGGGTGCCAATTGCCAAGCTCACCCATATTCCGGTCATAAACTTGCGCGCCAACCCGGAATTGCCCGGTCAGTTGAAGTGAAACATTTGCCCCGAAATCGGTAAATGCAAAACTCCCCTGGCTGGTGGGCATCGAAAGGTAGTTGTTGTTATCAGAGGCGAGAAAGGCTTGCGATGCGAAGCCATGGATCTGAACTGGTACCCCTTCGAGCGTAAAATCAGTAGATTGCGCGCGCATCAGGCCCGCGGATACCACGGCAATCAAAAAGAGCGATTTCACGATCGAATTTCCTACCTGCTGTTAGATCGACGGAATTAGGGCTCCCCTTTAGGGTGCAGCTTCTCAGCGCCGAGTCGTTTTGCATCGGCGGGCCGCTGTCTTGGGATCTAGCCTCCGATTGGAAGCGGTCGTTTTGAATCTTGCCGCTTCGATTCGCAAAATGTGTTAGTGGCCTACCCGGAAGGGTTGGAGAGAATAGGCTCACGTGCGTTAGAGAGTCTGGCCGTTTTGCGGAGGGGTCTGCGGAAGCCCGGAGTGTCCCCTCTTTTTCTCCGGGCAAGTTTAAAATGATCGAAATCTAGTGGTCGTCCGGCTTCTTGCCTTCCAACTCCGCCACGCGGCGCTCCAGGGCACGCAGTTTCCGCAGCATCTCCGGCAGCCGTGAATAAGCCGCCGAAGCCCGCAACCACACTCTTGAATCAAACGCCGGCGAACCGCTGACAATGGCGCCTTCCGCCACATCGTGCCCGATGCCCGATTGTGCCCAGACAATTGCGTTCTTATGAACGGTCAGGTGGCCCGACGAACCGGTTTGTCCGGCCATGATGACGTTTTCCTCCAGGACGGTGCTGCCCGCCAGCCCGGTTTGACCGCAAATAATGTTGTCTTCGCCCACAATGCAGCCGTGACCGATTTGACAAAGGCTATCGATCTTTGCCCCGCGTTTTACGCGCGTTTCGCTCAGAGCACCACGATCTACCGATGTCAGAGTCTGGATTTCGACATCGTCCTCAACCACTGTGATCTTGGATTGCGGAATTTTGTACTGCCTGCCTTCGTTTGTCTTGGCAAAGCCAAAGCCGTCACCACCGATGGCCACTCCATTCTGCAGAATGACCCGATGCCCAATACGGCAGAATTCGCGCACCGATACATGCGAATGCGCAGTGAAATCGTCCCCTATTGTGCACCCTTCATAGATCACTGCGTGCGGGTGAAGCGTGACGTTCGCGCCAATGGTTACGCGCTCACCGACCACCGCGAATGGACCAATCGAAGGGTTCGCTCCGATCACAGCCGTCTTGGCGATAAACGCCAGCGGATGAATGCCTGGTTCCGGCTCAGGCGCTTGATAGAATTGCGCGAGCGCCCGCGCGAAATCGTGATATGGATTGCTTGAAACCAGCGTGGCGCCGCTGAAATCCTTAATGGGCTCGGCTGCAATGATTGCCGATGCGCGGCAATCTTTCACCTTCGGCGCATACTTCATGTTCGCCAGAAAAGTAATTTCGCCGGGTCCCGCTCTCTCAATCGTCGAGACTCCGCGAATCTCCAGATCCGCTGGCCCATGAAGTTGGCAGCCCAGCAACTGGCCAAGCTGCGCAACGCTGAAAGAACTCATACTAACCTTCGGCTACAACCGGATTTATCAGTTCGCCGATGCCTTCCACTTTGACAATCACTTCTTCGCCAGGGCGCAGGAAGCGCTGGGGCTTACGCGCCACGCCGACACCAGCCGGTGTACCCGTTGAAACAATGTCGCCCGGCTCCAAAGTGAAGACGCTCGAGAGGAATGCAATGAGTTCGGGAATCTTGAAAATCAATTCTCGCGTGTTGGAATTCTGCAGGATCTCGCCGTTAATTTCGAGCTGGATGTTGAGATTGTGCGGATCGGCAATTTCGTCCGCGGTGACGATCCAAGGGCCCATCGGCGCGAAGGTGTCGAATGTTTTACCCATGAGCCACTGCGTTGTGGCGCGCTGGTAATCGCGGGCGGACACGTCGTTGACGATCGTATAGCCCCAGACATGATCCTGCCAATCCTCGGCGGAAATATGACGGCCACCCCGTCCAATCACGAACGCAAATTCGGCTTCGTAGTCGGGCGATTTCGACACCTTGGGCAGAACAATGTCGGCACCGGGACCGATTACAGCTGTCGCGAACTTGTTGAAAATCGTCGGAACGTCGGGAATAGCTGCGCCCGTTTCCGCCGCGTGATCGCGATAATTCAGACCAACGCAGATCAACTTGTTCGGTCGCGGAATAGGCGCGCGCAATTTCACCGAGCTCAGAGGACGTTGGTTTTCAGCGCGGGCGCCCGCCGCAAAGGCTTCCGCCTTGGCGCGTCCGTCGTCGCCTGCTTCAATCAGATCTAGAAGGGTGGGAAAGCCCGCGGCAGAGAGGTCAATCACGGTTTCATTCGGCGCCAGCAGTCCTGGACCGATCTTTCCAGCGTATTCAAATGTCACAAAGCGCATGTAAGCAGTGTAGAACGTTAGACTGGGCTGATGACTTCTAGGGAACTCGCGCAAGACGGACGCGGTGTCAGGCACGCCACCCGAAGTCTTAAAGAGTTCCTTCACCGTTTGGAGGCACGCAGCCGCGCCCTTCGCGCTCTATGGCCGCGTCTTGCTTGCCTTGGGCTGCTTGTTTTGCCGGGCATTGGGGCTTCTCCCGTGGCGCAAGCCGGGCCGTTTGAGTTTCATTCTGATTTCTGGCTGAACCTGCACCACTTCCTTTACGAACAGGCTTTGCAGCAGGGGAAGCCGCGCGAGGATCTAGCAGGTACAGAGAAGAAGGCTTGGGACTATGCTGTGGCGTTCTACCGCCATTCCATGACTCCTCATGATCTGCTGGACGATCCGCATATGCAATCGATCGATACCGAATTGGCAGAAGATGAAACGCTCTCTACGCTAGTGGTGAATGGTGAAGATGGCGCGGTCTGGGACATGTTGAATTCGGTAGCGGCCATCTATCGGGCACACTGGTGGACGGGTCAGGATCAAGCCAATCGAACATGGATTGCGGCGGTGACGCCTCTGGTTCAGCACCACGCGCCGTTGCTCATGAGACAACTCACAACTGTGTACGAAGCCACTTGGCCGAAGGATCCGATCAGAGTGGACCTAGCGGAATACGCGAATTGGGCCGGCGCCTACACTTACACGTACGGTTGGGGCAGAGTGCACGAGATCATGTCGAGCACTAATGCAGGCTATCAGGGAAACGCCGCGCTTGAAATGCTTTTTCACGAGGCGACCCATGGCATGATCCCCGCTGATTCAGGGCGCTTGGCTATTCAGATTTTCGCTGCGGCGAAAAGCAACGGAGTCGAAACGCCGAATGACTTGGTCCACATGTTCATCTTCTATACGGCGGGCGAACTCACGCGCCGCGATCTCGCAGCCGCCGGTGTGAGCAATTACGTACCCTTTGCGGACGAGAATAGGCTGTACCAGCAGGATTGGGCGCGCTGGCACGGCAGCATCGAGGTCTATTGGAAGCAGCATATTGACGGAACTTTGTCGCTCAATGATGCGGTGAGCAAAATTGTCGCCGATGCGCGGGGGAAAGGTGCTAAATAGCCGCAAGGCTTTGGTGACGGGGGCGTCGCGCGGGATCGGTGCTGCCACGGCGTTGAAATTGGCGCAGCGCGGATATGATGTTGCGCTCAACTTTCGCAACAAAGCGCCGCGGGCCGAACAGGTAGCCGCACAGATGGCCGCGTTGGGTCAAACCGCGCTGTTGGCTCAAGCCGACATTACGAACGAAAACGAAGTCTTGGCTATGATCGGGCTGGTTGCGCGTGAGTTTCGCCATTTGGACGCCCTCATCTTGAACGCCAGCGGCGGTTTAGAAACGGGTAAGGCGGATGACTACGCAATGACTCTCAATCTGACCGCCCAAATGAACGTTGCCAGAGGCGCGGCGGAGCTATTGAGGCCTGGTGGACGGATTGTTTTTGTCACCAGCCATTGGGCGCATTTCTACGGCATGAAGCCTGTGCTGCCCGTTTATGAACCTGTGGCGAAGAGCAAGCGCGCCGGCGAAGATGCGCTGCGCGACTATTCGGTAGGACTCGCGCAAAAAGGAATTAGCCTCATCGTCGTGAGCGGCGATGCGATTGAAGGGACGATCACGCCCAAGCTGCTAGAGCGCAAAAGCCGCGGCCAGTTCGAACCCGTTTCGGCGAAAGCGCGGGTTTTGCCCACGGTTGATGAATTCGCCGAGGCGATTGCAGCGGCAAGCGTAGATGCTGATCTGGCTAACGGCCAAACGATCTTTGTTGGCTCAACAGATTGGTGAGACGAATCTGCGTTTCGGCCGTCTAAACCGTCAGTCGAGGTGCAGATACATGTTCGTGAGAGGCCTTGTTTTCGTGACGCTGTTCACCAATTTGCTCGGAGCCGCCGGACAAAGCGATTCCGATATTTTTAGCGTGCGCTCGTTTCTTAATCCGAACACCAAAGAAAAAATCCCCGTGACCGGGCAGCTATTCAGCGACAAGGTGCCGGAACTCCTTACCGAGGAACTGAAAAAGAACGACAAATGCGCTATCCCGCTTCTGGAATGGAAGGTTGGAAAAACGGGCGATAAGATAGCAAAACTGGTCGGCCCGGCTCGAGTTGATCCCTCTTCGGTGACGCCGCCGCCAGTCCCCGCTTGCGAAGCATGGACTGCAGCGGAATACCAGTCGGCGCCGTCCAGCCGGTTGCGATGGCACTAGCCGCTTAGGGCGTTCTGGTTTTGGCAATCTCGGGCGCTTCTTCGGCACTGCGCGGCATGCTTGCCTCCGGCTCCAGGTAGTACTTGGTGAGGCCGTCTTCCAGAATGCGCAACGCATCCTTCGGCGAATCGGCAAAGCCGAAAAGGTTCATATCTTCGGGCGCAATCATGCCGTATTTCACCAGCGCGTCGAAGTTCAGAATTTCATGCCAATACTCCGACCCATAGAGCAAAATCAGAATTTTGTTTTCCAGCTTCTTGGTCTGCGCGAGGGTCAGAATCTCGGTCATCTCATCCAGCGTGCCAAAACCGCCGGGAAAAACAACCAGCGCTTTCGCTAGATAGGCAAACCAAAACTTACGCATGAAAAAATAGTGAAACTCGAAAGACAGTTCCGGCGTGATGTAGGGATTTGGCCGCTGTTCAAAGGGCAACCCGATGTTGAGGCCGATGGTTTTGCCACCCGCTTCGCTGGCGCCGCGATTGGCCGCCTCCATAATGCCTGGCCCGCCGCCGGTGCAAATCACAAACCGATGGCTCCTGACGCCGTCGGGAGATACCGGTTGGGAAAGCGATTCCGACCAGGTTGTCAGCAAGCGGGCGAGCTCTCGGGCCTCGCGATAGTAACGAGCTAAGGGGCCATTCTCTTCGACGCGCGCGGAGCCGAAGAAGACAATGGTGTCGTGAATTTTTTCGTCGCGAAAATGGGCCAAAGGCCACAAATATTCTGAAAGGAATCGCAGCGGGCGCGACTCCGGGCTTTGTAAAAACGCCTCCTCCCGATAAGCAACAGGACGGCGCGGAGAATCGTTTCCAGTGGTTGGGGGCAATGGTTCCTCGAACGGCAGCAAACTCCGATTGTAGCTTCTCAATCGAGCCTGCCACCGTACGAGGTCGGCGCGCCTGAAAATTCCCGGTTTTCGCACCTAGTATCCCGCTAAGAAAACGTTGCGTAGACCGCCATCCCAAACTCGCCGGAGACGCGTTGCCGCGCCTCTATTTGATATTGTGCAACGTCTTCGGCCCAACCGCAACCCCGGAGGGTCAGATGCCGCACGCGCCAACCAGCGCCCCCGTACCAGCACCAGCAGTCCTAGACGTACTCGAAACTAAAGCAGGCGCCCGATGAGCCCCGCTGGAAGGAAGCCAGCCGGGACGAAACACAAAGCCCAGAGCGAAAGCGTAGCCGTCAAGTACGACCAACTCATGAGGGCAATGGGTTCACCCGACGGCGCGTGGAACCCGGAACCCGACGAACAAATCACCGGCGCGCTGAGACACGATGTCGATCTATCGCCGAATCACTCTCGATTCATCGCTTACGTGAAGGCCTGCTGCATCCGAAAAAAGGCGGCCGACCGAACGGCATTAGGCATCACCGAGCGCGGCAAACCGCTCACGCTGGCACGCATCATCGAGTACTTCGACTGGGACTCAGGCAACGCTTCCAGACTCGCAAAGCAACTCCTCGCCTGGGGCTTCGTGCGCATCAACGAGAACGGTGTCTTCGGACTTGGCGCTTGCGTTCGCGGAACCTTCGTCGAAGACGAAGAAGGGGCGAAAACAGAGTGTTCCAAATGTGGGCGAAAGTTAGGCGAATTTCAAAAATGTGCTGTTTGTACATACAGCATCCCCGAGTACGTGTTTGTTGCAATCAAAAGACTTAGCGAAATTGAGCAGAAAAACTTCATACAGGGGTGGGTGTCGAAGAAAGAGCGCGAGTTGGAGCGCATCGCCGAGTCCACAAAAACGATCCGGCAAGAGACGAAAGCCGACCTGAACATTCTCTGCCGGCAGTTCGGAATCGAACTCAAAACCGAAGAGCAACCTGCCGACAAGAACGGCTCGAAAAAGGGGCGAAAAAAAGGCGGCAATAGAAATCCACAGCTGTTTGTACAAACAGCATCTGACGATCTGTCTGCACAAACAGCAAAAGAGACGGTGTACAACGTTGCCGCCGACGATGTACAAACCGAAATCGCGCCGCCCTTCCTTAAGACTGAAAGGAAAGGAAAGCTAGCTAGCGATCCCTCTGAGGAAAACCAACTGGCAGAGACACTCGCAGCAAATGTCCGGCGCGCATGCAGAAGGCTTCCGAAGCTGGAAGGCCTAACACTCGATGAGCCCACGGTCCAGCGAATGGTTCAAGCGCTTTTGACACTCGAAATCTCCGGAGACCGCAGAAAAACGTTCGAAGCGTTGGACAAGGCCTGCTACGTGATCTGGAAAAACCACCAATCGGAAATCGATCAAACGGGAAACACAGATTCTTATGGCTGGGGTTACGTCGTGAGAGTCGTCCAGTCGGAAGTGGACAAGCGCGCCGAGGTGACCGACATTCACGCGAAACTCAAAGCCTTCGCCGCGAAGATGGGAGGCCCGCGATGACGAATCAGGAATGGATCGCGCAAGCCCTGCGCGAAGAGTTCTCTTTTTCATCCGACTCGGAAATCCGCGTTGCCGCAGAACTTTACGAACAGATTGCGCGGGAATGGTCGATGCCCGCCGAGCAGCTGGTGACCTGGATTCACTTGCAAGGTGCGGAGACGACCCCCGCTGCCTTGCGAGCCTACTGCACAGCGTGCCATTTTGAGGAACGCAAACGCCGCAAGCGTGCTTCGACGGAGTACCCGGACTGATGAAACGCCCCCGTTCGAGCCACCCCAGCGACGACGAATGGCAAGCTTGGCAAAATGCGCTAGCTTCGCAAAACGCGCCATTCGCCTGTATGACTGTCGCTGAAGCGAGGGAACTTCTTAACCATCCAACGTTCGGCACCGAAGAACACATCCACGCTAAAAAGCTCATCGAGCTGGCAGCCGAGGTCGAGGCAATGCGGGAAGAGCGGGGGTGGTATCGGGTGCTATGGAACGATCTGGAAGATCTCACGATGAGTTACTTGCGCGAGGAGCGCAAGATCTGGATTGCGAGGCGAGAACGCGAGGCGAAATCGTGAGGAAGCCGAATCCACCCACGTCGGCGGCCGAGGCCTCCAGCGCCATTGAAATGCTCACCGCCGGAATACCTGCCCAAGAGTTGCAATTCTACGGAATCAGCAACAACAATCGCTCACTGAGCCTGAGAAACTATCTGGTCCACACCGGCGTACCCATCGCCCGCGCGCCATCGCTTGAGCAACTGCAGCCGGCGGCCATCGCTGCGATCGCCGCCATGAAAAAAGCCAGAAGAAAAGCAGCCGAAAAGGAGCAGCGTGAAAAAACCACGAAGCCTGTCCGCCGAAGCACGCAGATGGCTGGCACACGTTATCGGCAGGCGCATGCAAAGATCGGCGCATGATGCCGCAGTGTGGGGCCTCGCCACAGAGACAGAAGCCATGGCGCGGCAGCACAACGTTCCTATCGAAATCGCCGTTGCCTGGTGTCTCATCCAACAGCCAGAGCATCTGACGGCCCCGGAGTTCGAGCAGTTCACAGCACAATTCACAAAGGAGAAGCGATCATGAAACCCGAGACAGACGCCGAGAGCAAAATAAAAATCGGTGACAAGGTGCAACTCACAATAGCGGCCAGAGCGCGGGGAGTGCGGCTTACGAAAACCGACACTGACCGCACACCTGCGACAGGAACCGTCACAGGAGTCACCGGATTCGCCAGAGAGGGCCAGCGCTGCCATGTGTGCGCGGACGGTTCCAGGCAAATAACCCGATACGCCATCGACTCTCTCGAAAAAGTTGTAGAGACGCCCGAGGGAGAGACTGCGTGAAAAAGTCCGGCGCGCCGGCGGCAACCATGACGACTTTGTACACCTACAGGAAGCCGGCGGGGTGATTGCCAAGTTGTTCGATGCACGCAAGGAGGGTTCATGACCCGTGGCGAAATGACGCCGGAGCGGGAACTGCAGGCGCTGATGCAGCGGCTGGAGGCGGAGGTGGACGAAACGTACAGCATTCCCGTTACGCTAACGCCACAAGCCGCGATATGCCTCATCGGACAATTGCAGCTCGCCTTGCGGCACCCCGGCAACACAGGGGCGGCCGCCCATGTCGGACGGAAGATGATCGAAGGCTTGCTCGCCCGGTTGCGGGAGGGCGGCTTTCCGGCGCATGCGGAGTTGGCGGAAATGGGGAATGAGGTGGAGCCGATGTGCGCACACTGCGGACATTGCGGCGCGCCGATCCGCAACGCCGAAGAAGCCCGAGAGCACGTGTGCCGGTTCGATGCTTGCTGAAAATGTAAGCTGAAAACACGTTGCCATGGCCGAAGACGACAGGACCTTCGCGGAGCACTGGCTATCCACCATCAACGCGCTGACGGCACTGGAGCTAGCAAAGCGGGGCAAAACGCATGAGCGCGATACTGGATGGGACCAACAAGGTCGTGAAATGGGAGCCAAGAATGGCAGCGAAACTGAAAACGGACGCGAGCAAATCGTCCAAAAAGAAAACACCGCCCAGTCCGCGCAACAACCGAGTACTCGGCCACAAGACAGCGGAGGCGATAGTGCTGAACGCGCCGGCGCCATCGACTTTGAGCGCAAACGCGGCGATGGCCAGGGTTTCAGCAGCGATGGGCCTGAAGAAGAAGTCCGCGCGCGCGAAAGCGGCGGCAGGCTAGACTGAAAGAGCGCGGCCATGTCCGCGTAATCCCTCTAGCATTTTTGTTGACTCCACGGGCGTCCCCTCAAACGGGACGCCCGCTCCATTTGCTGCCGGCGTTTCGCGAGTTGAGCGAAAATGGTGGTGGAAATGCAATCGCGTTCGACTATCAGCGTCTGCATGATCGTTGGTTTGAAGACGAAAGTCAGCAACGATTAGAGGAAGTGCAAAAGCGCGCGCTCGAGGTGTCGGAAATTGCGGTGTCAGAAGCCCCGTACAAAAGAGCCCTGATCGACAAGTGGACCAAATTCGTTTACAGTCGCTACGAGGGCAATTCCGTTTGACCGACGGCGAAAAACGCGGCGATTGGCCGCCAATCAACAAGCCTGCACCGAAGCCACCGCCACGGCCAGCACCACCGCCCAAACCGAAGACGTAACGAGGGGTCCAGTACCGCGGGCTGTTGCATTTAGGCCATCAGTTCTGATGTCATCACAGAATGAAGAAATCATCGCTAGAACAGATACCCGCAGTTGTGGCTAGCGTCTCGCCTTCCATTCTCGATAGCGAGTGGCTGACCATGACCGAAATCATGAAAGTCCTCGACAAGTCGCGCAGCTCAGTCGAACGCCTAGCGGCTGCTGGGGTCATTGCGACCAGAGTGGAACCCCGCCCACACCGCAAACCCGAGCGCATGTACAGCGCGACCGATGGGAAAAAAGTGGCGGCGAACGAACGCGAAACGGGAGTTCCTCTGCGCTTCGCGAAGCCGCCGGTTTCAACACAACTGGCGATTCCGATGGAGGCGATTTCATCACTGCGTGACGTGACGACGGGATTGGGAAATGCAGCTACGTCATCACTGCGCGAGCTGATGAAGGAATGGCAAAATATGCCGGATCGCATCGGGCCGCGCGAAAAACTCTGGCTCACAATCGACGAAGCGGTAGAACTATCGGGCCGCTCGTACGCGTGGTTGTTGCGGGCGTGTCGGGAAGGACTGATTACGGCAGAGAAGGATAGTGGGTGGAAAATACTGCGTCACTCGCTTGAAGCGTTCACGGGTGAGTCCACTCGCAACTCCAAGTTGCTGCGCCACGTGGCGGCCGCGAAATAAAGCCCATTCAGTCCATCAAGTCTGCTGTGATGACGAAATGCGGAAATTGGGTCTAGAGTGCCAAACCGTGTTTTCCTTCGGTACACTGAAACCGACCTACAATGCACAAAGGGTGATGCGATTTCCCGAGTCTCATCCGGGAATCGAAGAGGCCGCGTTTCCTCAGAGGCGCGGCCTTTTTTTTCGGCGGTTGAAATTTGTCAGCCTCACCTGTTGCAATAATCAAACATGCTTGATATCATATAAGCATGCCGACAGTTCTTCGGGTCGAGGGTTTCCGGTTCTTCTTCTGGAGCAACGAAAGAAACGAACCCGCCCACGTCCACGTAAAACGGCAAGATTGCGAAGCAAAATTTTGGCTTACCCCCGTTTCACTCGCTTCGAACGAGGGATTTAACACAGCCACCCTGAACCGACTGCAGCGGCTCGTCAGAGCCAACCGAAATTCAATTCTGGAGAAATGGCATGAGCACCTTAGCTAAAACCGGGCCCGAAGCCCGCGCCGTGCGCGTCACTTTTACGAAGGACAGTTTTACCGTGTATCTCAACGACGGCCGCGCCTTATCCGTCCCCTTCAAGTACTCGGCAAGGCTCGCCGCCGCCACCGCGAAACAGCGGACCGACTACGAACTGATCGGCCGCGGCATAGGGATCCACTGGCCGCAAATCGATGAAGATTTGTCCGTCGCCGGGCTGCTTCGAGGATGAGAGTCGATGCAATACAAGCCTACTTGGGACTTGCAATCGATTCCCGATGATGTCTTTCGCTCGGAGATTGGCAGGCGCAGTGCGGCGCGGCGCAAGACTGCCGGCGGCTATCGCGAGAACGCCGGCCGGAAGCCCGAGATGGTTCCCTGCCCGCGCGGTTGCGGCCAAATAGTCAGCAAGACGGAAGCGCAACGCGGGCACGGCTGCCAGCTAAATCATTTGCCGAAATGATTAAACAGCGCTTCGATCACAATGAGCCCGCCGGCGATCATGGCCACCTTGAGGATGACGGAGTCGAGTCGTCCTTCAATTTTGGTCAGACGGGGTTCGAGGGTTTCCTGGTCCGCTTTGGCGGAGACCAGCGCGCGCGCCTCGTTCAGTTGGACCGTCACCATGTCGAGTCTGACGTCGATCCGTACCAGCAAATCGTGATCACTGTAAGTATCGGGCATAGCGTGGCTGGTTCCTCTTTCAATCGCTGCTAGCAAATCCTTAAACTCAAAGGGCTTGATGAGATAGCCGGCGGGGTGCGCCAACTTCGCTTGTTCGAGCGTGTCCCCATCGTCGTGCGCCGACATAAAAATCACCGGCAAGCCAGGCCTGGCGACGCGCAAACGAGCCGCCGCTTCGACGCCGCTCATGCCATCTCCCAGGCTGATATCCATCAGCACCGCGTCGAACGGCGCCACTGAGAGATCAGTGGCAGCTACAATTGCATCGACACCGCGGACGGCTAACGTTACGTCCACATTCGCCGCGCGCAGCCGGTCTACCCAAAAGTCGCTTTGTTCCGTACAGTCCTCGACGAACAGGACCCGCATTTTAGAATTTCCTCACTATGCCGTTTCCACGATGAAGTAATTGAACGTCGCCACGTCCGTCGCGAGTGAAGATTTGACCGTAAAACCGCTACCGGCCGTTTTCGTTGTCACCGCGAGCACCCCGGAGGTCGTGGAAGAACTCGAAGTGGGAGTAACGAAAATCATCGAGTTTGCCGTGACCGATGTATTGCTGATCGTCACCGTGCCGGCGACCAGCGTGCCCGAGCCGGTTTTGGTGTTGCTGCCAGCTGTGATGTCGAGCGAGAGGCACTTAACGTCACCACTGGAATCGACCGAGAACGCAGAGCCAACGCAAAATAGGAATCCAGGCGCAGTGTTGCCGATGCCGACATTCCCTCCTGATAGAATCCGCATTCTCTCAGTCGTGTTACTCATGAAGATCAGTGGTGAGGCAGCGTAAGTGCCGACTAGAAGCCCGGCTGTGGAGCTTGTTTCGAGGATTGCTAGACCAGCCAATGACAACCCCGCAAGCGTGCCAGATGTCGCCGAGCCACGGATTTGCAGGTTGGCGTTCTGAGACAAGTCGTTAAAAACTCCAACGAATGCCTCGCCAGCAGTGGAGGAGCTTGTTAAGACTTCGATAGCGGCGATTCCCGCCGTGGAAACGATTTGCGTAGTTGTGAACGTATTCGATGCGCTCAATGAAGGGATACCCGCGCTTAGGAGCGAGGTTGCTCCAGTGCCGCCGTTTGCGATTGCCACCGTGCCGGTAACGTTGGCCGCCGTCCCGCTGGTGTTCTGATTCAGCGTGGGGATATCAGCAGAGACAAGGGAACGCAGAGACGAAACGCCGCTTGAGCCATTCGGAGTGGCGAGCACTTGATTCCCGGAACCGGAGGGCGCTGGTCCGGCAGGTCCAGTGGCGCCAGTCGCTCCGGTGGCTCCGGTGGGCCCCATGGCCCCGGTCGGTCCAGCTGGCCCGGTAGCTCCGCCTGGTCCGACTTCCCATGTCCCATCCGCTTTCAGGAACTTCCCGGCCGCGGCAGCGCCGGCAGCCGGGGCGGGAGCATTACCCGCTTTGCCTCCAGAGCCTGTATCGCCCACCATCGCCGGGTCGGTTGCGCTTACATGGCCCGCGGTTCCATCGGTCGCGAAGACAATATTCTGTGTGCCGCTTGCTGCTGCCGGCGTCGTCGAATTAAAGTTGGGTGCCGGCATCTAGCCTACTGTCGTACCGTTTACTTGCAGTGTTGAAGTGGTGATAATGCTGCCGGTGTTCGCCACCGTGATCGAGCCTTGCACCCAGACCGAGTAAGCTCCGGAGGTGTTCACCGCCCGGACCTGCACCGTATAATTTACGCCGTCGTTCACCTGCCCGAGATACGCCTGTGTGATCCCGCCGTCGAATTGTGACCAGGGTGCCCATGAGGCAGCGCCGGTAACCTGATATTGCAGTTCGATCTTGCCGCCCCGCGTGATGAACGCATCGGTTGGATTCACCCAACTCACCTTGATCTGGCTGCGTTGAAGGCCATCGGCCCCGGTGATCACCGTGGACGCATCGCTCTCCAGCGTGATACTCGAAGGCGGCTGGCAATAGGCCATGTTCGGCAGCGTGGGAGGCAGATTGTCATTCAGCGGCAGCTCTTCGGTCACACTCCATGAGTAGACAGACGGATCCGTTTCCGCCACATCCATCTCTAAAAAAATGCGCGCGGCCTCGCCCTGCTTGGGTTCGGTGATGTTGAGCCGGGTCTGTTGCACCTCGAAAAGCTTGTTCGACCAGCCGAAGCGCGGGTAGGTGAATTCGAACACATCGAGCGGCTGCAGCTGGTAAGCGGCGAGGGAGCAAGTGAGCACCCCCGTGCCCTGTTGCCGGTTGCGCAACAGCGCGATTTTCATCAAGCGCTGGGCAGTGGCCACTGAGATCGTAAACGGGAATCTGGTATCGAGCCAGAGCTTCACATTGTTGTCTGCCGCTAAGTTGGCGTCCGATGAGTAGCCGTGTTGCACATCTTGCGCATAGTCCGGCGCATCGGTCTGATGCCACTCCCCGTCGAAGATGCCGCTGATTTTTTGCCCGAAGGGAAGGCCAGGTCCAGCGCTGACGTAAGGATAGGTTGGGCACACAAAGCTGGCCTTCACCGCGTTCACCAGATCGCGGTATTTGCGTTTGAATTTGTATTTGATGGGGGCGATCAGCGCCGTCTGGTCAAGCGAGAGCGCCACTCCAGGGAAGTAGCCGGCGTAGATGTTCCACGCCCCATCCACGCATGTCATGCGACCCGCCATGCTGTCCACGATCCCGCGCAGAATATCGCCAGGGGGCAAGTTCGTGCTGATGATTCCGTTGCAGGAGTAAGTGGGTTCATAACCCGAAGAGGCCAGTGCGATCGATTCGTCGCACACATTGGCGGAGGCGATGAGCTGGGCCTGGTTCACTTCGTTGGCATAGACGCACTGCAAACCATAGCTGGAATTGCAGAGGACGTCCGCCGCGATGAGAGCGGGATTCTCCGAATACCCGTGCAAGCCGGTGCGCGGGTCGAAGATGTCATTCTTGCCGACGATGTCCACGCGGATCCCCGGCAGGCCGTTCGGAAAGGTGTTCGCATCGTAATTGAGCTGGATGTAGCTGCAGCAATGACCCGCCACCGTGGCCGTCGCCGGCCAATTGGGATCGTCCACTGTGAGGTCGGCGAACGTGGCTTGCGTGGCCGTCCCAGGCCGGGTCTCCCAGTAGACGTGGCCGCCGAAATTGTAGGGATTGCCGCTGGCGTCATAATGTTGAAGGCCGTCATCTTGGTAGCTCACCACTGGAATTGGAGAACAGGAGACAGTGGAAAACAACGACGTTGCGGTACTCAGGGGCAGAGGAATCGAAGTTCCTGGAATGTAAACAGGCGCGCCGCTCGGGTTTGCGAACCACACTTGTTTGCCGTCGAGATAGAGCGCCACGACCCCTTGGCAGGAGTGACTCGCATGAACAACGACGCTGTTATAGTGCTCATTGCCGTGCGTGATCGACTCATAAATAATGGTTCCTCCCACGCGCGAACGGCCGTAGACAATGGTCTGATCCGCCGCCGCCTGGCGCGTGGCTATGGTGGTTCCGAGTTGGTGCTGCAGCGCTTGCGCGATGCCGCCGACGATCAGGGAGGCCCCAACCGACAGGCCTGCGATCGCAAGGTTCGCCATCAGAGAAGCCGTCGAGAAGAAGATCCCGAGACTCACGCCCGCTGTCAACGGAATGGCTATGATCGCAGCGATCAACGCCACGCCGGCAACGATTTTAGACATTAGTAAGGGACTCTCCAAATGCGTCGAATGGCGCTCAGCGGCTTGATGGCCAGGCCCTGCGTTGTCACATAGACCGCGTGCAAGCCATCGAGGTGAACAATGCCAAAGAGTCCTTCGTCGAGCATGACCAAATCGCCACGGTGATGGTGTTGGGCCGGAACGGGCGTCATTCCATGCGACGCGGCGATGCTCTCGACCAGCTCCAGCAACGTCTGGCAGGAATGCGCCTTCACCACCTTCGCTGCCCCCAGATCAGTCGAGTACTTGCCGCGAAACTCCACAGCCGGATCGGTGCCCGTGATGGCTTCGATAAACGTGCAGGCTGCCAAAATGCAATCGTGAACCCCGGACTGGTAAGGCGTGTTCTTGTACTCGATCAATTTCTGATGGAGCTTCACCGGCCAGTCGCTATGCCGTGTCATTTCGCACCCCAGGCCCCGTTCCAATCCATGAGTTGCGCCGTCCACTTAAAGGCGTCGTCGCTGGGGAAACGTTGCCGCTGGTCGGAGTCCGTGAGCCGGTGATTTTGCGCCCGCTGCAGATCGCTCAAACGGCTTTCGACGCTGATCGTGATAGTGCTCGATTCCGGGCCCTCGTCAATGTCAGCGCCGTCCATCAAGCCGTTGAAGCAGCCGATGGAATCGACCGGCACACCCGCCGCGCTCATCAGCACAATCCAGACCTGGCACGGCAATCCCTGTTTGATTTCCGTGGTGGCCTCCGTCAATAAGGCCGAGCGCACGCCGGCGAGAGAGAGGGTGATCCCTTGCGCGGTGAGGTTGCTGTCCTCCGTGACGGTCGACAGTTTGCCGAAATCTCCGACCCCCGTCCAGGTCTGGCCATTCCAACTGATGGGGCCAAGACCGGTCCAGATATACTCCGTGCTGTTTGCGAACTGCATCTGGACAAAGAGGCCCACCGCCACGTAATTCGACGAAATGATGCTCTGCGCGAGCGTAGTCATGGGTCTCATGGTTTGCTAAAGAGCCTCTTCCACTTTGAAGGCGATGGCATACAGCCTGTTGACGCTAATGCTGTAACCACGTTCGTTGCTGGCCAGCCGGAACAAACCTTGCGCATTGTGAAGGGTCACGGCCGAACCCGAGGCTGGAGACTCGCGCAAACGCGGCCAGATGTTGAGGGTGGCCGAACCGGTCCCGTCGCTGTTCACCACGTCCAGGTTTTGATGCAGCCGCGCGCCCACCTGCAGATAGTCGCCAGGGAGAAGCTGGCGTTGAGTGTTCGCAGTCAGACCGGTAATGGCGAGTAAGGAGGATCGGCTGGCGTTCACACCAGCAGTCACCGCTACACCGTGCGCCCATCCTGTAGGTTTCGCCCCCATGGGGTCACCGAGATAAAAAGCCGCACCCATGCCGCGCAGTTCGGCCAGGAACGCGATCCACGCTTGCGCCTTGCCTCGCTGCATGGGTGGCAGCGATACCTGTCCGCTCCACCAGTCGGTTTGCCAGTCGATCGTTTGTGCCTGATGGGTGAACGGCGACGTGTTGGCAGACACCGAGTCGCTCATCGTGAACTCGACTTGGGAATAACCGGGGCTCGCAGGAACGGCCACGATGTTCCACCCGTTGAATGTGCCAGTGATCATTTAAGGCACCGTCACCGCGTTCCAGGTGTTGGCCGGATAGCAGACATAGAGGGAGGTGGAGGCACTCGTCGCCGCGAAGTTCGAGTAGAGGGACGATGCCACGCAACTGCCCGAGGGAGCGCCGCTGCCCGCCTTCCAGGTGGTGTTGCCGATGTTGACGAAGCCCTGCTGCCCGGTTACGGCGCCGTGGAAAGTGCCGTTGCCGCTTTCATCCACCAGGAGGTCGTTTTGCGTGCCCGCGTTGTTCTGCACGATCAAGTCATAAGTCGTACCCGCGCCGCCTCGGATCGAAGCTCCCGCGCCGGCCGGGCCGTAGATAATACCGGGGACGGTGAGGTTCCCGCTGACATAACCGAAGCCCAACACGTTCAGCGTTGAGCCCGCGTCCACCACATCCAGGTTTGGCTCCACGTAGTCGATGCCCGCGAGATTGACAAGGCTGTTATTGACGATGTGAAACGGATGGTCGGAAACGGTGTTCGACGAGTTCCAGTTATAGAGGTCTAAGTTACTGCCGCTGATCTGGGACGGTGATGCACTCAGCGCCTTCATGCCCGCAATGACCGAGAAATTCAGCGGTACGCCGATCGACGCCGGGAACATATTGCCCGCGCCCGCGTTGCCCGCACAAGCGATGCCCGTGATCTGCACCGCCGTGATCGTGTTGGCTCCCGTGCCGGTGGAATTCAAACACGTGCCCACCGCGAAGCCGAGGCCCGACTGCGTAAAGCTGTAGTTGAAGTTCGACACCTGCACCTGGCTGATGTACCCGTTCGTCGGCGTGGTGCTGTTGGTTAAGAAGTTGAGGCCGACCGCGGAGTTGTCGCAGGTCGCGTTGGAGAGAGTGACGTTCGCGAGCGGCACATTCGCTTCCGCATCCAGCGCCACACAGTTATTCAGGAAGGCGGAGGAGGTCAAACTCTCGCCATAGAAATCGTCGATGATGAGATTGCCCGTCGTGGTGTAGGCGTCCGTCTTGATATCCAATCCTTCCGACTGGTTGCCGTGCGAACGCAGATGCGCGGCCTGCACGTGCGTCGACTTGAAAACCGTCCCATGCACGCCCAGCCAGGTATCGGTCTTCAGCACGCGCACGTTATTGGCGTGCTCGACCAGGATGCCATGAAACGCCACGCCGCCGCTCGACAGCAGGGTAGTCACATTCTCCACATACGGGGAATCGACGATCGGGTCCGAAAGGTTTGAGCCGCCGCTCGTTCCGTTGATGTCTAAAGCGTCTGTGGTGGAAGTGCCGGCATAATTGCTCCCCACATCAAAGCCCAGATCCGTCACTTTCACGCGGTACGCACCGCAAAACGTCACTCCGCCCTGCACTACCGAGCCATTCTGCAATTTCGTCGGCGCAGTGAGGCTATCAACCTGAGGCTGCTGGTTCCCCTTCAGCCAAACGTTGTTCTTGTTGATGCAAGTAGTGCCCGGCGTCGTGAACGCGGTAAGCGAACTCAGGTAGGTATTCGGCAGATCGATGATGCCGCCCGCCGATCCGAGGGCGTTCACCACCGTGTCATTGAGGTTGGCGCTGCCGAACATTTCCGGCTGAACCTCGGATAGCCCGGTGATCGTGCCGGGGCCGTTGAAGATTTGCTGGCCGCGTATCCACCGGACCGGGCCTCCGGAGAACGTCACGGTCGCGCCCGATCCCGGTATGATCTGCCCGCCTTGAAAATCCACCGTTACGCTGGATGGGATCGTCATGTTGGCGCTTGGCTTGACGATGCCGTTGATAATGAGCGTGACGCTCCCGGTGAAGGTCAGCGAGGTGACCTTATAAGTGCCATTGGGGAACCAGACAGGCAAACCCGTGCCGGCGGACGAAGCGAGGCAGCTATTGATCGCGGCGGTGTCGTCCGCGGTGCCTCCACCCGTGGCTCCGCAATTGATCACGCTGTTACCCCCGCTCGAACCTCCTGCCGGTCCCGCGGGCCCGGTGGGACCTGGCTGGACGATGGCGAGCGGAGTAGAGGTCGGCACATAACTATCAAAATCCCAGCTATAGCCCGAGATCTGTGTCGGAGCGGTCTGAATCACAACATTCCCGGTTGCATTGTCCGTCACCGTAATCACGTAAGTGACATTCGCGGGTGTCGTCAGGTTCGAGTTCGCAACCGATAGCGAGCTCAGAACGCCATTCGCCACGGTCGCACAGGCCGGTGTGGTTTGCACGATGCCGCCGCCGCCCGCTTGAAAGATAAACGGTGTGTTGCCCGTGATGGCCTGCACGCAAAACTGGCCGGACGGGAGAAGAGCGCCGGAAGCGTCCTGGATATGGGAGGCCGTGACGGCCGTGAAATTCTGCGCGCAGAGCGGCGAGGCTACCGCGATACAAAGCCAGAGAAGTTTGTGTTTCATTTTGTTTTTAGCTGAACTTAGGTTTGCGACGGTTCATCTCGGCCTGCACGCCGACGGCCGACTGCACCGCGCTGCCATGCACGGCTACCAGCGCCCGCTGCACCCGGGCCTCCACGTCCGCGGCATTCGTGCCACGCGCGTCGATCACGTAAGTAGCACCGGCCGATGAGCGTAGCGCGTGATTCGGAATGATCGAGCCCGAGGTGCCTGGCGAGAAGAACTCAGGGCCGTTTTCGCCCACCACATAGCCGTGGCCGGGATCCACATCTCCGCCCGAGGCCTTGAAGCCGCCGAACAGCTTCGCCAAAAACCCGCCGCCGCCGGCAGCACCTGTTAATCCACTGGCGAGTTGCTTCATGAGCGACGATTCGGCGATTTGCAAGGCGAACTGAGCGAACTCAGCCGCTATGCTCCGAAAGAAGGAAGACCAGCTGGTCTTTTGCCCGGTCACTAGCGCCGTCAGCTGCTGGTTTAGGCCTTGGAAGGCGCCGCCGAGTGATTTCTCGACCATCTGCCCGGTTGTTAGAGTCTGCGCTTGAAAATCCCGGAAGAAGTCACGCACGCCATCCGATGCCGTCTGTGGCACTTTCTCCATCTGCGAGCCGAGAGTGTTCTGTCCCACCTGAATTTTGGCCGCGTTGGCGGAATCGAGAGCAGCTTTCGCGCGCTGCGCGTTCTGATCGATCAGCCGTGACACAGCGGCCAGATCGCTTTTGATCTTGTCGATCGCTGCTTGATCGGAACCTACTTTGGCCAGCAGTTCCGTGGCGGTTTCCTCTTCCTTGGCCTTCGCTTTTTCGGCGTCCGCGTCGATCCGCATGAACTGCAGGTCCTGGCTTTTTTCGATATATTCTTTTTCGATTTCGAACTTGGCTGCTTCCACCTGGAGTTTCTTTTGCGCGGTTTTGGCATTGAGCGCATCGAGCGCACTGATCCGCAGATCGCGCTCCTGGTTGATGCTTTGCTGGGCATACTCCAAGCTCTTGTCGTTTTGCGCGTCGCTGATTTCGGCTACGTGACTGTCGTAGGTATTGGCCGAGGCCGCGTTCTTCAACTGGTCGTTGACGTTATCGGAGAAGCCTTTGTTGGACTGCTCAACGTTGGTGTTCTGATCCTTCTTCACTCCGGCCCGGATCTCGCCGGCGAGTTGCAGCGTGTAGGCCCCGCGCGTATTCATCACCGCTTTGAGACTGGCGACACCGCTTTTGTTGAGTTCGTCCATCTTGCGAACGAAATCTTCGGTGGCATGAGTCACACCACCGTACACTTGCGTGGCCGCGCGCTGCAGATCCTGCACCGACTGCCGGTCTAATTCCGCGCGCTTGTCAGCACCGGATCTGTCGACGTCTTTCAGTCCGGAGACGGTTGATTTCTGCGCTTGAATCGTCGCAAGGATGCTTCGATTCGTAATGAGGTCGTTAACGTTTTCCAGCAGTCCGGAAGCCTCGCTGATCCGCGCGCCTTGCGTGGCGGGATCCCGTCTGATCGGGACGTCATTGATATCCCGTTCATCCGCGCGTCCTTTGGCGTCGGCCTCGGCTTTCTTCGCAGCGTTGATGACGTCCAGCGAATACGTCCGAACTTGCGCTAATAATGCGGATTCATCGGCCGTTTTTTGCTTCTCGATGGCTGCGATCTTTTCAGCCGCGCCCACCGCTCTGGGATCGCCCACCGCCGAAATGCCGGCTGTGGCGTTGGTCTCAATTTTTCCATATTGAGTCCGGTAAGCCTGGATCTTGTCGTCAATGTCGCTGGTGCTGGCCTGCCCGGTGACCAGACCGCCCCAAAAGCCAACGCCCTTGCCTTCCACCACTTTTTGCAGATCGTCGAAGTTCTTGCGGAGGCTTTCCGATAACTCGCGCGAGGAAGCAATCGATTCATCGAGCGCGTCCTTCAGACCGTTGTGCGGTTTGCCGTTGAGATTGTCGATTTCTTTCTGCAGCGCATCGCTCTGTACCTGGAGTTTGGCGTTTGTCAGAGCTAACGACTGATTCAGACCCTGAAAACCGGCGGCGAGTTGGTTGGGAGCATCCTTGACTTTGAGATAGGCCTCCCGCAGCTTGTCGGCCTTGCCGATCATCTCGGACATGACGCCGAGCAGAGCAATGCCGCCGACTAAGGGAAAGGCAGCCTGCATGATCGACCCTACGCCCTTCAGCGAACCCAAGAAGCGCTCCGCCGCACGGATGTTCGAAGTCATGTTGCCCTCGAGCACACGGAGGGCGGCCGAGGTGGCTTGCATGTTCGAAACGCCATGCGCGCCCAGTTCGCCAAACTTGCGTTTCGCTTCGTCCAAGCCACCGCTGAGAGAGCCGGTGTTGGCTTTGACGTCGATCGAGATGACTGCGGCTGGTTTGCCCATTTATGGTTTTCTTTGTACTTGGCCCATCAGGAACCCTCGGACTTTATCCACAATGCGTTGCCGGTTGATGCGCGGCGCTTTGGTTTTCTGTTTCGCCCATTGACTCGGCATGAAGTCCGCCGGCAGTGCCGGTTTCGGGGGTTCACTGGCGAAGCTGTAAAGAGCGTTGCGGATTTCCGATGCCACAATGCCCGAGAGCAGCTCCTGATGTTCGCGCAATTCGTGCTGGCGGTCGATCAGGAGCCGGTAGCGGCGCGGGGTGAGCCGGAAGAACTCATCGTCGGATAGACCGAGATGAATCCGGGCGGCCGACCAGCAGCGCTCCCAGAGGTTGTCTTTGTTTAGGCCGGGGTCACCGGCTCGGGAGGGTTTGCGCTTGTAACTTCCTCCCGCTCAGGCATCGAAAGAACGTAGGCTTCCGCCAACCCGTCTTTCCAGAGGCCCAACGTTTGAAAGTTGATGAGATTGCCGGCATCCTGAAGCGTGAGCTTTGGATGCGCTGTGCTTAAGGCTGCATACAGCAAGCCGCGGAACTGCGCCGCCGACAGCGACAGCAGGTTCTCGATCCCCTCCAGCAAGTTCACTCCGCAATGAACTTCCGCGAGCGCGATCGCGTTGAAGGAAAAGGCGAGCTTGTACGTCTTTCCCTCCGCCTCGACCCTTGCGAAGCGAATAGTGGGATCGATGGCAGTCTGCGCCACCGTGCTTTTCTTTAGAGGCATGAACTAAGAGCCCGCAGCGTAGGTCACAGCGCCGGAAACTTTCAGGGTCGCGTCGAACGTGCTGATCTTCTTCGGATTCAAAGCATAATTCAGCATTTCGATGAGCGCGGTGAACGACCATTCGTCGCCCTGTGTAGTCTGGCCATTCGTTTTCGGGAGGATGACCTGGAACATCTGCAGAGCGGGTGGAGTGGTGGTGAATGCCGCTTCCATCGCATATTGTCCGGGGTCTCTGGATGTTGACGTGCCGGTGATGCGCGAGCCTTTCACGGCCCAGTTGCCGGGCGTCAAAAGAGTCGGCAGGAATTCTTCCGCCGTGCTCTGGAAGTTCGTAGCGCTTTCCGAGCCTACTTGCCGCCCCGTGAAACCAATGTCGGTGATTTCACCCACCGGCGTCCAGGTAGGTGTCGTGACCGAACCCGTATTGATGTTAAGAATCGCCCCGATCGCAGTCGAGGACTTCGTTCCGTTGTAACTCATTGTCTTTGTCCTTTAAATTGATTTGCCTGCCTAGAAACTGAACTCAACCAGAAACTCGACCATGTAGCGGTAAATGCGTGAGTCGCTCTCAAAATCGTCGAGTTCGGCGCCTTGCGAAATGCTGAGCACGATATAGGCGTTTGGGAGCACACCCGTAAACGGAATGAGTGCCTGCATGATGGCGAGCTGAGCGTTCTTGCCGTCAAGATACCGGTTCGACCAGCAATCCATTTGAATGCGTTTGATCCCAACAACCGAACCGTCGAAAGCGTATTCTGGGGATCCACCAACGACTTGGTAAGTGAGGGCGGGAAGAACCAGGGCATCCACCGGCAGGGTCACTGGGTATATCCGCGTGCCCAGCAGATCGGTGACAGCCGTTGTCTCGGCGAGCAATTGCGCGATGCCAATTTCAACCATTCAATGCCTCGATACCCGCACCTAGCTCCGCCGCGAACGCATCCACCGCCGTCTGCGCTGTGGCGTCTGCCGACTGGCGCATGAAAGGTATGGCCGGCACATTACCCAATGTTTTGCGATTGCGTTTCTTCCCGTGACTGACCTTGGCGTGGCCATATTCGAGCCACACGGCGACATAAGCGGTCTCCGCGGAAGGGCCAATGCGGCAGGCGCCGGCATTGTTCTGCGGGTAAAGACTCACCTTGGAACCGATGTCCGCCTTCAACGCACCATCCGGCAGACTGTTACTCTTAGGCCCGGCGTCTTTGGTCTTCACCGGACACCGCCCCACCATCTCCGTTTTCACTACCTGGCCCGCCACTTTCAGCGCGCGGCCAAAAACCTGCTTGGCAATTCGCGCCGGCAACTGACTGAGCATTTCGTTCAGCTCGGGGAGACCATGCACTTCGAGAGAAATTTGGTCAGCCATGTTAGTCGGTCCCGTCAATTTCGAGGCACTGGATGCGGTAGATGCGGTGTCTCTGATCCACGTCGTTCACATCCTGCACGCTGAAGGTGTGAGTTCCAAAGATGATCCGCATGCCGGTCATAATCGCCGTAGGAGTCCAGCGGATGGTAACTTCCTGAGTGGACTGGCTGGTAATCAGCTGGCTCTGCGCCAACTCGCGCGCCGACATTTGGCGAATGGCCGCGCGCGTTGTCAGCACATTGTTCCAGGTCGAAACCGGCTGGCCAGCCGCATCCTGCGTTGTGGATTCGGTCTGGAACGTGACCAGGTGACGTAAGTCGCCGGCAGCCAGCGGTGTGAAGGTGTTCGCCATGCTAGTGCGAGTTGTAATCCATGCAGTGCACGGTAATGGTGTCCAGCAAAACGTCCACACCGAAGGGAATCGATTTCACGCTGACAGCCGAGGAAGCCTCTCTGTTTGCATACCAGTGCGACACCAGCAGCTGAATTGCCGTTGTCACCGTGCTGGGGCACGTGTTGACCTCCACGCCGTCGCCATAGCTTCCGCCAGTAAAGAGCACTTGCACGGACCCTGGCAACATCGCTTGCGTCGTAGGCCAATACCTTCCGGGCACGGGAACGACTATCGCCGGCTCCGCTGTTGTGTCCACATAATAAGCACTGGAGGCGAGCGTCTGCTCCGTATTGGTGGTGTCCACATACGTGATGGAATCGACACTCACACAGGTTGGATTGGGCAGCAGGATGGCCGACTGCTTCATCCAGTAGGTGCCCAGCAGGTACTCCGTCCGCGAAACCGGCGAAACCGTTCCGTGTTCCGGCCACCAGACCGGGAAATTATTGAGAGACAGCCGCCACTGCTGATTGAAGAACGCGCGATGCGTGTAATTTTCCGCGTATTGCCGCGCGGCGGCGATCAGAGCCGAGACCAACCCATCGTCCTGCGTGAAAGACGCATCCAGGACCAGAAAGTTTTTGGCCACCGTCAGAGACACGGGTTCGACTGCCGGTCCAGTGATTAACTGCAGGTTCATCGGGTTTCCATCCGCTTGCGCTTCTTAGTCGTGGTTTCTTTTACTGGGGTGGCCATCGCCGCCTCGGTCGCGACTGCCGGCCTCAGCCTGGCTCGGCCGAGTTCGATCCAACGCACCGCTACCGCATTGGGCACCTCGACGATGCGCCCCGGCAAAAAGCATGCGTAACCGGTAGCGAGCTGGCAGGGGAGTGTGATTTCAATTTGCATAGGAGTAAAAGAGAGGGGCAACGCTGGCGCGCCACCCCTCAACGTGGGCATGGCAGCTCACTAAGCGTGTTGCGTCAACTTCACGACCGGTGCCACGGATCCCTGTAGCAGGGCGCCGCCAGACCGGGCGAAGCCGATGAAACCGACATCCCCCGAATCCATGAACCTTTCGTTGAGGCGCACGATCGAGATGCCGGGCTTCACGTTGCGTAGAACATATTGGCTGTGATCGCCGTACAGCAAGGTGATGTTGGTCGCAGCAACTGCCGCCATAAACGGGTTGACCACCACTCTCTTTCCCAGAATCATGTCGAACACGTCCGCCGATGGCGCGGGGACGTAGAGGGGACGCCCCAGAGAATCGGTCACCGTCAACAGAACGCCGCGCGTCACAGTGGCCATCGACCAGACGGCATTCGATTCATAGGCTGGATCCAGAGACGCATACAAACCGGCGATGTCTGACCAGGCGATAGCTGTGGGAGCTGCCGAGGTTACGCCCGCGGCGGCTGAGGCGACAATCGAAGCGACGTTGGAAGTGTTGCCCAGCGTGACCATCTTCGAAAGACCGCGGAAGTAGCGTTTCAAGATCGACTGTTTCAAGAAGCTGTCCATATCGAACGCGCTGTCCTGCAGCGTCGCGATGGAAACTTTGATAACGCCCGTGCTCATGAAGTCGCTCGAGATGATGCCGCCGCTGAAGGACGGATCGGTCTCGGCGGCCGCGGTATCTTCGCCGAGAACCACCAAACCGTTAGCGGTGTCGTCAACCACCGCGTACTTGGTGGGCGCGCCGTTGTCCGCCGGCACGTTATTCACCACATTGAGGATGTTGCCGTAGTCCTTCATCGCTTCGGTCAGAATCGGCAGGAACGCTTGCGGAATCAGGTTGCCGGCCACGGAGGTGGTCACATCGCGATGCTCTCGCAACGCGCTGCGCAGTTCGGGATCCACCTGCCCGGTGCGAATGTATTGCTCGAAGGCTTTCTTCGAGCGTGCTTTCTCGGCCTCCGCTTCCTCTTTCGAGGGATCCTTCAGGCCACCGTCGGGATTGCCGCGCGGCGGTGTGTTGTGCGCGCGCTCCTCAGCCTGGCTCTTCTCTATTTTTTCGAGACTGGTGATGTCGGCTTCAAGCAAATCCACCTCTGCCAACATCTTCTGTGCGAATGCTCTCTTCTCGGCATCGGGGGAGGCCAGCAGAATTTGCTGTGCCTCGGTCAGTAGTTTATTGCGGGCATCCCGCATTTCGCGAATCGTCATTTGAATTTCCTTTTTTTTCGAATTTGGGTACTGCTGGGTGGCGGGTTTGCTGGGTGCCCAGGCACGGCATTTCCGTCGGCCGGATTGGTGGCTGCGATTGAACGCGCCCGCAGAAAGCAGGTCCAACCATCCGGCAAAACTTTTTTAGCTAGCCGAGCGTGTTGCTGTCCTCGTCGCGCGCCCGGAAGTAGCAGTCGATATCGTGGCGCAGTTGCGGCTTGTTGCCTGCCAGCTCGAGAACGCCGTAAGTGTTGCGCTTCAAGTCGGCCGAGGGATCGAAATGGTTGCGCTCGAGAATTTGCCAGCGGTCCACGTAAGCGCGCTTTTCTTTACTCCCGTGCCAGAGATGTTCGATGGTGCCGGGCACGTAGCCGATATTTTGCGCGATGTGCGCCACGGCACGCGACTCCCAGCGAAACAGCGGGTCCGAGTACGCTGTGTGGAGCAGCGAGCCCGGGATACTGTCCTCGACGCGCCCGATCAGCGCCATCGCCATGTGATGATCGGCAGCTCCCATGGCCGCCGTTTCGACAAGGCCGCCCAGCCATTCGAGCGCCAGGCGCGTGTACGCCCAGGCGTAGCCGGGATGGCCGAACTGGTAGCTACCCGCCGCGTTGGGTCCTTGCTGAATTGGTTTGTCCTCGTGAACCTGCCGGCAAAACGAGCGATGCGCCGCCAGATGATCGTCGTTCGGCCCCAGGTCATAGCAATCGCTCCAAGGCTGCACGACGTCATACTGCTGGAGCGCGTGCACCGTTTCGGCGGCCCAGCCGTGCTTGCGGAAGCGGATATCGGCATCGAATGTGGCGATGTATTTCGCGTTCGGGAGGCGGGAAATTGCGATGGCCAGCAGATTTTCTTTGTTCCACACGAGGCTCTTCGCCCGAACCGGAATATGCTGGACGCCCGGTGTTCCGGCGCAGTCGTAGCCGCGGTCGCCATAGGCGCACTCGACGACGGTGAGTTGCACGCCGCTTTCGAGCATGTGCTGCTCGAATTGACGGTAAAGAGAAATGCGGCTCTGCCAGCGAATCGGGTTCGCGATCGCAGTGACGACATGGAGTAAGTTAGCTTGCATAAAAAAGTTTGGGTTGAATTTCTGGATTAGCTCCAACGAAGTCGGCGGCGTTCTAAAACAGCCGCCAGTAACCTGTCACAGCGTTGCTGCTGGCAGCGGCACTCGGGATCGTTGCAATCGTCATCCGAGCAATCCTCACAATCGCCGGCCACGCATTCGGGGCAAAGGCACTCGCACCCGTTGGCGTTGGCAGCCGCGCGCGCCGCCGGAATTCCATCGGGAAACATCTTGCTCCGCAGGCTTACATTGGTTGCCTCATACGCCGGCATGCTCGTCACCGTGACGTCGAAAACATCGGCATCAACCACAGTGCGGATGGGATTGCCGTCCTGGTCTTTCGACCAGTTGTCCATCCGGCAATAAAATCCGAATGAGCAGCCCGCCAGATCGCCGCGATCCACTGATACGGCCACATCATTTCCCAGAGTCGTTGCCGGCAGATCGCACTCGAAGATAAGGCCAGTGTCGTCGCTCTTTACCCGCAATGTTCCCGAGGTCGTTCGGCCGAGCAACCCCTGCCGCGGATCGTGCTCATGCAGGCAGCTGATATCCGGCGAGCTGGCCAGACAGCGCGTGAAGGCGCCGGGCGCAATCTGTTCAGTGAACCCCCCCAAGTCGCAGGACCGGCTGTTATAAACGGCAGCGTACCCGCTGAGCAGCTTGCCTTTGTCGGTTTGGGTAACCCGCAGCTCACGCGCGGCCACATACCGGAACTCTCTTTTATTCATCTGACTTTCCTTCCAGTTGCTTCAATGCCGTTTGCGCACCGATTTCCCGGCCTACGTTGGCGACCATGCCGCGCACCAGGCGAATGAATTCCGGGCCCGCAATCTCATCCGCCTTCTCCGGAGTCCAATCGCCCGACCTTTTCTCGAAGGCCTTCAGCGCATCGCGGACCAGGCGCTCACAGACAACCGGATCCAACTCCGCCGAGCCTTTGGCGACCGCTAAAAGGCTGTCCAGTAAGGGCCGGAATATGCTTTCCATCGCCCCGCAATCGCGCTTTTCGCGCGCCAGAAGACGGCCTAAACCATCCCGAAACAACCCGCCAAGAGCGGCGGCGTAATCCCCCAACGCGTTGCGATCCGCCGGCGTCGGTATAGTGGCGGCAGGCGCGCCCACCACTTGGAAATTCACCGGCATCCAATAGTCGTCGCCTCTCGCGCCGATGGGATTTTCGCCGAGGTCTTCCAGAATTTGATTCGTGTTGTAGAAGCCCCACTGCTTACCCACCGCGAAACCCGCCATGGTGGTGGCGAAGTCGCCGCGGAGTCTCTCCCGGACATCGAAGCTTACGAAGTACTTGCCCGCATTGCGGCCAGTGCTCGGCATCAGCTTCCGGTGAACTTCCTGCTCGATGCGGTTCAGGTAAGGCCGCAGCGTATCCGTCACAAAGCTTAATGACTGCTGTTCATGGTTCGAGTTACTAAGACGGGTGTTATCGCCCACCATGTGGGAGGGCACTCGAAACAGCGCGGCTATGTCACAGCGGGCGAACTGGCGAGTGGCCAGGAACTGTGAGTCCTCGAGATTGATGCCAATCTGCTGATATTTCCAATCGCCCCAGAGGAGCGCCGTTTTGCCCTGATTCTCGCCGCCGTTCGATGACTGCCAGGACGATTTCATGTCATCGTGCTGTTTGGGATTGAGGACGCTCGCCGTCGAGAGCACACCCGAAGGCCTGCCTCCGTTCGAGAAGAAACGCGCGCCGAACTTGGTTGCCGCTTTTGCCAGACCCAGATCCTGCCGGGCCATTTGAATCGGGCTCAATCCTTTCACACCATCAAAGGAAAAGAGCGGAATCGCCAGCATGTCATCCGGATCGATCAAACGGCTCGCTCCATTCGCCATGCCGTCCGACGTCTGGAACATGAGCTTGCCGGCAGGCGTGCGAACCGGCTGCGTCTTCAGCGGATGCAGTGGCCACAGGCCCTGCACTGTCGAACCACTGCGCTGAATCTGCGCGTAAGCGTTGCCGCAAAGTGCCAGCGATCCAACCAGAGTTTCAAAAAATGAAAACGCCGTCATCTCCGGATTGGGAGAAATTGTCAGCAGCTCATAGAGATCCTGATCGGTCGCTTCCTGGCGTCCGTTATCCAGCCGTTCATAAAGCTTCAGCGGCAGACTCGCTACCGACTCCGCCAAAACGCGCACACACGCATACACCGTCACGATCTGCAGCGCGTTGGTTTCGTTCACCAGCTCACCGGCCGCAGTGGGCTCGCCACCCGTCAGCCAAGCCCAGATGCCGGGACTGGTGAGGCTCATGCTCGGGTTATCGAGCGGGTTGCCTCTCAGCTCCCCGAAACTGCGTTGAATGCGTTGAAGAAGTCCCATTTAGATAAACAGCGGAGTGAAATACCCTTGTGCTTGCGGCTCGCCGCCATTCCCCAGCAATGCTCTCGACAAAGCCATCAGCGTGGCGACAACGCCGTCAATTTTTTGCTTCCGGTCTTTGGGCTTATTCGGCTTCACATTGCCGTTGCGGTCCTCATGGCAGACCGTGTTGCCGATGCACCAAGCCAGCACCGGATTGCCGTCATGCTCCACCCGGCCGTCCAGAATTAACGCTTCCAGCGTCTTCGTCGGATCGCTCAAAAACCGCGTTGTCTGCGGAATCTCCACAACAGGAGACGTTGCTTCCTTCGCTAGCCGGTTGATCGTCGAGCCCGCGTTCCATTGATCGATCGCGATCTCACACACGGCAAATTGCTCGATATCCTGCACCGCGTCATCCGTCACCAGGTCGTAGTCGACCATCGAACCCTTGGTGGCCGTCAGGTAACCGCTCTTCTCCCACCCCGCGTAATAGGCCAGTGCCGGATCGTTCACTCGATCCTCGGGCAAATAGAAACGCGGGAAGATGCCGTAAGTGGACTTGCCGTCGTCGCCGGTTCTTTTGAAGACCTTGACGACAGCCGTCAAATCGATCTTCGAAGAAAGATCGATTCCCAGATAGCTAGGACAGCCAGCGAAATCCTCCGGTTTGAGATCCGGATTACCCAGCGCGTTCCACTTCGCCACGTTGAAATACGCCGAGTCCGTTCCGACCCAGACGTTCAAGTGCCGCGTCAGAAATGAATTTGTTAACCGCGCGTTGGCGATCGCATTCTTTTGCTGAGTCCGCAGGAACTCAGGAAAAATGCTGACACCCCAACCCGGATTCGCTTTCCGCAGCGTCTCTTCCGAGGTCCAATCGTCGCCTTCATCAATCCCGTACAGCAGCGCAAACAGTTCCGGACGGTCGAAGGTTCCGTCGAGCACCTTATGCGTTTCTTCGACCATTGCGTAACACGGTCCCTCGATCGAAGAACCCGCCGTCGAAATGAAAACCCCCAGCGGTTGCTCCCGCGCCGCGCAACCCGTCCTGAAGCAAGAAATCAGCGTGTCATCTAAATGCTGATGGACCTCATCCATCACGTAGCAGCTCGGACTCTGCCCTTCACCCGGATCTCGCACCACCGGCATGAACTTCCCGCCGGCCTCGAGCAGCAGCTGCCCAGACCAGATCTGCAGATGAAACGCGCTCTTCAGAGCCGGTTGAATTCTGACCATCTGCTTCGCCGGCGTGAAAACTTCCAGCGCCTGGCGCAGTGTCCGCGCGCCGCAGTACACCTCCGGGAACGCCTCGCCATCCGCACAGGTCATGTAGAGCGCGATCGCCGCCGCGAACAAAGACTTACCCGATTTTCTGGGCAGCAAAAGAAACATCTCCCGGCAACGCCGCAATCCACTCTCACGATGCAAGAATCCAAACACCGCGCAAATCACGAAACACTGCCAGCCCTGCAGAACAATCGCTTCCCGTCGCTGCCGCCACACCCCTTTGGTATGCGGCAGCATTTCGATGAACTTACCCGCCCGATGCGCTTTCTGCTTCGAGTAGATATAAGGACTCTCCGGAGACGCGCAATCCAGGAGATCGTCGAGAAAACGCTGGCAGGCGATACGGATCCACTTGCACGCCGGAATCCGGCCCGTGGTTACGTCCTCGCAATAGCGAGCCGCGATCGCGCTGAAGTCTTTAGCGGTCGGCAGCTTTCCGGCACGTGCTTTGGCTTTAGCTGGCGAATTCGCTGAACGGGTTTTTGTCGTCTTTCGTCGAGACCGGCTGGGCAACTTTGGCACGATTCGACGGGTCCAAACCGAACTTCGACAGCAGGCTCACCAGAGAACTCAACTCACTGCCAGTCAAGGTCTCCGTGCGATAGCGGTGCATCAGGCCGGCAATCAATTCAAAACTGAAGCGGTCAGCGTTCCTGGCGACACCCAACGGCAAAAGAGCAGCCAGCTCTCTCCAAATTTGCTTCCGCGCCGGGTCGAGATGCGCTGGAGGCGCTCCCAATTCGCCGGTCGTTTTCGGATCTTTCCGCCGCCGCGCCGGATCCCGGTCGAACGACCCCTTGGCCTCCAGCAGCGCGGTTGGTTTACGCGGTCTAGCCATTTAGGCCATCAGTTCTGATGCCATCACAAGATGACGAAATCACCGCTTTGCTCGAAAAACCCTCAAAATGCGAAAAAGTTCCATTTTGCGTAAGCGTTAATTGTGGCTGCGGTGCGGTCGTAGGACGTTCGGGCCCTAACTCGGTCGACCCCCTACCCCGTCCCTCATTCCCCGCGCGCCGTCCTCTTCTTGTGGCATCGTCCACACAGACCGCGCAGGTTGCCTTCGTCATACTTCAACTCAGGGCAGTCGGCCAGCTTCAGCTCATGGTGCAAGTCGGTTGCCACCGCTCGCAGACAGTCTTTGCAGACTACGTTCTCCGCACGCGAGAAGTAACCTCGTCTGAACTTTCGCCATTGACCGTCGTAGCCGCGTTCGGTAGACGTACCACGCTGCCTGTCTTCTTCCACCCGGCTGATGGTCGCCTGCTTTTGATGCGCTGCACAGTATCCGCTATCCACCAACGCCGCGCAGCCGTGCCTCAGGCATGGCCGTTTAGCTTTCGCCGGCACCTTAATTAATTGACCGGTGCTTATTTTTCCGGCCGAGGATTGACCAGCGGGTTGACCAACAATGTGCGGCTGCCAGTCCGCGCTTTGCTGATGATGCTGGACAACGCCGAAGGCTGCAGATGCGCTTCGAGTGCTTTCATCGTCAGTGAAGCCGCTTGCAGAAATTTGGCCTTCCCTAACAAGGCGAAGGCTGCATTTATGCCGATTAATGTTGTGAGTTGCTTCGCTCCCAGAACCGCTTCATATTTTGTGCCCGTCGCCACCGCACCTAATTCCGCATCCGCATCGGCAAACCACGAGCGGATGACTTTGGCGAGTTCCTCCACGCGGCTCTGCTTTCCCTTGAATGGCGCCAGCTCTTCCACCAACGCGCCGTACTCGTCCACAATCGATTCGCGGAGTAGCTTTTCTTTCTCTTCGGCTTCTGCTTTAGTCATAAACTTTTCAATTCAACCACCAACTCAACGCCGGAATCGAGCAGTCCATTGGCTCGAACTCGATTTCAAAACGCTTCCATGGCGGCATGGTTTTCCGCTTCTTCCGTGGCGCAGGCCTGCGCGCGGGTTCCCGGCGGCGCATGGCGGCCCGCCTTAGCGTGCGACCGGCTTTCCCGTGCGAATCATTTCGGCCAGACGCCTCGCCCGCGCGCCAACTTGGGTGGCCCATTTCGAAGCGAGCATTTGGCTGCCGGCAAGTTGGTAATTGCCCGCCGCGATCAAACTGAGCGTCTCGTGAAAGCCGAGCATGCCGGCCACACCCAGATTGAACGCCATATTGATCAGTGCGCACTGGCGCACGTAATCGAGTGTTCCAAACCACGGCAACGCGGCGTTTAGCTGGTCGGAAACGCGCGTGATGTCGTTGTTCAGCAGAAAAGCGATCTCCTCGCTCGATATGCCGTTCACATCCAGAGCCCGCCCAACCCCAATGGTGGGATGGCCTTTGCAGACCATCCCGGGACACAGCCGCAAACCAGTGGCGTCGTCGTACACGAGGTGTCGTGACTGCTCGTCGTCGATTAACTCGGACATCACGAAGTCGCGGTCGATCATGACTTAGCCGGTGAACCCGCGATGATTTCCGTTTTGCGCTCGCTGCCGTTGGATGAGCCGAAGTAGTATCCAACGATGGAGACCCAGGCCGCCCCGAGCGAGCCGATCATAATGTTGAGCATGTCTTTCGACTCCTTAGGCACGGGGTGGAAACACATGAAGGCGAGAAGACAAAAGAAGCCCAGCGTTACACCAATGGCGAGTACTGCCGGCGTGCGATCTTTGACGCTGATTTCGCGCGCTCGGGCGTTGGCGCGATCCGCATCAGCGAGAGAGGCTATGCTTTCCGCATCCGCAAAACCTAGCGCCGCCATCTTCGCCGCGAAGTCGTGATCGGCGTTATGCAACGCCAAGAGTTGTTCCTGTGTGGCTGAACCCATAGCGGTGGCAATCGCATCCTGCCCCGCTGAGGTATTGCCTTTCGGCGCGAGGCCGAGCGTCGATTCAACAACCGAAATAGCGCTGCCAGCCAACGGGCCGCCAAGGGCAGCGGCGACGGTGGGAGCGAGTTTGGCTATAACACTGCCGACTTGATTCCATTTCATAAAGTTTCCACCAGGCAACTGAGCGGCACAGACCGGAAAATCAAGCGCACAAAACACTCCCGGTCCGCCTCGTCTTCCACGGGTTCACCCGCCTTTTGCTCCACATCCTGCCGGGGCGTTAATCGGCGGTGAGACCACACCCGGCTCTCATGAATTTGTTCGACGTAGGAGTAGCGTGTGCCGAGGAGATTAGTCGACCGCAGCGGATTCCCACCGCCGGATTCCCTGAACTGCGCACTCACAATCCGTCCCTGCCGGTTGCGCACCGCCACGATGAGTGACAAACCCAGCAACCGCTTGATGGCGTCCGGCGAATAACCTCGCAGCCGCACTCCAGAGGCAGCGTAGGTTGGTATGCGTTTCTCTAGTTTTTTGGGCGCGGGACTCAAAAGAGGTGCCTCACAAAAGTGAAAGCGCGCGACAGAAGTATGGCTAAAGTCTGCCGGCAGTCGGAAATGTTTAACGAGCCTCCGGTGGGCTTCCATCTTCCATTTCGGCCCCTAAACACCAAGTCCGCAACCCTTTGGCCGTTATGGTCCGATCCGGCTCGATGTGACCTCCTCAGAATCTCCTTGGCCGAAGGGTGTAGCCGCGCCAGCCACTAAGTAAACTGAGTGAACCCACCCGACACCATTTCAGTGACGATCTCCGTGCCCGACTTAAGCGCCAAGGAGGCCGCCCGTGAACTGGCTATCAGCGAAACTAGCGTAAAGCGGTTGTTCCGGGCGGGCGTTTTGCGCAGCTATCGCGCCGGCAAGTTGTGGCGCACCACTTATGCCTGGCTCGATGCCTTTCGCAATTACGGAGGCGGAGGCGCCGCTTGAAAGAGTCCAGCCCCACACCCAGCGGTCCGCGCGCCGCCCCTGCCAACCGCCGCCTGCGATCTGTCGAGTCCTTCAAGGCCGCCGGCGACTGTATTGGACCCATTTCCCCTGGTGTCTCGCTTTTCGCCATGACACGCGGTCAATTCTCCATGATCGACGCCACTCTTTGGTGTCTCGACCAAGTCGGCCACGCGGCCGTTTCCATTTGGACCTGGACCGTGGCCGATTACGAAATCGAATGTTTCGAGAGACTGCGCAAAGACGGCCGTCTGCGCACCGGCCTGCTAGTGATTGACGGCGCTGCGCGCAACAAAAACTCCGCGCTCTTGAAGCGCTGGCAACAAGGCTTTGGCCCGGAGTCCATCCGTTTCGTGGTCAATCACTCCAAAATCGTGACTATCCAAACCGGCGAATACAAGCTGCTGTTGCGCGGCTCGATGAACCTCAACTTTAATCCGCGCTTTGAGCAGTTCGACCTTACCGAAGGCGGAGAAGACTTTGACCTCGTCCGCGCCATCGAAAGCGAACTTCCCATCCTGCCCGACACTTGCTCCGGAGCGGAGATTTACAAAGCCAGCCGCGTTTCCGATGCCTTCGAACCCGAGCAGCTCGCCTTCTTTCAAAATCTGCTGCCATTTCGCGGAGCAAAGCTGTGGCAAAAGTAAAGGCTACCTTGCCCGTCGATGTTGCCGCCCAACTCAGACTCGACAACAAAACCTTACGCGCCGTGGACCTGAGAGTCTTTGCGGACGCCTTGTCCGCTTACTGCGAAGCTTCCGAAAATATCCGCAGAAACGGCACCATCGTCATGCACCCGCGCACCGGCGCGCCTATCGAAAATCCTTACCTCAAAATCTCCAAGCAGGCCGGCCAACTCCTTACCAAAATGCGCCTCGTGAAGGCGGACCGCGTTCTTGCATTGCTGCACGCCAGCATCCTCGCAACCGCTAATCAAGCGACAGCGGACGCCGCGAAACAAGCTTCGGTTCCGAAGCCTGACAGACAATCTCGCGATCGCGGCCTACATCGACAAGCCGCAGCGTAAACAACCGTGAGAACGTTGCCCCGCGCTGGTTTGTATAACGCACCGGGATCGTGATTGCTTCTCGAGACTCCTCGAGAATTTCTTTCATATAGCCAACTTCTGCCGTTCCGACACCGGTTTGACGATTGAAGATCGCCTCCACCACGCGCGTATCTCCTGGACCGATGCTGGGCACTTCGATGCCATGGAGCCAAACAAGATCGCTGCGCGAAAACGCGCCCGCCACGATGTTAGTTGCGTATTCCGT
>QGNH01000620.1_pt1 | contig 38001 bp, 58 predicted proteins | sample 1735481 | NCBI WGS metagenome assembly QGNH01 (sample SAMN09239004, study PRJNA386568) | Viral metagenome, whole genome shotgun sequencing project. | reverse complement strand
TCCGCGTACATGCCCGCTATCTGAATAGCGCTTTTCTGAGTGATGTCTCTTTGCCATGTGATGGCCTTTCAAGTTACTGCGAACCACTTTCGTGTCGCAAGGTTTGTGTCGCCTCTAACTAACGTAGAGTATTTATTTAGGCGCCTGGCTTAAACAGGCAGCTGCTGCTGCTTGCTCGCCAAGAGCCACTAATTTTTCAACAAGTGATATAACGTCACTCAGGTTGCTCGGATTAATAACGCCGGCTAATGATTCAATCAATGCTAAGAATTGCATACTATGCTCCTTGTAAGGCTGACAACCCACCAATGCCACCGCTGGCTGGTCTGGTTGGCCTGGTTTGTGTATTTTTAGCCATTTTTGCTCCAGAAGTACCCTGATTTTGGACCATACCTTGTTCAATTCCAGCCTCATGTGCCTTTATCTGGTGTGACAAAGTAATCAATTCTTTAATATGATTGATATCCATCGTATCAATCTCTTTCAGGGCCTTAACAAGATCCAAGAACCCTGCATCTCTATCTTTCTCAGCAGCAGCCCTACGCTCAACAGCAAGTGCTTCGTTTTCTTGAACGCGCGATACACGCTCTAAGCCCAAGCCTTGATTCGCCACAGACTGAGCCTTAGAAAGCTCGATACGAGATGACGCTTCCTGCATTTGCATTTGCATAACCATCTGTTGTTGCTGTGCAGCTTGTTGTTTTTGCTGTTGCATGTTTTCAATGATCTGCTTTTTGCCTTGCATGGTCGCTGCTTCAAGTAAATCCTCATCGGTAATAGGTACGCCAACTTGTCTCAGCTGCAGCCTCTGGGCGAATTCCATTTGCTTTTGCGTGGTAGTGTTGAAACCTTCCTCGACTGCAGCATGATACTTACCAAACGCCTTATCATAAAACAATGGCGCTGGCTCCTGATTTTCAAGAATATTCTTGATCTTACCCGGCGTGAAATTTGTTTGTATCAACTTGATCATCAATTTGCCAAGTTGTTTTTGAGCCGCATCTAAGTTATCAAAAAGTGATTGCAATGTGGTAACCGCTGATGCATTACGCATCATAGCCAAGAACCCAGCTACATCATCAGATGCTGTGCCCAATTGTTCATCACTTATCCCGGAAATGTCATTCATCTCTTGGGCCATGATCTTAGATAGTTCTAATGTTGTTGGGGCAATCGGAGCTGGAGTAATTTGTTGGATAATATCAGCTATTGGCCTTCCGTCATCACTCTTGAGCGCAATCCCTTTACCTTGGCCCGCTTGATTGTAAACATCCATTGGATTAACAAGCCCATCTTCGCGGTATATCCAGCCGGCATTGGTTTGCGACTCCATCGTATCAAGTTCAATTACCTTGCGGCGATTATAGAGATACTGTGGATCTCTTAATCCACGCACCATTCCCTGGATACGCCACTGGAAATATGGGAGTTCAGGGCGGTAATACGCTAAAACGGGAACGAAAGGGTATTCGTCTATGCCAATTGGGTTAGGTCCATGATAAAGAACCTGATCTTCAACAATAATGGCTAAGTTAACGGTGGGGATTTGTGTTTCAATAATGGTAAGAGTCGGCTCTGATTTAAGAAACTCATGCATTGCCTTATCGTCTTTACCAAGCCATTCAGATGTCTCTCCCGTTTGTGTATCAACAATCATCTTAGCTGTACGATAATCTCGATAATAATACTCATCATAGACAAGGAGCGCTTCGACATTCCAAGCTAACGTTTCAGGGGTGAATTGAAACTTAGCATCACGGCCAGTCCCTGACTGCCTACCGTGAAGGCCCATAATGATATCTTGTTTATCTGGTAAATATGAGAGCACATCTTTCTTGGTCAGGTATCTACGCTTCCATAGCCATTGGCAATCTGAAAGATCATGCTTCTTAAAGAATGGGTCGATCAGAAACTGGTTGTAACTTGTGTTATCAACTTTGATATTACCATTGACGGGATCTTCTCTATAGTCCATCCAGATTTCAAGGAGATTCATCCCACAAATGAGGCCACCTTGAAACGCTTCTGAGATTGTTTCAGATATACTAGCATTACGATCGCACCACATAAGTATCTTGGTGAACTGGTCAGCTGTTTCTTGATCGCCGTTCTCTATAGGAACCACAATGGTAGATTTACGATTAAGACGTTGGTGTCCAGATACGCGATTAATTACGCGCCTGATTCTATTGAATGAGAACTGTCTGCGTTGATTAACGGGCATACCAGGATAGTACTCATTGAGCACTGTCTGGTCACCCGCTTCAAACCTATGATCTATATCAGCTTCATTCCAGAAGACTTGGTTGATGGTGTTCCCAGCCGTCCAAGAACTCTCCATGCGATTCAATATTGCTTGGTCAGCTTGGGAATAGTAATTGGTGTTTAATGCGGCACTGGGGAATATCATTTAACTCTAGCCTCCGTGCCCTACATAGCTGCTTGCGACGTAGGGTCAATTTTATCTCAGTCATATTTGAGAGGCATTGTAGAACGGTGTGCATGAGTGATCAAGTATTTATTTTAATAAGGGTAATCACTTGGCATATAAAATATCTCTAAGCCCTCTGCGTCCGCGCAGCAATCATGATCCTCCTGCGCCAAGGCTCCGGCGGACAAGCACTCACCGCTTTCCATAACCGTCTTGAAAGATTGGTGGTAGGTTGGCATTGTTGCCAAACCGAGCTTGTGCATACCGCGCATCCAGTTCCGCCGCAGTGATGCCATCCTTGGTCTTGGGTATTGATAAACACATATACCTAAAACTATCAGCCCCGTGGCTCGCAAAATTGTGGACAGGCTTACTCCCATAAACTCTTTTTTTATCATCAAACTCTCTCCTATAGTTTTCAAGACATTTTATAAGTTGCGCGCAATTCTTTTCATCAATCCATATACTATTGAAGCTTACGCGAACATGCTCTATCCCATCTTCAAGGCCAACGCTTGCTACAATGCTTGCGCTCTTAAGCCCAAGTTCTTTTGCTTTGTCGAGTCTCGATATACGCGGACCTGACCATTCAGTTACAGCCATATCATGGGGGAAGAAGTGCTTACCATACAAATAGGGCTTAGATTCAAGAATCCCCACAAAGTAAGCAAGGTTCTGATTAGCCTTCTCATAGTAATCAATCACTCTCACCACTTGCCCAATACTCTGGAAGAATACAATTGCTGTTGTATCCCTGCCAATATCCCAAGCAGTATGCACTCGCGCTGATGATTCCCAAGGCACACAACCAATCTGTCCCTTGAGCTTCATCTTATCTATGTATTTACCATAGATTGTACCTTCTACGCCAAGATCAAAGCTAACGTAATATTCTTGTTGAATTAAATCTTCAGACATCTCGCGCTTTTCTGACTCCCATGCTTCATCAGACAAGTGCTTGGTATCATCAATGGTGATTCTGTAAACAAACCATTCTGGTGATTGCTTTGCTATTTGATATAGCTCCCACATGTGATTTTTTCCCCGACCGCGGCGTCGATACAAACAACGCCACACCTCCATTCGCTGCCAATATAGGGCGGGCGAATTGATACGCCATTGGATCCTGGAGAGCATATTCTGAAAACACAATCATCTTTGGGTTGGTTCCAACAAGTGTTTCGTTATAATTGTCTGAGCCGATGAGTTGTATAATTGAGCCATTGCGCAACTTAACACGCATTTGTTGTTCGTTGGTAGATTCAATGATCTCGTCGGGAATGTAATTGAGTATCCTAAAGCCATCAATGGTAATGTTATCCCAAAGCGCACGCCTAGCAAGACTAAAAGTGGGGAAGCAATAATAGATAACACAGACGTTTTCTAATGCATATCTTATTGCCACATTGAATGCTAAAACATCTTTACCCATCCGTCTCGGGCCAATCAGCATTACTTTCTTGTATCCCTTGTTCTCAATCGCATCGAATATGGGGATTTGATACGGCCTTGCGACGAATTTGTTTAATTTAATCTGCGTCTCGACGCTATAGCGCATACTAATCCTTCTTCTCTTCCGGCTTCGCTTCTTGCTTTGCTGGGTATTGATAGAACGTCTCGATCAATGCATGACTTCTTTGCAATCTTGATAACGTTGGCCCATCAGGCAGGATAATTGATTCTTGCATTACCAAGTCTGGCGTAACGTTTCTCTTGCGTGAGTCGATTGCTGGGGTGAGTGGATCTAAGCAGATTATAGGCGAGATTGATATCGATGGATCAATGTTAGCTCTTTGTAATGCACTAAAAGCAGCAACAATCTCATTGATGTTGGACACTCGTACAAGTATAGGCTGATCTGGTGCTGTAATCACAGGATAATGCACAAGCTTCTTATGTTTTTGCTTCTGCCAACAGCAACCCATAAATATGATTGGCGAAATTAGTAACAATAACTTATTCATATACTCCATTCCTCATCGTGTTCATAACCTTCTAACATAGACTTTACCTGCCTCTCGTCACACTCATCGAAATCTATTGCAAACGCAGATGCCCTTAACTTCTGTGGATGTTCAGCATGCCAAGCGCTCAGGCCAACGAGTCCTTGAGGAGATCCCTGCTCCCAGTCAACTCTGACTATCTTCCATCCCGGCAATTGTTCTTTCAACCAATCAAGCTTTGTAACCATAGCTGAGCCCTTCGCATCCATGTCAATTTAACCTTTGGCTTCTCTGGCGTAGGCAACAACGTAGCCCATTGCACTAAATCTGCGACTTTACACTCAACTCTTTGTCCGGTTAGTTCCCATAAAGGGATAGCCATCCCGCTTAGCGGACCCTTTTCTATAGGACCACAATATACGTCATGCGTAATTCTCTTGTAATGATAGTGCCCCATCGCCGGACCATTGCTTACCATTACTGTTGTATCTTCAGGGGGTAGTTGTTTATCAAATCTAATCCAATTCATTTCACATCCTTAGGCAAATCAGATAATTCAGACCAGTGAGTTACATCGCCTTCAATCCATGCGCAACAACTACAAATGTCCCACTTATAATAAACAGGGAGTTCGTCTTGATCATCAGCTTCCCAACTGCCCATTTTTGCATTCTCACCATCAGTGCATAGTACCAATCTATCGGTATCAGGCAATCTATCCTTAACACTAATCCAATTCATTATTCCTCATCCTCCTTGAGCATAAATTAGTATTATCACTGAAGTCACCAAACAAATCAGGCTCCATCCAGACATTTCGATAGAGGCTATATCATCAAGACTACCCCTTAAACAACCTCCAAGCATTATTCCTAATATTAACGCAAATAGGGACCCAGCAAGATTGTTCATTCTTCACCATACATTGCAAAGTTCTTCTTATATACCGCTATAATATCCATCAAGCGAGCATTCTCCTTTTGTAGTCCCTCTGCCCGAGCTTCTCTCACCTTACAACCCTTACATCTATCTTGTCGTTCTTGTTGAATCTGATTAGTGATTGCCCTGAATGTAGCGTGATTACTCATTTCTTACCTTCAATCTGCTTATCTGAAACAACATCAACATATAGCGCACTTGAACTGGGCGTTGTTGTAACCCATCGATCAATTGGTTCTTTCTTACGATCTTCTTCTTGGGCTAGTATGAATGAAACTCGACGCACAAGAACTTGCGTCTGCGTTGAAGCATCAACTGAAATTCGGCGTTTCTTACAACAACATAAAGGGTGTGTAAAAGATGGTAGCAATAGTATGAATAACAGTTCAAGTTTCATCATGGTCCTTTTTTGCTAAAACTAGGAATTCTTTGAGTTTTTGTATCTCTTTTTCTTGGTCCGGCTGTATATCGTTCTTCCATTTCTGCAAAGGCTACCGCCATTTGCCAAACAGGGTCATCGGGGTATACAGATTTAAAATGAACCATAAGCTGCACCGCTCTATTAAAGGTAGACTCATTCATCCACAACATCCTTTATCTTCTCAGGCACCATTGCAGTTGTTGGGTAACGTTCAATAAGTACTGTAACGTTCCCCTTATTGTTAGCGTTGTCCCGGGTCAACTTGGCTCTCCATTCAGCATTCGCTTTCCACTCAGGATCATAAATAGACTGACTTCTATCAATCAAGCCAGCATTGTATTCGTTACGAACTCCGCCCTTCTCACGGGTAGATCCCACAATATATCTTGCATGTTTATATGCCTGGTCCAATATCTCGTATTTCTCACAAAGCTGCATGGCTGTTTCGTAGAAAATACCATTCTGTATGAAATAGTCTGTAACTTTTATTGTCCCAGGAACTCGTGCAAATTCTACCAACTCTTTAGCCCATCTTGCCGCTGTAGTCTTGGTAAATATCTTTTGCTGCATATCGTTCCAATCGAAGTATTCTGAGTAAATTTCCGTAGGAGTAACAGCCACGAGTGTGCTATTGTTAATTATTTCTTTGCCTTCAATGGCTTTTCTCTTGGCCATAGTGGCTTTAAATTTGGCTTTTCCTGTAAGCCCTGGAGCATCGCTCATCTAATCTCCATCAAATAAAATTCTGTACGAGGGACCAAGTCATATACCTTCTTAGCCACAATGGAAACAATAATCTTATCATCAGTAATGAGAATATCATTCTGTATTGCATCACAAATAAACTTGATCATGTTATCAAGATCAGGAACCTTGTCATGATACTTACCTATACGCTCTGGGAATGCTTGGTTCTTTGCTGTTGATGAGAGTGGCATGTAGAAAACAATATCAAGGTGAAGAGGTCCAGTAAATAATGGTAGCCCTTTGTGTTCAATCTTTAAATGCCATCCATATTCTTCTTTTTGTGCTTGTTGGGTGTCATATGATCTACAATACTTTGTTTTGCCTGGCCTGGCCCATGCTATTGGGTTGCCTAGGATCACATATTTGAATTGTGACACATCTTTTGGCGTTAATTGAACATTCATAGCAACCTGCTTTACAAAGTGCGACTGAATTGATTTTAGTTACCGAATAGATTGTGAGTGTTAATGGTATAATCGCATTCATCGTCACTATCAATATTTGGCTCTGCAGCCTCTGAGGTTATCCTACCGAAGGGCTCAAGAGAGACATTAGTATTTTCATTTGGTTTTGTAAACACTTGCTGTTGTATTGGATCTGAGATATGAAAGAACTTTTCTCCATCGTCATGCTTAGCTATAATTACCAAGGCAGGCTTCTCATTAGTGCTGTATTTATTCTCGAGCCACTCACTATTCTTTCTCTTTAAACGAGACCATGACTCAGGGCGTGTGTCACTTGAAACAACTTCTTCAGCTAATTTGTGGGCATTCTCAAGAAGATACTTTATTACGTCAAAGCCATCCTCGGTCATTTCAGCAATCTTTTTGTCAGCAGATTTCTTCCACGGATTAGTCATGCCTGCGAAATGCGGCCATTTTTTAATAGCAGCATCAACTTTAGCTGCAGCTATTATTGGACATTCTTTCGCAATTTCTTGTTTGTGTCGCCACGACGATTTAACAATTTCATCGGTTGTATTTATGTTGCCTGCCTTACGAGTTTGCTGGTTGGCATACTTCTTTTCTTCGGAAGATGTTTTCGTCCCGTAAGGAACATAGCCACTCTCTTCGGAAGATGTTTGGTTTACCGTAGGATGCGATTGGCAAGCCTTTAAAAAGAACGAGTAGGAATCACGTAAACCGTTCTTGTTTTGCGTCTTTGACTTCGCATAGGATGTTACTATTTCTGAGTACCCACAAAGGGACCGCTGTTGTTTATCGTCAAATCCAAATGGCAAGTCACGTATATATTGTGGCACGATAGTTGGTGCTTTAACATTTTTAATGGACATACTCATCCATCCCTCCCCTTGGGTTGCTATATTCCATTTTTTTTGAAAAAATTTTCGCATCTGCCCGAAGATCAAACATCTGCTCGCGAGAACGTGGCGCATCAACTACTCTTTGTAGCACTTCTTCCCAGAAATTGAAGTCAATTTTAGACACACGACAGTCAAACGCTAACGAGGTAACTGGACATTGTGATTGTATATTACTATTGTGAGCAATTCCCGAATGGAATGTTGAAGTGTTTTTTAAATATAAATTCATGTCAGTCAGAATACTTATAATATATTCTCTGTATTCAGACGATTGAATGAGCGGGCCAATACGATATAAATTAGGTCGTTTGATTCCATATGGGTTTACTAAAAATAAACCGTCTCTCTTAAATCGGGCAATCGCATTGCTTACCGTCTTAATGGAAATTTCTCCATTAGCAATAGTCTTGCGAGTGGGGAATGCGTCGGGATACCAACGAATAAAATTAAATATTCTTTTCGCCACTTTTATATAAGAAAGTGAATATCCAAGGGATTTATTGACATTATATTCATGACATGTATTATGATTTGTATCAACTTGACCACAACTTTTCAGCATTGACTCTTCCTCGGATTCATCCCGGCGATCATCATGTTAAAACTCCTTGTAGGTTACAGATATTGAACGTATCTGAATGTTGTTTCCTTCTTTAAATTACAAAGTCCCTGGTATAAAAACCGGGGATTTTGTTTTATGTGCGTTTCCAGCTTAAGTGCAAAGCTAGGCGTTCTCCCAATGAGAACCTGTGAATTTTATTCTTTTTCTACAAGCTTTGCAATAATTGCGCCTACTTTACATAACGCCAGCCATTCTTCAATAGTCATATCATCTGAAGATTTCTCATTGTCTAAATGATCAGCAAATCTTCTTAACATATTAATAGTTACATACTTTAAGTCTGGTTCAGATAATTTCATTTATTATTCCTAATGGGAACAATTCATGGGGTTCCTTCCAGTTTTTCTCTCTCATATATACTGCAAGGGGAGAATCTTTAATGGATGTTTTTAATATACTCTGTACTTCTTCGTCAACATTTCCCCAATCAATTTTAAACTCTTTTTTATCATTGATCATTTTAAGTATTCTGCTACGAGTCAAAGGAATTTTTTGCCCAGAGAGCGCAATCACGCCACGACATTTTTCAGAACAGTCTTCATCCCATTCTTTCCATGAATCCTCTTTATTCTCAAAAACACCCAAGAAATGCCAATGGTCCTGGCGTATCCATACTCCACCAGTCTTATTATCTCTATGCAAGGACCCAAGCTTAAATCTCATTCTTAACCTCCCCAACCACCTTAACTACCTCAACCTCAACCAACTGAACCCCCTTCTCTTTCTCCAAGAACAGATTAAAGAAGCACAATGTCTTATAGTCTACATCGCGCATAGCCTTCCAAAATCTACGCAAGGTTGAATGAGACACCCCTATCTTGATTGCCAACTCAGCCTCAGAGACAGGATTGCTCCTTGACCAATCTATGAGCGCATTTCGCAATCTCTTCTGGTTCTCTGCACTCTCAAATCTCTTCATACTCATATTAGCCATATAGTCTCCCATGCTTCATCCATTGTTGCATCTCGATACATGTATTGTACTTGACCACGGATGGCATGTCTAGTATAATCGTAGCAATAAGTTAATTACATCAATAAGGACCCAATGTTAAAGATTACTCATCAACAACTTGATGCACTTGCAGCAGTTAAAAACAACCACGCTGCTCGCATGAAGGACATAGAACAAATACAGAAACGCACAGATGAATGCCAAGCCAAGGTTGATGCTATACGAGCGATTCTGGCATCGCTATCAAAAGAAAATACCACAGAAGCCCAATGGACAAGGATGGGCCAAGACATAGCTATCGCAAGGTCTCACAATGAGTAACAAATCTTTAATGCAAGCACTTATGGCAATGCATGCCGAATTTGGCGTGATACTTGAGAAAGACAAAAAAGGGAATAGAGGTACCTATACTTCCCTTCCTGGGGTTCTAAGTCAAATACATCACATGACCAAGAAACATGGATTGGTTTTGCATCAAGAAGCGTTTTATCATGTAGGTGGCACCGGACTTAAGACTATTCTCACGCATACAGAAAGTGGTGAGAGTATATGTTCACAATCTATCCTAACCCCAACCCCAAATTCCCCATCAGCAGACCAAGCATATGGGTCAAGCATGACCTACCATAGACGCTATGATGCTATGGCCTTGTTGGGCCTATTCTGTTCAGATGATCCAAGTGATCATGACGGTTGGGCGGATCATGAAGTTCCTTCACAAGCTCAAAATTCAAGCATGATAAACGAAAAGCAAGTTGGACTGTTAGTATTCAAACTCAAGGGAAAAGATGAACTAAAGGCACAATTGATTGGTGCCTATGGTAGTCTTGATAAGATCCCCGCGAATAAGATGAATGCTATTCTTGAACGAATTGAGAAGGGTGAATAGAATGATGTACTTATATCAAGTTTTTGTAATGGATCATGGGTGGGAATATCTTACTGATGCCACACCTTGCTCGAAACTAGAAAAACTATTGGTAGCTGCTAGGAAAGAACTTTGTTTTTCGGGAAAATGTATTATAGGACCAAAAGTTTTATTCTTTGCTAGGCCATCTTATCACTATGATTTCGGAGTTGGATATGCATGGAAGCAGCAAGATAATGGATTGTGCTTTATTGCTTCACCAGTGCGGCTTGAATATCTAGAAGATGATGAAGGATGCAGTGACGAATTCCTTTATGTAGATACAGAAAGCGGAAATTACGAACTTCATCATACAGCTAAAGCATTTACAGGTAATATATCCGCCCAGATGAATAAGATTAATAAAAGCCACAAGATAGAAGAAACCATAAATAGATATACAGAGTTAAAAGAATCTGGATCCTACCTAAAAGGCGCATGCCCCCTCTGTGAAAATGAACTGAGACTCTGTATCAAGGTCGCTCAAGAATCATTGAAATATACCGGCGAACCTAACATTAAACAATTAGAAAAACATCTCAATGGAATAGATCTTGATATCCATGGACACGGAAGCAAAAGTAGCGCACTGCAAATCCTAAAGCGACTAGAATCGGTAGATAGAGGAGAATCGTTGACAGTTACCCCAGAAAAGCAAATATTTTATTGCTTCAGCTGCTTTAAAGGCGGCGACTATATTGCATTCATATGCCAGTTAAAGAATATATCTCCCATGGACGTTATTGAAATGGCCAAGCGTAAAGCAGAGGGTAAGTAATGCCTATCATGTCTAAAGAAACTAAAAAAGCTATCCATGAATTATCCGAAGAAGAAATAGCTTACGTTGTTATGAAAAGCCTTCGCATGTGCGTAGAAGAAACAAATAAAGAAATGCCACAATATCATTTCCAATTTGAGGGCAAAGTTACCGTGACTACACTCAAAACTCTAGAAGAAATTGATGTCATGGATTTAACCACTTATTACAATAAGCCAAAAGTATGATATCAACATGTCTCTTCTTTTCAGTAGTAACATTTGTATTGGGGTATTTATTTAGCAGGGGCAATAATGTGTAAAGTACTTTTTACAAAAGATGGATGCTGTTTCAGTTGCAGAGCAAAATATATCCCATTTGGACGAGCTGGTGATTACAAGTCTATGACTGACCAAGAAGCAACTAGTCATGTAACCCAGATGGACTTTCTCTACGCTAATCCCCCAGAAGCTCTACGACATTTAGTTGAAAAGGTAAATAATGGAAAATGAATTCGAACCAATAAAACAATGCCAAGTCATACATGTTGTTAGTGACAACTTACAATCATTGCAAACAGATCTGATAGCAACCGCATTTGCTGCTGCTCAACTTGAATACCCAGCATATATAGGACCAAATAGAGATGGATTCTACCTCAAGAGTGCATACACCGATATTGCGGCCCTTCGGAAAGCAATGTTCCCAGTGTTGGCTAAATTTGGACTCAGTTTTAGACAGTATACACGCCGGGAAGATGGAGGTGCATTATCCCTTATATCGGTATTGTCTCATGCGAGCGGCCAATTCTTCTCGAGTAAAGATATTATCACTCCGGAAAATGCCACACTCAGGTCATATGGTACTGCGTCAAAATACATCAGAAGACAACAAATGATGGCCCTGCTTCAATGCGATCCCTTTGAGGATGCTGATGATGATAATGCTGAAGGGGAGCATATTGATAAGAATGATGCTGCATTGTTAAGGCATACCCTTACTCCTGAAATGGATCTCAAGAAGCATTCATACATGACCATCACCCCAGAACAGATTGATCAAATTGAGACTGAACTTGATGGTTGGCCGGATTTAGCAAAATCATTCTTCAAACGATACGAGATTACCAGGGTAGCAGACTTACGCAGGTCTATGTATGATGATGCGTTTAGGAAACTTATGGAGATAAAGCGCGAATTTAAGAAAAAGTAGCGCGTTTAATTAACCTCGTAAACTCGGTAGATTAAGGAGAGTCGTGAAAGTAATAAGCAAATTCAATAGACCAACACCTTATGATCATGCAGAATATGGACAAATTTGGGTTGCAGAGCTTGAAGGCGGGGTAGAGCAATACATTCAGTTGAGCCGGGATGAAAAGATTGCTCAGTGGTGGCAATTAGGAGACTTCTTGGAGGATATGATTCAATACGATACCAAAGAAATGATTCTAGACTACGCCCTTATGTGCCATGAAAGAGATGTTTTGCATCCAGAGAAGTATAAATAAGATATAAGGACACGATGAATAATAAAGCAGTAATAGAGAAACTACAACAATATTACTTAACGCAAGACCCTAAGGTCGTAGCAAGACTTTGTGCGAATTTCCTTATAGATATAAATAGATTCTTTAATATTGATAATCTATCCCACGAAGAGGAAGAACATTTACTTTATAGAACTGAGCGCAACATGTCACAGGTGCATAGCTTCCTGAAAACTGGAAATATGGATGATTTAGAACTGATAAATATACCTTTAGACGAAGAAGAAAAAGGCTCTGCACACTAGGGAACTTAACATCGAAAGTAACAATCATGAAAAACGTCAATGATAACACAATAATGATGCTGGCAATGATTGCCTTTCTGGTTTATACAGCAAGTTCAATCGCAAGTCAGTATTTCACACAAAAATATGAAGAGGAGGCAAATTCACGCTGGGCACATATAGTGTTCCCAGATGTCGAAGTAGACGAAGAAGAAAAAGAATAAACAGACGTAAAGCAATCAATCGATCAATACATCACGTACGAAAGACATCATGTTAAAACAAATTATATTACTCACAACATTGTTAATTTCATCACAATCAATGCTTACAATACAACATCAAAAGGGTGGACAAAATCCTGCGGTACCTAAGAAGGGCGGTAGCGGGGGAGGCGGTAATTATCATCCAACACCAACACCAACCAATACTTCAGCCTCAAAACTATTTATAAGTACTACTTCTTCTTTTAATGGTCACGTAGGTCAAATTGTCTCCAACCAACGATTTCTAGATAGCCTTTACTTGAATCGTAGGCAGCAATTGGCAGACGCGCAAATAGCTGCATATGGAGCAGAACAACTATATTTACAGCAACTAAACAGTATTAATCATGGGAAAACAGATATTAAAGGATATGAAGCAAAGCCAAGCAATCCTGCTTATGGTACTCCAGTATCTTACTCTATCGGCACAGTTGTTTCGAATGACTTACCATTATTAACAGAACCATCGTGTCCCCCTTCTCCAACAAGAGCAGAATTAAGACAGAAGGAGATGGTAGCGTGGGCTACAGAGAGGGCAAAGGGATGCAAGCCTGATTCTCAAGAAGCAACAACGCGAGACAAGATCATAGCTCAAGGTATAGAGAGCTTTCTTGAAGACGGTCAAGATGCCGCAATTGAGTACGCAAAGAAAGAAAAGGTTCGGCAAAGAATTGAGACAGAACAAAGAATTCAGAAAAGCTATTCGGATTACGCAGATGCTTGCGCTGAAGTAAATCGTCATAATGAAGCGCGAGGATTCTGCGCTATCCAATAAACTCGTGGTTGAGAATTACACCCACACTTCCCTTAGCATTCTAACTACATAGTCTGCGAAGCCTACGTATTTGGTTATACAGCTTGAAGTGTGGGTGTAACTATTTCCTGTCCGCCGTAGCCCTTCGACAAGCTCAGGAGTAAACCTGCGCGTAGGAGGATTAGATAAATTCTGTAACTATGACTACGCCAGCGAATCCCGCGCCGCCATTTGCAGCATTACTATTTGCTCCACTGACAGCACCACCACCACCGCCTCCATAAAGAGATCCGGCATTGCCATTAACGCCTGGCCCTGAACCTATGTTTCCCGTAGTAGCAACAACTAATGCACCACCACCAAAGAAAGATCCACCGCCGAAACCACCAAATGCCCATGTATTAGTAGAGATCCAGACTCCTAATCCGCCACCACTACCATTACCAGCAGTTTGATAATCGCCGCCTGTACCTATTCCTGGCTGGGAACCAAGGCCAATAGAAACAACCGCTGCTATTGTAGCGCTAATTCCAAGGCCACCGCCAGTTGCAGAAAGTAATGCGCCAACTGATGTAGTTCCACCATTAGTCGCAGCACCACCTCCAACACCACCAGTACCCCCCGCACCAATAGTTACTGATTGCGAAGCACCGATAGCTGCTGCACTATATATTCCTCGAGCATAACCACCACCTCCACCACCAGAACCTGCTGTTGTAGATGATCCCGTAGCTACAGATCCACCACCGCCTCCACCACCACCACAGACTTCAATATCGCAGTACAGCATTCCTGCTGTTGGGGTATAGGTACCAGAAGTAGTAAACACTTGTCTTTTTACACTGGTAAATACACTACCTGTGCCACTACCAGTAATAGTTACCGTTGATCCAGAAGCAGAAGTAGTTATCCCTCCAGCGCCAGCAAATGTTAATACACCAGCTGCGGGAGTCGCTGTTCCTGTAGCTGGATTAGTTATGAATGATGTCGCTGAATCAATTGTTGACCAAATAGGGTCCGCGCCTGTGTTTGCGGTTAAAATCTGCCCAGTTGTACCATTTGCAAGTTGCGTTATTGGTGATGTGCCAGCACCAAGCAATACACTATGGTTAGTGAGCGTTATATTTCCTGTGCCACCACTTGTTACCACCACTGGTATCGTAAGGCCAACAATAGGATCGTTAGCAGTACCAGTTATCGTAATTCCTGTAGTTCCTGTGACTGAATTAACATCACCAGTTGAACCCGCTATCAAGATCCATGTAGCCACACCAGAAGTAAGTGCCGCTAAATACCAAAGGGCATTATTGCTCTCATTGAGCCAATGCCAGCCTAATGTGAAATTTTGGCTATCATATTGATTAGGATCTCTTGTTTTATTGCGTGTTAATGGAACAGCATTTGTTGGATTACAATTGAGATCGCTCTGTCCACCAATATTTACATTATATGACATTGCGTCTCCTTAATTGATCTTCAAGCTCATCTATTCGCTTCACAGCTTTCTGTAACTCGTTAAGCAGCAATGCAGGCAACTCATGATATTGAACCGTCTGAGGGTCTCCTTGCTTATCATAAACAATAAGATCGGGCATAATTTCATTGACTTCTTCTGCTATGAGTCCAAATTGTGTCGACTGATCTTCATGATCCTTAAGAGTAAATGTTACTGGCCTGAGTTTGAGAATATCAGACGATACATCGGCCATGTCTTCGATATTTTCTTTGTATCTACGAGATGATACTGCAACTCCAAGCTGATCCGAAGATGATACCAATACAGCGGTACCTGTTACCGTTATTCCATCAATCCCAGAAATGAATGCTTTATTGAGATTACCAACTCCGGATCCAGTTCCATTGCCAATTCTAAGAACATGCGATTCTCCATTAACTGATGGATCAGATGCGCCAGAAATAATAATATTTGAGCTTTCAGATCCTGTATAAGCAGCACCAGAAGATACTCCAATCCCTATATTAAAATTTCCCGTTGTGAGTTGTCTAAGGGCTGTTGATCCGAGAGCTGTATTACTAGAACCAGTTGCTGATTGTAATGCTTGCTGACCTAAAGCTGTATTGTTAGCATTACCTCCAGCATTCAATGCAAATAATCCTATAGCGGTTTGATTATTACCATCTGTTACATTAAAGCTCATGGTTGTCCCAGAACCTGATAATGTAACAGTTTTCCCAGCTTGTGAGTTTGCATTAAAAGTAACCGTTGCCCCCGTAACAGATCCAGTATCACCATTGATAGTTGTTATCCCGCCTCCACCACCAGCAGCCTGGAATGTAGGGGCTGTGCCTGCGGCATTTGCGGTCAAAACATTCCCCGCAGTACCAGTAACCGTTGAAACAACGCCAGTACTTGAGGTGACTAATGCACCTTCAGCAAATGGAGTAATTGTTAATGCGCTTGTACTATTATTTATTGCATTATTTTGTGCCATTATACCACCGTCCAATTACCAATAACCGATATTGTTTGCCAAACTAGATTTGCAGTTCTACAGACTATTTTCATAGTATCTCCAACAGCTGATGAAGTTAATGTTCCCGTGGCGCCAAGCGTTGTTGAGCTTCCCGCAAAGAATATTTGTTGATTTGCTGCTTGCGTAAACTGTATACCTGTTGCTGTATTTATATTTGCAACCTCTATAACATCCCCAGCAACTGAAACTGCAGGCAATGCTAAGGCTAATGTTCCCGCCTTATTACAGAAATACCCATTATTAACAGCAGCTGTTTGGTTTGCAGTAATCACTGACCATGTAAATCCTCCTCCACCGGCAGATTGGAACGAGGGAGCGACACCAGCGCCATTACTCGTGAGCACTTGAGTTGCAGTACCAACAGCTGTAGTTACAAGTCTAGTTCCATCATAGTAGACAACGCCATCAGTGTTTGTCATGGATGTTGCGTTCGTACCACCATTAGCGATTGCCAATGTTCCACCTAAAGTCTCCGTAGAGCCCGCACCAGCGAACGTAAGACCCGTAGTCCCACCGGTAAAAGTAAAACTACCACTCGTTAATGCACCACCAGTGTCACCTGTAATGACTATACTGGAACCACCCAGGGTTTGGAACGTGGGCAAGGCTGCTGCCCCATTGCTCATGAGAACTTGTCCTAATGTTCCAACGCCAGCAATGGACTGTAGAGGATTAGTTGTTGCGGTTCCACCACACACTACTGCATACGATGTAAAACTTTGATCGCCGGTCCCACCCTCGGTGATGGGAATCGGGCTTTTTTGTTTATATGCCATTAAAATACCTCATACTTTGTGCCGTCAAATAATACACTTATTGCCTCATAGGCTGTATTCATGGTAAAGGTCGCTGAATTGTCTATCAGGACTATGCCACCAACAGTAGTGACGATGATGTTATGAGTTGGAGCTGATCCAGTACTATCTTTAATTACCCATACTCGGCCAGTTGCTGGGGCATTGGGCAAATTAATTGTTATGCCTCCACCAGAAGAGTCTACGCCCAAGAAGTCATCGGTAGTAAGCACAACATAGGGAGTTGTGTTTACAGGAGTAAAGGTAAGCGTTGTTGTTCCTGTTGTAGCAATGGTTATTGTATTAGCACCAGGAGTGACAGATACACCAGTTCCAGCGGTTATTGTTGTTGAGCCAAGCTGACCGCCAGTCACAATTGATACAACTGATGCAACTGATCCAACATTAACCCCAAAGACACCAGCTATATAGGCTTTGTCTTGTTGACCCAGGCCAGCGCCTTGTGTACCAATATGAATAGCATTAGATTCACCAACAATACCGCCATTACCAAGCAATATGTTATCTGACTCAGCGCCTGTATATGCCCCGCTTCCTGGCCCAATAAGAATGTTATTATCGCCTGTTGTAAATAATTGGACACTGGTAGCGCCAATGACAATATTATTGCTTCCATTCAACATAGGAGCAGCATTAATACCAAGTATTGTATTATCAGTAGCAGTAGTTATGCCAACTCCCGATAAGCCGCCAAGCGCTGTATTTCTTTCGCCAGTAGTCAAATTAAAAAGAGAAAGATAGCCAATGCCAGTATTTATATCGCCTATTGTTGCGGCATTTAATGCAAATGCGCCAACTGCTGTATTTTCAGCTGGTGTAGTTGCATTAGCTAATGCCTCAAAGCCAACAGCTACATTGTTCACCCCACTTGTATTGAGGGCTAAGGCGGATGACCCAACAGCTACATTCTGATCAGCTGTTGTATTTCCTAAGGCGTCAAATCCAATGGCAACGTTATCATCGCCACTGACATTGAGTACCAAGGTCCCCCAACCAAGGGCTGAATTACGTGAACCTGTTGTGGTACCAATCATGGATGAATTACCAATGGCGGTATTATCATCACCGGAAGTGATTGCCAATAACGCATCATTACCAACACCGGTATTATCAATACCGGTGGTTAACCCTACCCCATCACTACCCAACAAAAGATTAGGCAAGCCAAAGTCAAGTGTTATCGTATTACCAGCTCCTACAAATTCAGGAGTACTGTTAGCTGTTACTATATTTATATTGCCTAAACCATCTGGCGGAACTTGCGCACCGCTATTACCCGTAAGAAATAGAACTGTTCCCACGCCGCCTCCGCCTCCGCTTCCTGATCCTGATATACTTGACATAATTTTCTCCTTACCCGTTATTACCAAAGAAGATGCTTAAATACACGCTCCCGGTAGTGGGAATCCCAATTCTTTTTACATATGTTCGGTCATTCTCTGAAATAGCGAACATCCCTCCAGTGGCACTTTTATTTGATGTAACATCAATAATCATGCTTCCGCCTGCAGGCAATGGGAAATGATCATCAATACCATCCCAGCTAAATTGCAGTGCTGCGTCAGTGAAATTTTGAAGCATATAGAGCCTTACTGGATGGGTATACACAGTCCCTATGCCAGCATATATACCAGAGATAGCCCCAGCAGCAATGACTCTTTGAGGTTCAACAAATAATTGTATTGCATTATTAGTAGATGACATTTAATCCCCACTTGGTTGGAAATAACCCGCGACACTCAATCCGCCAGATCCAGCAGTACTGCGTGCATATACTATTGTGCCAACAGGCCATAAGCAATAAGAGGTATTAGGCGAACTTGATCCTTCACCGCCATATACTTCAAGTGAAGTTAATACTGCAAGTTGATCATGATCGTTTATACCGTCATAGCTAATGATAATAATCTTGTCGCTAAAGTTGTTTACACGCAACAAGAAACAAGGGTTACTTAATCCCAATGGATTGATGGGTGTAAAAGTATTGGCATTAACAGTTGATGATAGGATACCTGCATATGAGGTACCTTGATTTATACTATTTTTTACAGGCATTTTGCTACTACTCTCCTTTCAGGGGATTTAAGCAACTATTTCCGGCTCTATGATTTCAATGGGAGCGCTTGCCGCTGCATCTGTTGCTGCTTTTTCAGCTGCTTGCTTAGCATTAGCTTCTTCTTGGCTTGCTTTCATTTGCTGTAATGCTTGCTTAAATTCATCACAAACCATTTCTGCATCACCCCAAGCGATACCATAAGGCAAATTCATCTCAAATTTGACTTGAGGCGCAACTTTATCACCTACCGTGATATCTTTTAAGATCTCGAGTTGTATCATCAGAAATTGATTAACGTTCATTGTGTTCCTTTATAGAATGTGGGATATACGACTTTGAGAGAAGTATATCCCACTAGATTTGTTAATCAATGTTAGTTCAAGATCCACCAATTTACATGGATGTCACCATTAAGAGCAGCAGCCCCTTGGTTCTTAACTTTAACTGTTAATGTACTTGCTGCTTGTAGGATTCTCTGTATTTGTATTTGTGCATCATTAGTACCCAAGTTATCTACGCTTACAAAGATAGATTGAGTTGTTCCTGTTATGACACTATTGGTAATAACAAGATCTTGAACACCAGCCGCAGCCAACACTTGCCCCGTTAAGGTAGCTTGACCAACGCGAGCATTTAATGTTGCAGCATAAGCAGCAGCACTCACCAATGCAGGAACCATTTGCACGTTTCCAGCAGCGTTTAATTTAATACCAGTTGCGCCTGTTCCAGCTTGTAATGTTAATGAAGAATTAGCGCTTGTAGATCCAATCGCAATTGTTTTAGCACCTGTTCCAGAAGCACCAAGAAATATTGACTGAGCACCTGTTCCAGGGGCAAGATTAAAGTTACCTGTTTGCAGTCCTGTCCCACCAATACTAACGGTAGCGGTTGTCATAGCCGCACCAACAGAGAACGAACCTGCTGTTTGTGAGTTAGCTATATTAACAACGTTAGCACCTGTTCCGCCAATAGCAATCGTTCCAGCACCGCCACCAACACCAATTGATATACTATTTGTCCCGCTAGAAGAGCCAAGGGTAATATTACCCGTTTCAGCTGAACCACCAATTAAGATTGTTCCTGTTGTTAAACCAGTTCCAATAGCAATTGTTGAACCAGCTGCACCTTGAAGAATGAAATTTCCTGTACCTACAGAAATAGTTGTCCCAGAAGCTCCACCCGTTGATCCAAGCGTGTTAACAGTTCCAGATCCTGTGCCAAGCGTAGTATTTCCTGAGGAACTCAAAGTTGTAAACGCTCCTCCTGCAGCAGGTGTTGCTAGTAAAACCCAATTAGCTATGCCATTAGCATTGCTAATAAGCAGCCAACCTTGGGTTGCAGTTTGATCTAGCCACTCGGTCCCAGGAGCGTATCCTAAATCGCTAGAAAGTGGGGAACGTTGCGCAATAATGGGCAATGGAGCCCCAATTTGAAATGGGCTATAAGCACCACAGGATAAAGGTTGGATAATATTATTTGCCATGAAAATACTCCGTAAAGGGAATTAGTAATTTCCCCCAGTGAAGTATGATAATCATGGGAGAACAAGTAATATTTGACAATCTGGGTAACATATGTTACCATTGTAATAAGTAACAGGAGAAAATATGGATCACAAAGGAATGAAAAAGTTGTCATTATGGATTCCACTTGAAGTTCATAATCAACTCAAGAAGGCAGCGGTTGATCATAATGCAAGCATTACTCAGTTAGTGCAGAGATTGATACAGAAATATTTGATTGATAAAAATCAACATGGATAAAGGCTTATGGATTATGAAAAGTTCACTTCAAGATTCAATAGATAAAGCCGTTGTAGATACGATTGAATGTATAAAAGAGAGAAGACTTAAGGATTCTTATATAGCTATAAACAAGCGCCCCAAGGCAATGCGTAGCGAAAAATCTCAATTAATAAGTTTATCTATTAGATATCATAAAAACGTCATTAAGCAAGATAATTGCTGGGAATGGAACGCTGCCAAGAATGAATCGGGGTACGGAGTAATTAGTTATAAAAGCAGAACTATCGGCGCGCATAGAGCTTCATGGTTATTACATAAGGGAGAAATACCTAACCGATTACTTGTACTTCATCATTGCGATAATCCACCTTGTAGTAATCCTGATCATTTATTTCTAGGAACCCATAAAGACAATAGTCAAGACGCCATGAAAAAAGGCAGGCTAAAGAGAAATAAAAATAAATAATTAAACATCGAGGAATCAACATGATAATATCTGAAATCATAGGCCTAATGTTAATATGCTTCGCATTTCTACTTTTAGGTATGGCATGCGAAGCAACTAGTCATTAAATCTTCCTGCCCTTAACTAATCCACCCTTACCACCAGATTCAGCGGATCTTATTTCTCTTTCTACGCTAGGATTCTTCTTAGCATAACTCTCAGCATCACCATTAAGCTTTGTGAGCGCCTTAGCTAATTGAGGAAACTGTCTATTTGCTGTGTACTTAAAGGCATCATGTAAAATGCGCTGCGTAGCAGGTTTCTCTAGAAACTTGGCAAGGTACTTTCCATGCTCATATGCTTTATGGCCTGCATATAATGATGCGCCAACACCCAATGCTTCGGCGGTATGTCCTGTATATAGACCAGTTCCTAATCCACCAGCACTTACGGCAATCTTAGCTAATGGATGTGATGCGAGCTTCATAATACCAGGCGCATCTTCTGCAACTGCCTGAAGTCCTTCTCCATATTTAATAGCTTTAGTTATATCATCGGCATCTGTCCATGCTGACAGCCATTCAGGATGGTTCTTGCCTATCTGTTCGCCTTCTTCAAATATGGACTTTTGTATTTGATCTAAGTATTCTCGAGCTTCTTTGTTCTTATACCCGGCAAGATGCTTATAAAAAGCGTTATTCTCTTTCTTGCGATTAACTAACTCTGATCCATTAATAACGCCCTTTTTGATATCTTTAAGGGCTAACTGCAATTTATCTTTCAATTCCGACTTGTGCGTAGACGTTAAGGCACTTGAATTGTTTATCCTATCTTCAAGTTTCAATAGTTTGCTTCTATATGATCTTGCAGAGGCATTAATATGAGTACCGAGTTCCAATTCTTTATCGTACAGTTTCTTCTGCGCAGTCGTAGCAGTCGTAAGCAGATTCTGTGGCTTGATCCCATACTTACTTTGCAATGCATGGAATCCTTTACTAAATGAAGCTGAACCCAGAAGGCTGCCAGCAAATTGTCCTAATGGTCCCAGGCCTAATTCTTGTGCCGCCGTTTCTCCTGCAGCACCGCCGCCCGTTGCAATTGCTACAGGTAATGCCGCTCCCCCAGTAGCAAGGGCAATTCCTGCTCCGGGCAAAGAACTACCCACATTTCTCAAGAACCTATCTTCAGTACTTTGTGGCTCAAGATACTTCTCAGGCAATAATTTCTTAGCCCCAGTTTGTACATGTCCGCGCAAACTTTGAGATGTCGGCAATATGGTCTTACCAGACAAATATTCATCTATTGTTCCAGGAAGCCCTGCTAATCCCGCAACACCTTCGGCTGTACCTTGCCCCAATTGAGATAATCCCCGCAAGATACGATCGCTATTGCTATCTTCTTGTTGTGGTTGCTGTCGAACGGGTTGCCGAGATCCTTGTTGTCCTAATTCATAACCTTTAATAAGCGGCATACTATCTCCTATTGAATTGGAACCCAAGAACCTTTAGTGTATTCAAATAAATGGCCCGAATCTGTTTGCCACTGAGATCCTTCAGAGAACTTCTGCTCCTTGCCTGGCAATTGGCCCATTGCTGTATATTGTTCATCAACAAGTTCTGCTATGTCGGAAGGCAATTTACCAGCATGTTTCTTCCGAATATCATCAAAGATATGCTGCCGTGTTTCAACTTCATTGGTATCGTTAATTATATCTATTAATCCCTGCTCTTGTGACTCGAGTGGCTGGTTTAATCCGACCTTGGCTTGCTGTTCAAGCTTTACCTTGAAGTTGGTTGGCTGACCTTTTCTGGCACCTGCCGACAATAAGACAAGCTTATTAGCATCACGAGCATAATCACGCACAGATGGATCTCTTAACAGTGTTTCTGGGGTATATGACTTTAGCCCTGTCGGAAATTTCTTCTTATTCTCACGAAGATTCTCAAGCATACGAGTTGCCACCTTCTTCATATCTCTTGAGTTCTTAAAGTCTTCATGTTGACCTTTAACAAACGGAGCAATTTCTTTTCTTAGACCAGCTTCTTCTTTCCTTAAATTGGCCTCATTGGTTGCTTCAATTTGTTGGCGCCTCAATTCCATTGTTTCTTGATGCCTTCTTTCTCCAGTCTGAGATTTCGGCACACCTAAAGGATACCGTCTTTCAGCAGGTCTTTGCTCTTGCTGCTGCGGTCTATATTCCTGCTCTTGTCTCCCAAGCGCCTGCTCTTGCAATGCAGCTTGTTGTTGCTGTTCTTGTGGAGCATTGCGAGCTTGCAATTGTTGCAATACTTCAGCAACGCCAACCGGTTGACGCTGGCCTGAATTCAACGATTCTTGCTGCATCTCTTGAGCATTACGAGACTGATACTGATTCAGGAATTCACCGAAGCCCTTATGATCTGCCTCAGGAATTCCAGCATTATTAAAGTGCGAGGTCATATCTTGGGCTGGGGCTTTCTGTGGCTCTCTATTCTGAGCCATACCCTGAGCCGCTTCAAACTGATCTTTCTCTGGCAATGCAGATATAAATGCTGCTTGCTCCCTACTAAGAACTCCTGTCCCAGTTAATGCCTTTAGCTTGGCTTCTTGTGCATGTCTCGCATCCATTTGCTGTATCTTTTTATCAGCGAGTCTATTTAGTGCATTACCAAAAGATGCGCCTGTATTTGCAGCCCAATTTGAACCTTCAATTATTTGTGCCATTATGCATTCCCTCCAAGTTGGTTCTTCTGATAGTCCTGATATACCTGGTACAGTTCTGGCAACTTAGCTAAAAATTCTGCAGCATAAGGAGCAGCGCTTTGAGCCATTCCTTCTTGTGGCTTCGTGTAAATATTCTCGTATCTTGGAGCTAGGCCTTGCTGTAATTGACTCATGCCAAATTGTCCACGCATTGCGCCTAATTGACTTTCAAGTTCTGCTCCAGCCTGACCCAATGAATTCTGAAATCCACTCGAAGTCCTTGTCCCTGATCCACCAAATTGAGCAAATCTCTCAGCAATTCCAGGAATCGTATTTGTTTGAAAGTTTTTTCTGGCCCTATCCTCAATCCCTTGGAAGTTTGCATTCTGTTGGCCTTGCTGTAATAACCAATCCTGGGTAGCTTGTTGGTTTGGAGCATATTGCGAAAGCTGTGTGTTATATCCACTATATCCTGTTAATGCATTGCCCTCAGGACTTCCCGGAACGCCATTCTGCGATCTCATTTGTCCCGACGCTTGCTGTGGGCTAAAATAATTGTCTGCCGCACTTCCTAGAGCAGTACCCGCTGTACCACCAACGCCTGCCCCCGCAGGTCCAGCAACCATACCGCCCGCTATTGAGCCAGCGGTTCCCAATATTGGCTTTGCATAGCCACCAGTAATTCCCTTACCTAAAAGAGTGGCCGGTGAGATTGCAGCCAAATAATCGTGCCATGCCATACTATCTCCTTAACTTTGTACGTACTCTAAAATTATTAAACACATATTAAAATTACTTCTATTACTACCGGTGATGACTGTAACATTAGTTGCATCAACTTTTAACTCAATATTATTCGCAAGCGTTGGAGACGCATATGGAATCGGTATATAGTTAAAGCCGGTAGTATCAGATGCAGCACCATAAATTCTGGTGAATAGAGTAGTTGCCGTACAAATAATATTGTGAGCAACAGATTTTGTACCAGTGTTAGGAAGTGCCCCAAAATTAATAACCTTCCTAAGTATTTGTCTTTGCGCCGCGAAGGCAGCCGTCGAAGAATTATTATTGGGATTGGGAAACAATAACTGTCCATTTACAAACTCTAAAAGGGAATATATTCCCGAATCCTTAATGTTTAATGCCAATGATATTTGGTTAATATTTTGGTACATACGTATAAGTAATTCTTGTAACTCTGGGCTTGCTCCTGTAGCGCCAACTTGAGCAACATCCCATATATACGTTGTTGGTACAAAAACACCAGATTGTTGAGAATTCGCCATATTACCCCAGCCTATCGTTGGTAGGCATAGCAAATAAAACCATACCTTCGAGTTCAAAGTCAGATAACGAAATAGTTGGAATTACCATCTGAGCAGGAGTCATATACATTTTCATTTGTATGCAGGTTCCCGAACATTGAAAATACAAAGGATGGCTCAATCTGTCTTGATATGTTTCTAATGGATACAAAGTTGGATCATAGGCAAACGTTTCAAGAATAGAGTTGCCCATAATAGAACCATTTGCTTCACCACCCTGTATCATAGAAACTGGAGTGTCCGATGGTGAATAATCTACCGTAAGTTGTCCAGCCTGAGTCTTCTGTACAATGAAGTTAATCTTATGAATATAGACATTTCTGTCTTTACTATCATAGGGATTGAATTGTTTGGTAAATATCTGGATATTAGAAACCCTGGCTGCCGTTCCCCCGCCAGCGTATGTTCCAATAACTAATGCACCAACATTGATCTTAATGGCGTTTGCATTTATCACTGCATCAACTTCGAATATCTTATTATTAAGAGCGGTTACTGTTGCAGCATCACCTGATATATTCTCAATAAATATAAAGTCCTGATCAAACTGGTTGAAGGTAGGCTCTGCATCAAGATTGTGACTCATAATAGTCAAAGTAACAAATTGTCCCGATTGAGACATATTAGTAATTTGCATTGAGGCAGCATTGCGTGAAGCATCATCGTTAATACGTAATACAAATCCTTCAGGAGTTCCTGCTAATATTTGACGTTCATTTGCTGCAACCACACCACTTGTCCATGTCTCATTGGATTGCTCCCATGTTACTGGTACAGATGAAGCCCATGTAGTATCGATCTGTTGTTCAAAATAACCAAAAGTGGTGAAACAATCATCATTAACTGCCCATGATTGATTTCTGTAATTATAGACCAATACTTGATTAGGGAATGTAGAATTTGGATCTATATTTACATCAACGTATGCCCAATAGACAAGCTCATTAGAATAATCTCTTATACCACAGGTCCTAATAGTACTTCCAGCCTTGAATTCAAATATCTCGTCAGGTATCTTCTCATCAAAACGAATCACGTTACTACCATTACATTTATGTAAACCAGTTTGCCCTACCGTGAATATTTCCTTATCAAATGGTACGGTAGAGAAGGTTGATTGTGATCCAAGTTCTGTATTCAATTTTTGCCATACAAATGGTTCCATCTCATTGCCTGTATAAGCAAGTTCCCATGTTGATCGTTCAAAATACACAATCAGTCTATCTTTAACGAATTCAGCAGATACAATTTGTTCTTCTGTGGTAGCGTCAACAAATCCGCCACCTCCTGGATTGTTAGGGATACTATCCGAAGATCCTGCTTCATACCATGCATTTACTGCAAGCGGAGATCCATACCATGAATATCGAGCTCTGTTAACATAATTAGTTGCTGTACCCGTTCCAACTCCAGCGCCACCAGTATTGTTATTTTCGATCGTGTTAAGCAGTACCAATCTATTATGGAATGGCACTATGATTCGCGCGGTTTGAACAAATGGACCCGCTCCAACCGCCCCGCCGCCAGGCAAAAAGAATATACCGTTAGCGATAGAACTACCAGGATGTGCGGTCCATGTAGTTCCATCAAATGTCCAAATGGGATCATCTGTTGCTGCGGGTGCCCCTGCGCCGAGCGTGGCATTAAAATTGGTTACAAAAAGAACTGGATTACCTACAATGCCTTGCCAATTTGTTTCCCAGAAATAATTTAAATTTGTTCCATGCCATATTGCAGTTCCTGACCTATTCCAGCCTGATCCTGGCGTAAATAGATACGCAAATTGTGGATCAAATGCATATGATGGGTGATTGTTTATAGCACCAGACTCATATTGAGTTAATCCCATCACAGGTTGTGCGGGATAATACCATACCGTTGCTCCTGCACCTTCCCCTGTAAATACAACAGTATTGGGGTTAGTTGTACTATCGATAGTTGCAGTTGCGCCTGCATTAGTACTTAAAGTAAGAACCCCAGCGCCCAATTGGAATACAGTAAATATATCAGATCCAACCAAGAACATTTGACCTATTGCCAATTGTGTTGCAACTCCCGGAATTGTATGTGCTGCAACTGTTCCAATATTGATACGCAATCTTGAGAGCAACGGAGAAGTTCCCATCAAAAGAGAGCCTGATCGTTTACGAACTCTTCCTCTAAATACATAGGCATTTTTAAGCAAAGTGAACGAGTCGTCCATCACTTGCCATGGGCGCAGGTCTGTCTCAAGACCGGTATTGAATGGAGCAATAAGAAAACGATCAAATGGCATACGAACTCCTAGATTCCGATAGCTGTCCAAGTAAATGCCACGTTATTATTCCCGGTAGAAGAATCAACAACAAAGCTTGTATTGTTATAAGAAAATAAATATACAAAAGCATCTGCTGGTGGAATTGCTGCTCTTAATCGAGAAACAGTAGGAGTAGCTCCGGTACTAAATCCAGGGAATCCTGTTACTGAGTTATAATTTACCGTGATAGTTCCTCCAGCAACAATAGTTCCCGTTCCCCATACCATAAGAACGCCTGATGGCATATAGGTCCAACCACTTGTAGCGGCAGCAAAGAATGCAGTTGCAGGAATCTGTACAACCGTAGGGCCCGGATTAGTCTTATTGATATACAGCTCGTTTCTCCCAGTTGTTGCATTAACAGAAGCATACAATCCTATATCTGTTGCTGGGAAGGCTGAACCTGCTGGCGGTATTGCGCCATTGTTTGGTAAATCTATCCAATTAAATCCAGCCGTTGCATTAAGACTTGTTGATGCAGGATTAGCATTTCCTGCAATTGCTCCAAGAATGGAGAAGTTATTAAGTATATTAGCTTGTGAAACAGATAATTGATCTGTAGCTAAAGGTATATTTGGTAAAAACGTTGGCATATTTTAATCCCTTGACACTGACTTTAGAAAACAACCTATTACAACTACTACAACAAGAGTCACAAAGTAAAACATCATTAAAAAGTTTATGCCCATGGCGCACCTGCTCCATACCCGTTGTTGGACCCTATGCCATTAAGAGTTTGTGTATAAATAGTGGCAACTCTTCCTGTAGAATTCTGCACCAATGATCGTCGAAGGCATAGCCTTTGTTGTTTATCAAACTCTGGCTGTATGATAGCAACAGAATCGGGATCCACGCGATCTTCAAATATTTTTTTGGCGCAGCCATAGGCAATATATTGCCAATATTCTTCAAGGGCAGGAACCGCATTATTGGCAAGTAAAGCATCGGGCCGCACATAAACTTCCATATTAACTGCGTAACTCTGATCAGGAGAAGGCCGCACAAAGAACTTTCCATCATAGAACATTACTGATTGTGGGCGTGCAGTTGCTACCTGAGTAGAATTACTATTAATGGCAGCGCCTACAAGAGTTGCATTCGCAAACGTTACAGTAAAAGCTCCAGTCAAGTAATTAACATAGTTAGTAAGTGTAAGATTGGGATCAGTAAGATACGGCGCAGTAATTAATATCGGAGCTGTTGGCTTTTGTCCTGCCGGGTATAGATTTCCATAAATAGTTGGATTACCAGTAGTAGCATCCAATAAAGGCAAATCTACCATAGTCAAACTATTATAATTCACATCAATAGAATCAAACATAACCTCACCCTTAAGGAGGTTTACTTGCTGGACAAAGTTTCCAGGAATTTGAGCTTGTTGTGTATTAATAATCCCAGAGAAAGGACCATTAGTCCCATTGCCGGTAGTTCCAATTGATGCCTGACTTTGAATTTTAGGATATATGTTAAAAAACTCTTCTCGCGATTGTGTAAAGAATACCTGGAACCCGCCAACATATACCGGAGGGTTGATACTCAGATACTTATTCTCAAAATTATACAGTGGTTGCGTTGAAGCTTGCGCAGCAGCTCCAAAATCAGCTATATCGGTAGGATATTCTGTTTGGAATGCATTGGTATAGAAAGTGAATGTTTCGTGCAGCTTAAATGTTCGTAGTTGCTCTGGGAAGTCATAGACAACAAACGTATTAATATAATTATTTAAGTCTGCCGTTGTTAACTGGGCCTCCGAAGGAGATCGCGTTAGCCTGCGGACTTTTTGTTGAATTTGGGTGAGGGTTGGTGGTTGTTGAAAACCATTGGCAACCGTGGGTGTATTTGTTGGCATAGTGACTCCTTTTTAAATCGTACCGTTGTGTGGAAGGATATTACGAAACGCATTAGAGATCGAGTCATTTATTTCTCCAACCGGAACCACCTGTGCGTCCTGGTAAGAAGGAGGAAAAGAACTTGGTATAGAAAACGAGTCGAAACTAGCCGTTGGAAGATCTATAGTAAAAGTTGTTGGAGTTGGTATAGTCAGGATCGTGCCTACCTGCTGGTTTAATTGCTGCATACCAAATAATAGAGGTATATCAAATCTAACTATTATTCCTGGTTGATACTGATGATTCAAAGTCGTTGTCACTGTGGTTGCAACTGTAGGACTGAAAGTATTAGGAGTTATTGCTGCTATCACTCTCATTGCAGGCTGAAACACAGGAAATGGGTAAGAATAGCTCGGTATGTAGGCACACATATTAGTAACTTGGCAATGTATGACGTTCATCTAATGGATCACCAATCTGATGGAAATCCAATGACTCAACGTGGAATCTATTCTTCCAACCAACAATCACTTCTGCATAGTTACCATCTTCATCTTTACCTGCACCATAAATAGGGGTCTTGCCATCTTTCATAAGATGCTCAGCCACACACAATGGCAATTCGTAAATACCATGATCTTTCAGTGCCCATTTCTCAATAGGATCTTGTCTAAAGAACCGAGTATTGAATTCTTTCAATTCACCAGGAGTTTCATCGTTAACAAACTTAACTCTTACTTTTTCTCTGCCACGCTTCCACTGATAGTTAAGATCTTTACGATCCACTACTTCTGTCATAACTGCTTGTGGCGTTTCTTTTACTACTTTTGACATGCGTATGCCTTTCTAATTAGAGACAAAGGGGTAGTCGACTACCCCTTTGTGTTAAAACTACTTAGTACTGACCGCCGTAAGATGACTTACCAGCTTTCCAGAATATAACATCGTTAGCAGAACCTGCAGGGAGCAGAGCACCAGCCTGTAATATCATACCCAAGAATCCTGTGTTAACAGTAGAATCAGCCAATAAACCAGTGTTGGTTGCATTGATCTGAACGCCATTAACCTGAGGTGTTTGTTGCAATAATGAAGTTATTGCATACGATGTATCTTCACCAACAGGGATGACTTCAGCAGGTGTATAACCACGCGCCAAGACAAGTTCCCATTGTGTTAAGAATGAACCGAATCCAACAGTTCCAGGACCATCAATAGTGATAGTATTGTTACCAGCACCAGTTGCTACGTTTACCGCAGTAATTGTGTAAGCGTCAGCAGATGTAGAACTATCTATAACAGCATCGTAGTTGCTTAATGCGGCATAGTTGCCCCATATAGCAGCACCACCAACAAGGTTAAGACGAACTTTTTGTCCAACAGTAAATCCATGATCAACACTTAATGTGATGACGGTTGGAAGTGTTGCTGTAATGTTCGTAATAACTCTGCGTCGTGGATAGAACAATGGGCTGTAAGGAATAATTCGATAAAAACCAGCAGTTGACGGAGCTGAACCAGTAGAGTTCAAGTAGCTCAAGTCAAAGGTTGTAGGAGTTATTGCTCCATAACCAACACTGTAATCAATTCCGCCCATTTCTTGCTGTCCAGCGCCGTTGAGTCCGTAGACACGAACGATTGTTCCAGCAGAGATACCAGTTGTTGCAGCGGTAGTAAGAACAGCACCGTTGGCAGCTGATAAACCTGTTAACGCAGTAGCGGCACCAGGAACATTGATCGAAGGATCATACACTCTGAATGCTAAACTTGCTGTTTGTCCAACTACAACAGGACTACCTGTACTACCAGAACCACCAACCATTGCGATTGTTAATGTTGGAGAGTTTGCATGCGTTTCTGCGCCATCAGCAGGAGTAATGGTAAGGGCTGTTGAGTTACCTGTAGGGTTAATAATAGCCAATACTGAGTTAGGCGTTACTGTGGTAATCAAGAACGTACCCGAGACAGGATGTCCGCCTGAAGTAGGGTTCTGATCAACAAGAACTGTGTTTGCTAATGCAGTACCGTTAAGTTCGATCTGCCATTGTCCAATCTCTGTTGATTGGACACTCCAGCTTACTTCATAAGAACCGACAGCGGCCAAATTAAAGCTTGAAGCATCAATTGCGGTGATACCATTTACTAATGGTACTGAGACACCAGCTCTTGGGAAAGGCAATCGTCCTGTTCCAGCGGTAGTACGCGCGGCAACTGTTGAAGCGTAGTCATTTCCTAAGCTTCCTGTTCCGGTAGTTGTACCGAAGAATGAAGCGATTGGTCCAAATCCACCGCCAGCTGTTCCACCAGTAGCTTCGTAAATACCTTGAGTTCCATCACCCATGATATTATTACCGTTTGGACGCTGCCAGTAGAAGTGAAACCCGTTGCCAACAGTAGCCATACCTGGTTCAACACCAGCTGCACCTGATTGACTCCAGTTATATACTTCAACCCAGTCAGCACCTTGTGGTACAGCAATGATTTGTTGTATTGCTGTTGCGCCTTGCGTAAAGGAACCTTGTCCTATGATTGTATCATTTCCGTTCATGGGGGCTCCTTAAATTGCTAAAGTACAACGAAGATTGATTACCCAAAGATCATTGGTGATCCGAGGCACAAAAGCTGTCTTCCAACCAATGGTAATGTTCTGAGCCAGTGGTCCAGAAAATTGTGGCGGAAGATAGATAAATTGTGCGGAATACCCATTTTGCTGTACAACGCCGTATGCTTCCATACCAACACAGAAGATGTTGAATATGTCTGCACCCTTGTTAGACGCATTGGCAGTTTTGCTACCAATAGATGACAACATAAAGCGCAAGTTAGAGACTGCACCATATTCTGATGGCAATGCTCTTTCTGGGCCTGGATACTGATTTTTAGCAGTAAATCCATTGATTGCATCAAGCGTACCAATAAGCTTGGTAGAGGCTAATGCAAAATATGCGTCACGAACTGGCGCTGTACCGAATTTATCTTCACCACCAATGTAGTTTAAGATAGTACATGCGTTGTTATCAGCGAGTGTACGAATAACTCCATCAATATCACTGCGAGTGATTTCAGTTGGATTGTCACCATTTACACCACCAACACAGTTAATGAATGAAGCAGTTGCAGCTAACATATCACGAGTCAACTGATCTTCAGTTTGACGTAAACTAACGCCAAGCCGCTTTGCGCCCTCGTTCAAAACACTCTCCTGGTTCTGTAATGTACATTTGCTATTACTTTTTATTTTTATGACCAAATGTTTTCTATTTGGCGGGAACAGTTCTTCGACCATTCCTCTCTATGTCTCCATAGAGATTAGACTATCGCATACTTCTTTTACGAAGTTCTTCTCGCTTAGTCGTTCAGGCTGGACTAGTGTAATTGCTTCGTGTATAATTAATTAGTATAACTAATGTCATTATGGAGTAACTCATGGAAGTTAAACAACGAAAAGCGTATTACAAACGTTCTTTAGATTATGTTCCTCAGGTATATAAGCCAACCGATCTGGCTTACTTTGCTGGGATTGTAGACGGTGAAGGATGTTTCTACATTGGCCTTATCCCGAAGAAATCGGGAGATGGCTATGCGAGCGCACACTATCGAGGATTACTGAAAGTTGACAATACAGCCATGATTCTTATTGACTGGCTTAACTCTATTTTTAGTGGAACCAATTCAGCTCAATGCAAACCTGTATGCAAGGGTCAGTTTCGCAGCCAAGTCTATAGCTGGATTGTCACCGGAGATAGGTTACTTGATCTATGCGAACAAGTTCTGCCATACCTCACAATAAAAAAGCGCCAATGTGAGATCATGATCAAATTTAGAAAGTCATATACGGAGAAACTCGGCAGTCACAAACTTTCCGAAGAAAGCATTGCCACTCGTCAAGAATGCTTCGAGGCTGTCCGTAAATTAAATTCTAGATGGTTTCTGCATCCTATGCGTCATAATGTTAAAGAATAGTCCTTGCCCCTTGTCACGCTCGACTAAACGTTAGCGCTTCCAAGTCAATCAGAGAAGATTTAAAGCAGGCTATTTGTTTACAAAACCAAGAAATTTCAAAGAACCGTCTTTTCCTAACCTGCTCGTTAATAGGTATAAAGGTCAGACCTATCAACTATTACGGCACCTTATGCGAAACCGTAAAAACTTACTTTGGCATCGATATCTACGTTAGTTAGATTTTGGCCAACTGGTGTGATTCCTGAATTACCTAAAGGGATCATCGCGGTATTTAATGGGTTATCACTTTTGTTACTCCCTTTTCAGGGGGCTAAGTCATTTCTGCTTAGCTCAACGCCTTATCGTACGTTGGTCGGACTATCGCATCCTCTTTCGAGGTTTCTGGACTTAGTCTCTCAGGCTGCTTTCGCTTGCCCCTTGTTACCGGTTATTGACGAATTTAGATAGAAAAAGTATAATGTACATAGGTGTTTTTCCTTTAAATACCTACGTATATTATGTGACTCACAGTGTCCCTTGATTGGGAATTAACACTGTGGGTTTTTTCTATTTCTATCGAATATTTCAACACTTCGGACTCCAAGTCAATCACCAAAAATTTAACGACAACATAAATCTATCGTCGCATTCTGAGAGTTGTACCGCCATTTCTTGGCATGGTATATCGCTCTGCGGGAATGTTATGAATCATATTCGGCACGGGTACAGATAACAAGCGTAACGCAAGTGTCTGCAGAACTGCCGGAGCAAGAGTTGAGGTAGTTACCACAAGATTCTCCTTGAAATACTTTTAGATTCCAAGCTGGTGAGGCTTTACAAAAACACCATGTGGTAGATGAAGTCACGATTTAACATCTAAGGTTTGCTGACGAGGCAAGAGGACGTCATGGGTACTGTAGAATAATTCGCGCAGCCGATCAAGAAATTATTTATTGTAGGCGACTATGACTGCGGTTGCAGTACCTGCAAGAACGGTGACTAATGTGATCAACGCTATCTTTTTCCTGCGTTGATATCGTAAAGCATCTCTTTGATTAGAAAACTCATGTTCTTCTACGCGAATTGCCTCATTAACCTGTTCAACTCTGATTGTTTCAAGGCGTGAACTCTGAGTATGGGTATGGGGGTGATGGTGCTTTTGTTCTTGCATTGCGCAAGTCATATGAACAAAAAGAAGAAGAATAATGATAAAGATAAGTATATGTGTTTTCATACTGCCTCTTTACCAGTATCATCACACGTTTCCCTACCGATAGCAATACACATGTTCTTGTACTACTACCGGCAAGTCCTGAGCAGGGATTTAAGGAGGATACATGAATCTTAAGGACACGTACTATAAAGATCTTAGACCGGGAGTCGAACCCAGGATTGTGCATATCTGGCCTTTTGTCGATTATACATCGTTTTGTTAACCAGCTCGCGTGGGCAAACGCTAAGGTATTCCCCGTAACCACTACTTATCTTTATATTCCGTGCCCAATCTTATTAATTCTTCTGCATTTCAAAATGAAAGGAGGATACATGAATTAATAATACTTGAGGCACTCATAAATATAATCGATATAATTCTTTTTATCTTCTACGCATAAACTGCCAAAATATATTGCTTTATTGGTAGCCAACTTTGCCAATGTAGGAGTATCTAGTTTATTAAGGGTTTTGCGTGAATCAATGCATTGGGGATAAGCCATTATTATTTTTATTAATATGTTCCTCAATTCTTTCCCATCTCGAAATGTCCTGAGTCGACCAGGGTCTTGAAATCACCCCCCCATTTATTATAGGGGCTTAACTTCTTCCAGAAAGATCCGAAGGGAGCATAAAACTCTTTGGCAGTAAGATATACTCCCTTATCGGATATTAAGTTCAAATCTATGGCGAGTCTATCGCAATGCAAACTATTAACAATGCCCTTGCCTGCTTTTGCATTTAACTCAGCCTGCTCTTTACTTCTATATGCATCACCAAAAGTGCAGTGTAATCCTTGCCTATTAATCTCTTGGATTAAGTAAGACACGTTCTCAGCAAAGAGCGCTTGGTTTCTCCATAGTTCCATTAGATTTCCATTCGACTTCCATTTTGCGAGCGATCCAAAGAAGCATCTGCTGTTCTTCATGGCTCTTCGCGATTTCATATGATTCAGCTAAATAAGACTTATTATCAAATTTATTACCAACTTTATGCTTTTTATAAAGCGCGGACCATTTATCAATGAATTCTTGGCTCGGATTATCAATAGGAGGAGAATCAAACCCCATCATTCTTTCAAACATTCCCATTAATCACGCCTCTCAATTGACGCCAGCATTTCTTGGTAATGCTTCTTCATGTCATTATCATTCAATTGCCCTGCAAATGCATTAGCTTTAGCCAATGGGCTTTCTGATTTAGCAGTACCAGAAACTAATGGTCTCGGCTTGGCTGCATTATTGTGTGCACGCATCTTATCAGCTGCATAATCTTTTTCAGGAACGATTGATTTTGTTTTATGAATACCAAGATCGATCATGTACTGATATGCCATATCGCCTTGAGCATAAATATCATCCGCCATATTACGAAGGATGTTGGCGTATCCTGGTTTGGTTTCATTAAGAATCTGTATGTTCTCAGGAGAGACAACTGTGTCAATGTCGGGATAGCGTAGTCTGAGTTGTGCTTCAGCTATTTGCTTTGCGCTTTGCTGTTTATATTGCTTAGCTTCATTGCGCAGTTGTTGAACTTCTTTGTATATCTTTTTCAGGTGCTTAGGCTCAACGTACCCATCTTCACCTAATCCCAGTTCGTCGTCTCCAGCAGACTCTGGAACTCGTAGTTGCTGATCACGTGCATCTCTTTCCCGCAAAAGACGCATGACCTCATCCCGTTCTCTTTCAGCACGCTCTGCTTGTGCACGCAACGCTTTGAAATTGGGACTATCTTCTCGCTTGACTGGTTCAGGCTCGGGTGCAAGATTCTCAAGCGACTCAGCAATAGCAAGGGGTTGTTCGGGTTCAGGAGCCGATTCAATGGGTGGTTGAGCGGACTCGCGCAAATACTGAGCAACAAATGGATTATCGTGCTGATGAGGATCAACTGGTGCCCCTTCTATATGTGTTTCTCTTACTTGGAATGATTTAATACCTTCTTGTGCTCCAGCTCCTGTATTTCCAGAAACTGAAGATGCTTGCTGGCCCAATGGTGCTTGTGCTGCCGCAGATTGTTGCTCTAATGGCAATGGTTGGCCATCTCTACCGTATTTAATATCCATACTTACTCCATATCAATATTGAATTCTCTGCGAGAAATACTATCAACTGCAATCTTTGACGGGTCTATCTTTTTATCTAAGACTATGCGCATATTACCGATGGCGCCGATTTCATTGGGCAATTCAACACCCGCGAACGGATACATCAATACCGGAATAAATCCATTACAATCTTGAGCATCTTTATATAGAGAAGAATTGATATATCCAATAAAACTATCTCGACACGGAGCTGCTCCATATTTATCTTGTGGCCCAGGCACGAAACCTTCCATAACTAAATCTCTAACTATTTTATCTATGAACGCTCTTGTTAACATTAATTTACAACCTCAAGTATAATTGATGGATCTGTTGCTTTCTCGCCATTCAGGAACATTGCCATCTTTTCCAATGAACCATCAATAAAGGCAATAGTATAGGCTAACAGGTCTTGCTCTTCAGATATAACATATTGTCTATTTCTGACTAAATATTCACAGCCTGCTTCTGTGGGAATAGTCCAGATAAGTGTAATTTGCTCGTCCTTGGCGTGATACTTGAAGACGATTTGATCAAAATTAGGAGAGGGACATGCAATAAGAGGGATCCAATAAGAGCGAAGGACATTGCTGAGTATTTTTTCATTCTTTCCTGCATTGTTTATATAAAAGTCACCCACAAATAGTTGCCTGCCTCTTTTTATCGCCTCAAGAAGATTGGGTATAAACTCTTCTTCTGCCATAGCATCAACATAGGTCCATACTTTTGGGTCAGGTGCTTGTTGCGCAGCAGTTTCCTGCGATATCTGGCCAACTGTCTTATGTTTTGGTTTTTGTATTTTCATTAGTAATCCTCAGGAAGCCCAGGCAGTTTCATCCAATGGGTAAATTTATCTTCTCGTTCTTGCTCTATACGGGCGGATGCAGGATATTCTGCTGGGAACCATATAATGTAGAACCTACCTTCTTCTTCATCAAATTGCGTCAACGATATTCTACCCTTCCATAAAGAGATAAACGTTGAACCATCCATAGGCATTTCATGGCGAGGATATTCTGTATTCTTAATTGTTATCCAATTCATTCGTTCTCCAAATTAATGTCACCCTGAGGAGCTCTGCCCTCCCGTCCTCTCATATGAATAAGTGCTCTACTACCTGAGCTACAGAGTAACGGTGTTATACTAGTACAAAATGTAAATCCTCACAACAATAAAAAAGCCCTGGAAAGGAGTTAACAAACCAGGGCTCAAATAAAAAGAGTTCTCGGGGGGAGAACAATGT
>QGNH01001222.1_pt1 | contig 38020 bp, 55 predicted proteins | sample 1735481 | NCBI WGS metagenome assembly QGNH01 (sample SAMN09239004, study PRJNA386568) | Viral metagenome, whole genome shotgun sequencing project. | reverse complement strand
AGATACACGTCTCGATGCAGAACGTTTAGCATATGAAACAGCCGTTTCAAGGGCTAACAAAAAAGGACGTCCGGTAGGTCTTAGCAAAGCTATGTCTGATTTTGAATTAGCACATATTAATCCTCTCGCAACACCAGAACCCTATGGAGTAGGGACAATACTAGATGGTAAATATCTTCCTAATGGAAAAGATGTAAAAATAATCGAAATAAACGGCGAGAAACAATTTAAGGAATTGCCATGATAGTATTCAAATCAGGTGGATTCGAGCATACTAACCCATCAAAAACAGCAAATGCATCTAGCCAATCTATGCGAACCGTAACAAGGCCACCCGTTCCCAATACGGCTGCCCCTGTTAATGCTTCTCCTAACGATCAAGAGGGATTATTAGGATATATAGGCCGTAATTTATCTAAAATACCATCGACAATATATGAGCAAGCAAGAACGGGCTTAGGTCTCGGTGGCGTCATAAACCAATTCAAACTTCCAGAAAATATTAATCCTAACAGAAATAATATGGCGGATATTTTTAATGTATTCGCATCACCCGAACAAGCTAACGAAGAAGCATACAACATATTAACAAAATTAGGAGCGAAACCTGAAACGGCCAAATATATGACCGAACATCGTCCAGAAGATTGGAAAGCAGAGATGTTGATTCAAGAACTTCCTTGGCTTGGAACAGGTATAATAAAATCTATGGGAGCAAGATCTATTTCTCCGCTTATCCATTATGGTTTGCAAACTGCTGCATCTTTAGGCGGTGGGGCAACAGTTGGCCAAGCGGCTAGTCAACTGGGTGCGCCTCTTGGCCTCAGCGAACAAATGTCATCATTAGGCGGATTGATTGGCACCGCTGCTGGTTCTATAGGTGCCGGACAAGTAGCGCGTGAATATAATATGGGTCCTGAAGTCAGACAACAGGCATATAAGGAGAGGCAACAACAAAGAAAAGCTGAAAATCGTAATGATTATATCACCCAACAAGCGAATATACATGCTGCTTCTGATAAAGATATTATGTCCGCAGCAACGGCTCGAGAAGAAGCTCATAAAAAAGCAGCAATAGAACGAGAAAATGAACTTGGTATCAATAATAAGACTCTTGTTAGGAAACTTGAAGAATCAGAGGCAGTTAAAAATCAAGTATTAACTGAAACAGAACGTGATCTACCCGAAAAGGTTCAAGATCTTTTAGTAAAAGAACGCACTAAAAAAGAAGCTATTCCTTTAGAACGAGATGCCTTTAATAAAAATAAAAAAGAAAAAATAGAAAATGTTGATGCTAAAGGTCGTGCATATGATCAAGAGATGCAAGCACTCCATAAAAAAATGATTGAAAATAAAGAACATGAGAATCTTACAGGAAATGCTCACGGCGATGGAGAACAATTATTGTCCGTTATCGATCAAGCTGGGTCATCTGAAAGCAGATTACAATCTGGCATGCAACCACATGATATAACCGCTGTAGCAAATTATATGAATCCTATAGCTGATGCCGCGCGCAATGAAAATGGTATTTCATTGCAGCAAGCTAAATTTTTTTATGAAAACGGTAATGATCTGCTTTTCGATCATGGTACTACTAAAATATCAGATTCTGCTAAAAAAGTTGTTCGCCAAGTGATGCATGGAAAAGATGGATTAAAAGACTTTATATTAAAAAATGGACCTGAAGAACATACGAAATCATGGATAGATTATAACGATTCTGCCAGCCGCTATGCGAAACTTAAAGAAGGACGTCCTGAATTCAGAGCCGATTTGCAAGAAGAACGAGCAGCAATACGCAAAGAAAAAATGGAAGAGCATGCCCAATTTACTGCACAAGAAGAGGCCAAAAAAGCTGCAGCTGAACGTAAAAAAGTTCAGGATGAATATGAAACAACTAAGAGAAAGGCTATAAGCAAGGCAGAAACAGAAACAGAACGTGCAAAGCGTGAACATAAGAATAAAACTGAAGACATAGAAGAACAATATAAAAAATCAAAGACAAACGCAGAAGAAGCTGAAAATAAAGCGAAACAAAAAGCTGAAGCTAAACGTCAAGAAGATCTTAAGATAGCCGAAAAAGCACATAACGAAGCGCAAGAAGCTATCGGGAAGGAAACCTTCGATGATTTCATAAACGACATTGAAAAAGATGATGCGACGCAACATAAGATTATTAATCTTATTAACCATGGGATGTCTAAGTTTGCGGCGAGTACTCTGGGCTTAATGTTCGGTTTTTCTAAGTTTGGTGCTACAGGTGGTGTTCTTTTGGGTGCTACAGGAGCATTAGCTGCTAAAGTAAGCCATGAACTTAAATTAACAAGAAAAGTTCTTGCAGATCATCCACATATCTATAAAGAAATGATGGCAACGGTAAATAAGGCTAAAAAACAGGATGCTGCTCATGCGCTTATCCAGTTTAATAAACTCGGCAACAAAATAGAGAAATATGCCCAAGATTATAAAGATGAACCGACAGAAAAAACAGAAACTATATTCAAAACTGGCGGCTTTATACGTTAATAAGTTAATTATCAATACCAGAGAATCCCCAAATAACTAGAGCTAGACATATAAAAAATTCTATCAACATATATTCCCCACAACTGAGCGGTCTATTTTACTTGGGACCGCTTTATACTTTCTAAATATTCCGACTCTTTCAACATCCTCATCGCTACTGCTTCTAAAATATAATTCTTAACTGATGTATGCCTAAACGCAGCTCGTGCTTTAATGTCTGAATGTATCTCAATCTCAATATCTATCGTTAACCGTTTCAACCCTTTATCTTTCAAACATAACGCCATAACATTCTCCTATTTAAACATCTTATTTTTCTTTAATTGTACATTTACGGGTTATGTTTGTAAAGAGCTTTATATAACATAAATAATCATGTTAGTTGCTTTTTATAGAGATATTTTAAATAAAAAGGAATTACATGACTGCTAATTATGTTCTCGCCATCCCCATAACATCAGCAGATACAACTGGTATATCAGACACTCCTATTGCTGTTAATGAAGGAGGGCTACCTAACGCATGTTATATGATACGACTTACTAATACATCTACAGAACCTATTTATTTTTCAATTGGTTATAGCGATGTAGCCAATGATGTTTTATTACCAGGCATATCCACAGAAATCTATGCACAATCTAACGCACAAAAGAGAGATACCGGTTTCTTCAAGGCTGGGACTGAAATTTGGATAAATGGCACAGCTTCCACCGGAGATTTTTACGTTGCTGGCTATTATCAGCCACAAATTTAAGCTAGGACGAACGAAATGAGCAACAGTATAATAATGGACTTCGAGTCAGTTAAATCGATTAACTACGTCGATATTGAAAATGGTTACAACCCAGTCGTTGATAGTAACGGTAATGCATACTTTCTTAATCCATGTCGGATGCTTTATATAAACAATATGACTAATGCCGCTTTATGGGTTAGTAACGATGGCATCAATAATAAATTCTCAATAGCGGCTAATACGGCAATGATTTTGGACTTATGCACTAACAAGACTGTAGAACAGGGTGCATTTGTAGAAGAACGAACAAGAATATTTGTATGCAACAGGTATACCGGAGTAAGTCCTACGTCGGGTGATGTTGATGTAACCGCTATGTATGGGAGAGATAACTAATGTCACAAATTACAAGAATGGGTGGCGGGGGTCCTACACCAAGCGGAGCAGTGCTTACATTATCAGGTGATGGCGGCATACATGTATCACCCGATGGTACTGGCAATATAGACATTAACGGTGCTGGAGGTATAAACGTAGTAAGCGATCCTGGCACTAATTCTTTAACTATTACCGATACTAATGCCGGAACTAAATATAATACCAGCGATGGAAACTATGCGATTCCAATAGCAGGAGTTTTGAATGTATTCCAAGGTGCGAATATATTAACAACATCTGCCGCTCTTCCTAGCAACACTGTAGAAATCGCTTTAAAACCTGATGTCTCTATAACTGGTGCATTCACGGCAGGTACTAAGATAACTGCCGGCGATGATATTGATTCAGGAGGCGTTATACAAGCAGCATTCGATATTATAGCTATGAGAAATCTTATAGCTTGGGACGATGTTCAGGCTGATAATGCACATTTCGGCGGTGAAGTAACATGTCATACTCTCCAAGTATTCGAAAGTCCCTACGGTGCTTTAACTACTGATGCAACGGGAGATGTAACAGCAGCAAATGGAGCCTTGGGAACTGTTCTAACATCGAATGGTGTAGGAACACAACCTACATTCCAAGCGGTAACATTCCCTGCAGCACCAACAGTTACAGGCACAGCCAATGAGATCGCAGTATCAGCTGGTCCTAACTACGTAGTTTCTTTACCTGCTGCTGTTACAGCTCCAGGATCTTTAGCGACAACGACAACATTGTCATCGGGTTCAACGATAACTGCTGCAACCAATATAACATCCACGCTTGGTAATATAACTGCAACACATGGCAACATTGTTCTCACCAATGGTGAAATGATTCTTGCTGGTAATGCTGGTACAGTGGGCCAAGTATTCACTTCTGCAGGACCAACAGCAACTCCTACATGGACAACACCAACCCCTGCCGCTGCTAAACCATATTTCCAATACACCAATGCAGCCATGCAAACTATTGTTGCAGCTGGGAAATATATAGTCCAATTCCCTAATTTGATCGTAGACACTACAGGAGGTTTATACGACCCATTAACGGGAATATTTACAGCTGGAGCAACAGGTATATATATATTTGGCGTTAATATAGCATACACAAGTTTCCATAACTATGCCCTGTTGCAAACCACAACAAATTATTATTATTTTTACAGTGATTCTTCTAATTCCCATATCAATGGTTCTATTATGGTGCCAATGACTCTTGGTGATACTGCTTATATATTTATGACGTTAGGTGGCGTCACAGGAACTATTTATGACACTGCCTCGACAGGAGTAGACACTTATCAGTACACAACGCCGCTTTTCTATGGATATCAACTATATTAATAATCTATATTTCCAGAAAGGAAATCATGTCTTACACGAATCCTAATAATTATGCATATGGGCTGACACAAGGACCTTTGCTTAATATATTTACTCCTCCTCAGGTAGCTTTATTCAATCCAGAAGCGAAAAATAAAGCACAACTTGGTACAATATGGATCAATAAATCAAGTAATAATGCTTTTATATTGACCTCATATATCAATGGTGTTCCTAATTGGATGCCTATAGGCCTTACGGAATTCGGTTCAGGCACAGACGGGCAAGTTTTAATTGCCGCTACTTCTGGTATTCCTAAATTTGCATCTATGATAGCAGGTGCTAATATAACTTTAACGGCTGGACCCAACTCTCTTACTATTGCAGCAACAGGCGGCGGATCAGCTGGATTAACATGGGGTGCTGTAACAACTGATGCAGCATTCACAGTCAATCAAGGTGCTATTAATACTAAGGGTGCAACATTACTGACTATGACATTACCGACAACTGCTGCCGTAGGTACTCAGATTGCTATTCAAGGTACTGCTGCTTCAACAGGTGGATGGAGGATCGCTCAGAATACAGCCCAGAATATACAAGCAGGAAGCATGACAACTACTATCGGTACATCCGGATCATTATCATCTTCTAACGTTAATGATGGTATTATATTGGTGTGCACAGTAGCTAATACAACATGGAATGTAATCGGTCCTGTCGGAAATTGGCCAATCGTTTAATAAAAGGGAATATAAGGGATAATCATGTTTCTTGAAATATGTATTATAACGGCATTGTTCGTAACTGCTATTATTATGCAATGGACTGCAAGTAATATTTAAAACCCTCCGGCATTGATCGCACGAAGGGTTTTAAAGGAGAGCGCATCATTATTGATAAAGATATTCTAAAATAACGTAACAAGCGTTATACATACTCCTATCTTCACCAGAAACTATATTAACGTATGTATCATCTATATATATTTCTATGTTAGTAGAGTTCACACCGGCATATGTTATAGGAATATATGTCAATGCAGTTGTATCGGAAGCAGAACCATATATTCTTGTAAATGTAGTTGTAGGTGTACATACAATATTATGACGTACCTGTTTCGCAATGCCGGCTACAGCTGGTAAAGCACCAAAATTTACAACGGTTCTAAATACCTGCCTATATTGAGGGCTTGTAAGAGTAGAGCTATTATTATTTGGATTAGGAAACCATAATTGGCCGTTAACAAACTCTTGTGTATCATAGATACCTTTATCTGCGACCTGGAGAACCAATGCCATCAAATTTATATTCTGGTAAAGCCGTACAAGCAGTTCTTTAAATGCAGGGCTTTTAACATCAACATCTTGAAGTTCTGTTATATCCCAAACGTTTGTCGTTGGACCAAAAGAACCAAAATCACCTGGATTAGTAGGCATATTACTCCAATCTTGATGTAGTTGGCATACAGTGTAACAGGATACCTTCCATCTCAAAATCTGAATCTACAAGATTAATATTAAGCATTTGAATATCGCTATAATACACATGTATTTGTATACATTCACCTTCATTCTGGAAATATATAGGATGCCATAAACGTTCAGCATTCTGTTCACGTGGTATAACAGGATAAGGAGCTAGCGAAAGATTACCTGTACCCAACAATGTTCCTGTTGCTTCAGCATCCTCTAATGTTGAATCTGTTTGCGATGATGCATAATAATCTACTGTAACCGCCCCGTAATCTGTTCGTTCTACTGCGAAATCCATCTTAGATACATAGATATCGCGACCTTTATCTATATATGGGTTCCATTGTTTAGACATAAAGTTAACACGCGATACTGTTCTAAAATATGCATTCCCCAGATAAAGCGGATTATCTGCTGTAACGATAGTAAATGTATTAGCATCTATTATATTAATGATTTCATAGACTTGATTAGTAAATATAAAACCTAATGCACCGCTGTAATCTTCTATAACAATATATTGAGTGCCAATAAGATTATGATTAATAGCTGTTATCGTTGCTGTATAGTTATCAGGTCCTGAAGGGATATATGTCATAGATGTTATTTGTATTACAGCAGCGTTACGTGTTCTATTGTCATCTATCTGAAATACGAAACCTTCTTGGTTCCCTGCTATAACTTGTCTGAACCCTGGTTGTTCTACTCCAGAGTCCCACGCATCGGTCCATTCTTGCCACTGAATCAATATTTGGCTCCATGAGGCACCTGCAGATTGCTCAAAGTAACCAAAAGTAGTTATCGTATCATCAAAATAGGCCCATGTAGAATTTTCGTAGTTATATAGCAGTATCTGATTAGGATAATTGACCCATGATGGAGCAGATTTATTGAGGAAGCACCAATATACCAACTCAGTATAATAGTCTCTTATACCACATATTCGGTCATTATCCCCTAATGTAAGCGCGAATTCGAATACATTATCAGGCATCTTTTGGTCTATACGTTGAACATTAGAACCATTACATGTATGGATACCTGTATTGCCTATAGTGAGTACAGCATTATCGAAAGGTACCGTAGAGAAAGTTGATTGACTTCCTAGTTCTGTATTAAGTTTCTGCCATACAAATGGTGTTATTTGATTGCCCGTATAGGCGAGCTCATATGTCTGACGTTCAAAATAAACTATTAATCGATCTTTAATAAATTCAGCGGAAACAATAGCTTGATCTGTAGTAGCATCTACTGAACCACCACCAAGATAACCTATTTCACCTTTTTCTAGAAAAGCACCTGGTGCAAATGCTGAACCATATTGTGAATACCTGCATCTATTAGGATATGAATAGTTGGTACCATTAGCACCTTGTTCAATCGTATTAAGCAAAATAAGTCTGCCTTTGAAAAATACGATAATAAGCGCCTGGTTGATAAAAGGATATGTAGTTGCTGGTGCAATAGGATTCAATATAGGAGGGGCGAACTTAATCCATGTTGTATTATAAAGGCACCATATAGGATCATCATTAGCGCCTGGCACTCCTGTAGTAGCATTGAAATTTGTTACGAATAAAGCTTTGTTACTCGTTGCTTCTTCAATATAGTTATATGTCCAAAAGAATTGTGTATCCTTACCGTGGAATTGAACATTTCCGCCTGTACGCAGCCATCTATTAGCAAACACATATATGAATTGTTTATCAAAAGCATAAGCAGGATGATTATTTATAACACCAACATTATATTGGCATAGGCCCATAACAGGCTGGCTTGGATAGAAATAAACTGGTTTTGCCGGAAATGTAGGGTCGAATAGTATGAATTGCCCTGTATCAGTATCAAATACCCCATTAGCCAACGGATTACTCGATTGTAAGGCAGGGAACGGTACCGCTAATGTACTTAATGTAATAACGGTAAAAACATCGTCGCCGATAGAGAATATTTGCCCTATTGCTGATACTCCTGATATAACACCAATAGCATTCCCTCCACCATCAGTTATATAACCTGTTCCATTAGGATAGAAAAACAACTGTTGATTAGCAGCTGCTGCTATAAAGTTATAAACACCGGTGAACGTATTAAATGTATATGTAGTAGCCGGTGCGCCAGCAGATGGTTGCAACGGGGGATTAGGAACTGCTAATGTACTTAATGTAATAATAGAATATGTATCAGGACCTATCATGAAAAACTGCCCAATACGATATTCGCCCCATGGTACAGCAGGACCTCCAGGTAATGGGTTAGTAGCATTACCGCCGGCAGAAGTAAACCCTACTCCTACACCCCCTGCTAAGGTAAGTGGTCCAGACAGCGCTACCGCTAATCTTGAATACAATGGTATCTGAGCAGAACTAGCAACACCATTTCCCGTATATTGTGCGCCGAATCTTTTCCTTATTCTGCTACGCCATACATAAGCATTATTAAGTGTGGTAAAAGCGTCATCCATGATGAGCCAAGCAGGTGTATTTAATTGCAAACCGGTAGAAAGTGGAGCAATTAAGAATTTATCCATCTCAATATCCTATCGCAAACCATTGATATGAAGCTGTACATGGAGCTAACGGACCACCAGCCGTGGGAGAATATCTTATATTCATCGTGAAACGAGTGTTTGTTATGGGTGTAGGAGCTGCCACTGTACCTGTATCTATCGAAACATATGAAGATTTATGTGTTTCGGGAGCAGTGGCTGTCATACCAATTAAAAATACATATGGTACACAGGCGGTTGAAAAAGTATTAGGAAAATTATATGTTTCACCACCAGTTATATCGGTCCGTTGTCCCATTTGCATAAAGACACCATTCGGCAAATGAAAGTAAGCAGTTGTTGCATTAGCAAAATTTAGTAATGAAAAATTAAAATCACCCGTCGGTGTATGGCTGAACATCCCAAGAGCAGTCGCATATAAACCTAAAGTTATACCGGCAGGCCATGCAATCGGTGGCGTTTGTATTACAAGCGATACTTTATTGTGAGCCCCATCAGTAGCACCAGCAAACGATACATGATCTACTTGCAACAATGTGTCTATAGAACCAAAGTTTGTAAACATAAGCGGTTGAGATTGTGCAGGTATATCAGTACCTTGCGGAATATTATTATAATATGGTATAGCCATCTTTCTCCTTAGTACTGACTGCCAAAAAATCCCCATCCACCATACGGATAGTTACCTGAACCTTCGGTGAAGATAGTTGATGTTCTTTGGTTAGTAAGTTGTACAATTGTGCATCTATTAACTAGATTCTGTTGATTCTTAAATTCAGGCATCAGCATAGCAACTGAATCTAAGTCCATACGGTCCTGAAATACTTTCACTGCAGCGCCATAGGCTATATATTGCCACCATTGATCAAGTTCAGGAGTTTGCGCTGTATTAGTTGATAATAGTTCTGTAGGGCGAACATACATTTCCAGCGTGACTTTGTATGCTTGATCGGGAATAGGTCTAAACCAGAATTTGTCATCATAATAAAGTACTGCTTGTGGTATACCAGCAGCATAAGGAACAGATTGCGAATTAACATTAGCACCAGCACCGGGAGCAGTAGCAATATTATTTTTATTAGAAAACGTAACTTGAAATTGACCTGTAAGATAATTAATAAAATTTTTTTCACCAGCTGGAGCAGCTACCGGGCTATTAGTAGGAACTATCAAGTTACCTATTACATTAGGTTGATCGGTAGAAGGAAGATCGGCCATAACAAGCGTATTATTAAGAGCATCAACTGAATTAAACGATACACTATACGGCTGTATAGGATATCCCGTCACAAACCCGACAAAATTATTATTTATGTTGTTGCCAACAGCAAAGGTCTGAATAGATTCAATCTGAGGCCATATATTATAGAATTGCTCTCTCGATTGAGTAAAATAGCGTCTAAAACCTGCAACATATACAGGTTCATGTATAGTAATATATTTATTTTTAAAATTGAACAGCGGATCAGTAACAGGCAAATCTACGGTGTCATAAAACTGCACATTAGCAGCAGTATAGAATTCCACGATGCCCCTAAGATTGAAAAGCCGTAGATGTTCAGGTAAATCATAAAGTACAAAATTATTAATATAGTCATTAAGATCATCATCAGAAAGCTGATCAGTTGAAGGACTACGGGTCAATCTTCGCACTTTAGTATAAATATTAGCAAGTGTGCTATAAGGTTGTGGCATTACATTCCCCTTATTTCAAATCTATGTTATATATAACAAGGACAACTTAGCAGTGATTGCGTAATAACAAGAACAGTCAAAAAGGCTTATAAAAAACCTAAGTTGTCAAAGCCGAAGTTCATTCCTTCGGCTTTTAAATTTAAACAATAGATACTTCCGATATTCCTTTACCTACTTCAGAAATATCATCGATATCTACGAATTCTAATGATTGGAACCCATAACGTCTTACCTTGCTCGCAACACGCATTACATGCCCTTCAGGAGAAAAAGCACGTGTCGTATTCTGATCGGACTTATAATATTCATATTCTGGATACCAACCGCTTTTATTGAGATGCTTAGCAATACCTAACGGCAAGGTATAGACTTCGCCATCTCTGAGACTGAAGAATTCAATAGGATCTTGTTTATACGCTCTATAGTTAAATTCAAGGCATCCTCCAGGAACTTCATAGTACTTGAAGATACCTTTAACTGGTTCACGGTCTTTATCATGTTGATACTGGATATTCTGCGCGACCTTATCATTAACTTCTTTAACTACATGTTTCGTTTTAGGAGCAGCTTCTACTACCATGGTTATTCCTTTTTAAGAGGGATATAAGTGGGCGGCATCATGCGCCGCCCTGCATATTAAAGACTGTATGAGGTTCCGAGAACCCAATAAATAACGTTTCCTGCTATACCAGCGGGAGAACTTGCACCTGCACCGAGCGCAAGCGTGTTCTGCAAGGTGTTGGTTGTAGCATCAGTCAAGTCATTGTATGGAGGGAACGGAGTTACAATCGGGCTTGGTTGAGCAACAGGATAGAGTGCTTCAGATTCATTCATACCTACAGGAACTACCATGGCAGGTGTAAATGGATATGCAGCAGTGGCTGGGAACACAAATGGTGTGAATCCGCCAATATTAACGTTAACTGTTATCGTATTAGTGAATCCGTTAGCATCAGCGGCATTTATATTAACAATAGTTGCAGCTGGTTGGATCTCACTGATTTGCGTCATACCATAAGCAGGTGGTACCATGAATCGTACTGTTTGACCAATCTTATACCCATGAGTTACGGTCAATGTAACGATAGACTGCGTACCATTATTCGGATCTGCTGCTATAGCAGAAATATATCTATGTTGAGGATAGAAATAAGCATCGTAAGGCACTTTGCGCCAGAATGCTGTAGCACCAGGAGCAGCCGCTGCAGCAATAGCGGGCATATATTCTAATGCAAATGATGTATTAGCGGTAATATCATCAACAGTAAAATCAATAGCACCTAATTGCATAGCACCAACTGTATTGTAAAGACGTACAATATCACCGGCAACAAGTGTTGTAGGCCATGCAAAAGTAGATGTTACAACAGAAGCAGGTCCTGCACCAATAGCAGTAACACCAGCATTAGCAGGAGTTGCAGGCAAAGGACCTACATTACCGCTAGGAGCATAATAAGTGATACCAGGCTCAGTGAGTGCTTGCGCTGTCGAATATGTAACATTACCGGGTGCTGTAACATCAGAACGTAAAATGACTGTACAGTCATTCGCTTTCATTCCAGCACGCCAATTGAATTCAAGACCATCGCCTATTTGCCATACTGGTGTAGTAGTTGAAGTAAGACCAGCATTGGTATAGTTGATTACATTCAACCAACTAGCACCTTGAACCGCTGGAATATAAAGAGTAGACCCTGTTCCTACAAGGAACCCAGAATCTAATATTGTTCCATAAGGCATAATTTCTCCTTGTATTATTAAGCTAATGTGCAACGTAAATTAAATAACCAAAGGTCATTTAAAAGTCGAGGACATGCGCCAAATTTGTATCCGACACTGGCATTTAATGCAAGTGGTCCATCATAAATTGCCGGTCTGTAAATAAATGTTGCAGACATATGATCCTGCTCGATATACGCATATGATTCCATTCCGGTCACGAAAATATTGTATACATCGGAATTTCTAGCAGATGCACCTTGGGTAATGCTGCCTATAGATGAAACCCAAAAACGGAGATTTTGTACCGAACCCCATTCGGATCTTCCGATGTTCATCTGAGCAGGATATTGGTTTTTATGAATGAAACCTTGGACGTTATTAAGATTAGCTGTCAAGTTTGTGTGACAAAATGCCATAAAAGAATCACGAACCGGACTTGTTCCGAAGCGGTTTTCGCCTTCGATGTTGTCTAAGATTGTGAATGCGTTGTTTGTGAGCAATGTGGTAGTAACTGCTTCAATGTCTGTTGCTGTGAGTTCTGTAGGGAGGTCGCCGTTGACACCGCCGGTGCAGTTGATCATACCAGCAGTAGCAGCGAGCATATCGCGCGTTAGAGTATCCTCTGTCTGGCGAAGTGAAACTCCAAGTCTCCTGGCAGCTTCATTTAGTGGGGCATCCTGTGCCTGAAGCGTGACCTGTTCGTTCAATTGGATGTAGGTGCCATAGAATTGGATCTTCGCATCAATATCTACAGCTGTCAATAATTGAGCAGGAGGAGTAACACCAGAATTGCCTAATGGGACTAAAGCTGGCTGTAAAGGATTATACCGTCTATAGCGTTTAACTGTACCGCCTTGAGCTGGCATTTTTGATTTCATAGCCGCAAGATTGAAGATAAAATTTGGAGTAGGTACCGAAAGCAACTTAGCATTAAAACTCAGCTGCACTGGAGCTGGTAACGTACTCGTAGTTGTTATAGGCATATTTTTCCTTATAACTTGAACTGATATGTACTATACAGGGTTGAGTTGGCGATGCTCGTACAGCCTACGGGTTGGCGATGCCCTTACAGCCATGAGTTGACGAGACTCTATACGGTCGAAAGCATCTTAAATGAAAAAATATGGTATATATAAGTAAAATGTATTGGGAATACCTATAAGAGGAGATTTTATGGAAATAAATCCAGATGGATGCACATTCTGCAAGAAAGAACCGACAGAACTCCCAGTAAAACACACGGCATGCAAAGCATTTGGTGCATACGGACTTGAATGGCTCATGTTCTGTGAAGGTTGCAAGGACAAACTAGAACGATACGATGAGTTTTTAAGTGAATGGACCAGAAGTTGGTCGAAGCATTGCGAATCTGCCGACGATCATTATTTCACCAAGCAACAACTTGCCGATGCCAAGGATATGTCGGAATTCAAATGCAACCAATGTGGCACCCAGGCTACAAAGGACGATCAATGGCTTTTAGATAGTCCCGATGATAAAGATTTCTTTTTTCTATGCGAGATATGTGCGCCCAAGCGCAGTAGACGGAAGAAAGAGGATATCGAATACTTCATTGAAGACAATTCCGATTAAATGAAAAAATATGGTATATATAAGTAAAAGTTGAAGGATTATCTAATATTCAGATTTCTACAAATAAAAACTACCGACCAGGCTTTGAGGACCTAATCGGTAGTCATGTATAAGAATAGCAATTGTATATTATAGAAAGTGTGACATTAATGAACTGGCGATGCAAACCAATATCGAAGCAGTACCTGTAACTATAGCAGCATAAACAGCATACTTACTTGAATTCTGAGCTGTTTGCGCTGTATTTTGAGCTGTAGTCGTAGTAACTGCATGTTTATCCAACGCATCTTGTAATTGCTGTAATGTTAAAGCATGTTGTTGTTCAAACTGTGTCATAACGCCAATCACCCAAGTCTTTAGTTCTTCAAGCGACATAATTTGATCTGCTTCGTCTACAAAAGCACCATGCTGACCGTCTTGTTCTAATCGTTTACGCAAAGCTGCATCAAGTTCAGCAGGTTTAGGTGTCGGACTGCCTGAAGGACTATGACCAACTGTTAAAATTACATCATGATTAGTTAGATCTACAGTCTTAGATGGTTGCGGAATAACTGTTTGCATAGCCTGTATGCTTAAAGGAATTAATAGAAATAATATTAAAAATTTCATTTTCTATCCATTTCAAAATGGTCACTATCTGGCCGATGTATCCACTTGCCGCCCCATGTATTATCTTCATTAAGGCTTTCCCAGTATTCACCAAAAGGTTTATATTCTTCTATTGTAGATAATGGTTTACCGCTCTTATCGAAGATATTAAGGTCTATCGCTAAACGTTCACAGTGAAGTGAATTCTTAATTCCTAAACCTTCATGAGCATAAATTAACGCTTGTTCATGTGTGCGATATGCTTCTCCGAGTGTAACGCTATACCCTTTGTTATTGGCAAATTCTATAAGTTTGCATACATTGCGTGAAAATACTTCTTGTTCATCAAGAAGCGACAGATAATGGCCATTAAATTTAACATCGACTGTCTGCTTAGTATTTGCATCCGTACAAACAAAACAACTCGTTATTATCGAAAATGCCATAAAACAAAAATAAGAAACCATATTCACCTCTTAAGCATTATTAATTGCATCATTCATCTCTTTATACAGTCTATCCTTAAGATCCTGCGTAAGTCCATTAGCAAAAGCATTAGCATGCGTTAAGGCACTATCTGCATGTTGTGGTGACAATGATGCTAAAGGTCTAGGTTTCGCTTGATTCCTATCAATGATTGCCTGTTCAGAATCATAATTGGGCTTTATGCCAAGTTGTTTAATGATTTTATATGCAGCACCAGCTTGTGTTTGAAGATTCTGGTTAGCTGATATAGTAGCTGCTATTTCGGGATGATCTCGTTGCAATGCTTGTAAAGATTGAGCTGTGACAACTGAATCGAAATCAGGATATTTAGCGCGTATAATTGCCTCAGATGCAATCTGTTCAGATTGTTGACGCGAAGCTATCATTTCCTGTTCAAGACGCTTCAATTTCTTATCATAAGCAGTAAGGTGCTTACCTTCAATGAAATCATCAGGATTTACATAGAGTTCTGGTTCTGGTTGTTCCGTTTGTTGTGGTTGAAGTTTAGCCCTAATTTCTTGAAGTTCTCGCGCTAGCAAATCACGCTCTCTACGATCAGAATCAGCTTGTTGCCTCAATTGTCTAATATTAAACGTTTTATCATCTTCAATAGGTGCCGCTTGTATAACAGGAGCTGCTGATTCTTGGACTGTTGGAGCAACAGGTTCTACAATATCTTGTTCTGGTGTATCTACTATTTCATCAACCATTACTATTCTCCGTTATTATAATTTTACCAAAATCAAATTCTTCGTTATTTAGTTGCTTCGCCTTTTTTAAGAGCGTTCCATCATAGAATTCTTGTACAAACTTTAATAAACAATATTCTTCGGGTGGTACCTGCGATGCACAATCATGCATCATTTGGCAACGTTCCAAACATGGTACTGTCCATAAGAATTCAGGTATAAATGTAGTTTTATTACATTTATATACCGTCTGATCATAATCTGGAGTTGGGCAAGTATGACGTGCAAAAAACTGATGGCGTAATAAATTAACCATAGTCTTTTCAGCTCGTGTCAGTACAACAATATAAAAAACATCTTTATAAACGTTTTTGTTCTTTTGATAACATTCATACAGACTTTTATCATATTCTGATAATTGTTCTCTCATTTGTTCATATGCGGTATGCGTATTATCTTTATAATTCTTGAGTAGATCTGCTGCTTGTTGACCAACAGTAAGTTTCTTATCCATAATGCTCCCTTATTATGCAGAGCAACGTATATGAATATTGATCAACGAACTAGAAATAAATGGAATGTTATTATATAATATTTATGTTTATAGAAACGGTTCAACGATGGTCGGTAAGGTCACTTCAACTTTATCGACTATTTTTTAATAGAAAACCGTTCCAATAATGGAACGGCCATCTTGACTAATAAGTATCTTATTTGTGTTTGCCGCGTTTAGCTTCTGATATAGCAATCGCGATAGCTTGTTTTCTATTAGTAACCTTGGGGCCTTTTTTGCTGCCAGAATGCAATTCTCCTTCACCGAATTCATGCATAACCTTCTTAATCTTGACTTTACCTTTCGGCGTCTTAGTTGATTTTATTTTCCGCATGTTGGGCAATCACCTTTTTTATGTTTTTTCTTGCCTTTTGGAGCCTTTTTCGTCTTTTCTCCGGCTGCTTTCTTAAGCGCACCCTTAATATCTTTGTGGGCCTTTTCTTTTGACTCTTCTGCCCAGAATTTGCCAGGTATTTTTGCCATCTTATTTCCTAAACTTTGATAAACCATCCAAGACTGAAACCTTACTTTTACAAAACTCTTTTTGCTCAATCTGCTTAATCTTGTTGCAATTAGCACATAAAAAAGGAATCAGTGTCCTTTGTGCTTAAACTTCGAGAGAGTCAAAGCTAAATTTGCTCTTTTTCCCAATTTTCCAGGCTTTTTAGCTGCTTTAGCTAACTGAACTTTAGGAATCTTTTTGCCTTTTTTTATACCCATTTCTTCGTGTAGTGCACCAGGTTTAGCAATAGCCGATTTTATCCATTTTTTAGCCATAATATCCTCAAATAGTAAGTGACTGTAACAATTTATTGAACGTCGCATTGTATAGATATTCATTAAGTTCACCTATTGGAATGCTTTGAGCAATCTGTTGAGCATCCACAGGTATAGTGAATGGCGAGTATCCTCGTGAATCAATCAGTATAGCAAACGTATTAGGATTAGTAGGCGATGGTATAATAGGTGCATAAAGAGTATTTATTTCCTGCATGCCATAACCTAGTGGTATATCGAGACGTACAATGCTTCCTTTACCATAACGATGAGCATCAGATGTAGTAACGATTGACGCCGGCAAAAATGATGATAAAGGTACTATCGAAACTATAGTGCGATGTTTCGGTATAAAATCTGCATGACCTGGATAAGGATTGATCCAATTAGGATATGATACAGCCATCATGGTTCTCCAATATTGGGGGTCTTAAGACCCCCATGAAACTCTTACATCTATCCAATTAACGTAATCGACTATTCTCTTGCCGTACAAGTTTACCTTCAACAGAATGCATTAACGTAGAACGTTTATGAACAATGTTCGCCGGTTTTCCTAATATGGCATATGCAATGTCTTTAGCTTTTTTAGATAAACGCATCATTGCAGGCATGTTTATACTCTCTTCGGAGCACGGGCGCGACGAATTGGACCACCATCAAGTTCATTGATTTGCCGATCAATGCTATTGAGGTCGTCATTGTCGACCATCTCCATCGGTGATTCAACTTTTGGATACTCTTTGATGACCACGTTATATGGAAGTAATGACATGCAATTGTAGTCATTGTGAATCATAGAGCCGTCCATCTTTTCTTGATGTTCTACATATTCCATACCTTGGTATTTAGATCCAACATCAAGTTGTGATCCAAGTTTCCCTCCAGTACGACTATGCATTGAACTGTGATGTCTTTTTGCCATGGTAATGGCCTTTCTTAGTACTGCTTGCCCATAATGGGTAGCAAGGGTTGAGCCCTCTACTATAGAGGGATTATTTTCAAAGTGCTGTTATAAAGTTTCCTGACCATCTAGCATCAGAAACACCTATAGTTTTAGTGTTACCACCAAGTTGTATGTGAAAAGTAGTAGTTAATAATGCTGTTGCATGAAAAACATATGACCCAGTTAAAGCCCAATTGCCAGCCCAAGGCGCTCCCGAAACAATGCTGCCTGGGTTAAAGAAATTTAAAAAAGTCTGTGCAGGACATTGAGACCAAATAATGCCACCAGTAAAACTACTATCAACTCCCGTAAGAGTTAAGAAATAATTCATCTGATATATGCCATCAACTGGAAATGTACAATATCCATTAGTTAAATTTATAAATGGCGCAGCACCGAATGTAGCACCATTATCATAATTCACACTGTTAAATGGAATTATATAATCGGTATTATCTCCTGTACATCCTGTTAGACCACTCGCTAAAGCCTGGAAACATGGTAATTTTACAATATTATTAACTGCATTATTTGTCGCCATATTACCTCACATATCCTTTCGTAGAACTGCGGGACGTACCCGCAAGGTAATTGCCTCTACTACGTCCGAATAGCCCACGGCTAAACGGGAGAGGGATTAATTTCAAAATCTAAAATATCAAATATCCACTAAATGTCGTTACATCAGCTAATATGTCGCTAAAGTTGCCGCCTTCTCCAATCAGTGTCACACCGACACTCACCGTATCTCCAGGAGAAAGCTGCTCAATAAAGACGCCTTCAATAATACACGTATTACTAGATGCAATGCTATTAGGCTGGTTGTAAGCCCTATTTCGCTGATTAGAAGAACTACCATTAAAAGTAAGAGTTATTTGTCCTGTTACTGACTGAGGAGCAGCGATAGTAAGATTGCCGAATCCTATAGAGCATCGGAAAAAATAATAACCATATACAGGAGCGGTAAAATATCCAGTGCCCGTGTTATATACACTGTTCTCATTTATAGTTGCTACATCAAAGGGAATTACAGGAATAGATCCATTGCCTATAACCCCTACAGAAGTAGTGCTTCTATACGCAGAAAAAGTAGCCGCATTCGCCGATATATCATAGTTAATTGCATTATTAGTAGCCATAGTAGATCCTTTCTTATGGCACTAAACAGCCGTATATCTCAGTCCATGATGGTGTGCCCAATAGTCCAACACTTTTTGTATCGTTCGAAACCATAATTGTGAACGTTACAGAATCTCCCGCAGTTAAAGGGATTATCTTTGTGCCGCCAATACCTAGATAGCCACCAGCAGCAGCAGCTAAATATGGATTCATTTCAGCAAGCACATAATTAGTAGAATTAACTTTAACGACCAGTTGGCACAATGTGAACGCTGCAGAAGTTAAAGAATCCAACATTGCTGACGCGCCTAGTAAATAGTTTCCGGTTATTGGAGCGGTCATAACTCCAGTACCTGTATTATAAACAGTACCTTCATTTATAGAGGCCGTATCACATGCAATAACTGCTACTGTAGCATCGCCCGTAATACCTGTCTGTGAAGCAGCGAAATAAGCATTAAACGTCGCTCTGGATTGATTTACGGCATTATTTGTTGCCATTATTTTACCTCCGAAGATTTAATTGAAGCAGCGGGTTTCTTGGGTTTGGCGGCCGGCTTAGGAGTTTTAGTTGGTTTTAATGCCGGAGATGCCGTAACATCTAACCCTGCTTCGTGATTTGTTACCAAATGACTCAACGTGATCAATTCTTTAAGATGGGTAATATCAATGGTATCTAGTTCCTTCAACGCACGAATCATCTCAAGAGTTGCAGATTGATGGTCACGTTCGGCAGCGGCTGATCGTTCCTTGGCAAGTTGTTCATTTTCTTGTACACGCGATAGACGTTCTATGCCGAGGCCTTCATCAGCAGTTGCTCTTGATTCAGATAATTTAATCTGAGACTGGATTTGCTGCATCTGGAGCTGTATTTGCTGCTCTTCCATTTGTTGCTTTTGTTGAGCGGACTTCGCTAAACTTTCGGTCAATTTTTGCTTATTAGTTACAGTACATGACTCAACTAATACATCATCAGGTATCGGTACGCCTACTTCACGCAGATTCAGCAACTGAACAAACTGAAGTTGCTTTTGAGTAGTAGTGAGAACCGCCTCCTCAACATGAGCAGAATATTTCTGGAAGTTCCTATTGTAGAATTGCGGAGCTGGCTCTTCGCCGCCTAGAATACGTTTTATCTTACCGGGCATATAATCTCTTTGCATTATCTCAACAGTTCTTTGCCCAAGTATCTTCTGCGATAGATCTAATTGATCGAATAACGTCTGTAGCGTGGTTATACTTGCGTTCTGGCGAACGATTGAGAGTATGCCCGCCTTATCATCAACAGCAGTTCCTAAGAGTTCCTCGGAGACCGATGCGATTTCTTGCATCTCTTTGCCCAACAGTTCGGACAGTTGAATCGTAGTCGCTTGAATAGTAGGAGCAATGATCTGTTCAGCATCGGTCATCTGAGCTTCTGATTTCAAACAGATACCTTTACCTTGCCCATTTAAAAATATGTCTTGTGGATTGACTAAAGCATCCTCTTTATATTTCCAACCAGAATTAACTTGAGACTCCAAGATATCCAATTCAATGATTTTTCTTCTATTATATAGGTATTGTGCATCTCTGAGGCCTCTGACAACACCCTGGACCCGATAAGGAAAGTATGGTACTTGAGGAGAAAAATAGGCCATGACGGGTATAAAGGGGTAATTGTCGCCTAATGGGTTAACACCGTCATAAAGGCAACGACCATTTGCTACAAGGGCTAATCGGACCGTAGGGATAGTTTGCTCTATCATGGTAATTTCTGGATAAGTAGATAAGAACATATTCAGTTTCTCATCTTTTTTACCATTCCATTCTTGTACTTCACCAGTCTTCTTATCGATGAGCATCAACTGTTCTCGATAGTCTCTATAATAAAATTCATCATAGGTTAAAAGATTCTTTATAGCATAGCCATAAGACTCAGGCATGAACTGGAACTTGCCATCTCGTAAATCCTCACCGTACATATCAACGATTATATCTTTAGAAGATGGCATAAGTGATATAATCTCACGTTTAGTAAGAAACGAACGTTTCCATATAAAATTGCAGTCGCTCATATCAGGTAAACGCCAAAAAGGATCTACGACAAAAGAATTATAATCACATTTATTAACTTTAATATCACCGGATATCGGATCGTTACGAAAATCATTATAGATCTGTAGAAAACTAAGCCCTGTAACCAAAGCATCCTCAAATGATGAAGATATTGTTTCCAGGACATGCTCTTTATGATAGATCTGCATAAGAACTTTAGATAATTGATCTGCGCATATTTCATCAGCATTATTTTCCGCCTGAACTATAGTCTGTTTACGGTTCTTTCGCTGGTTACCAGATATCATATTAATGATTCGTTTAATACGGTTAAACGTAAAATTACGTTTATTAATACCAGGAACATTGCCATATAATGACTGATATATTGTCTGGTCTCCTACGAAGAAACGGGTATCTAAATCGGCCTCCGACCAGAAGGACATATTATGAGTTATGGCTTGTGCATATGATGCCTCCATGCGGCCTATAATGCCTTTATGGGCCTCATCAAGATATTTTTCACCTAACTGCGGGAATATCATCTATTTCCCCTTGTTTTTCAAATTATTATTCCAACGGCTATAACGTATGTGATCAAATGTGCCATAGCAATAAATTTGAATTTTTATTAGATGCGTAGTATCGTCATAAAAATACTAAAGGAGCGTATGCAGAATTATCATGGTGAATTACATTCAAAAATGATTGAAACTATAGATCAATTCAGCGATTATATGAAAGTTCTTAACGATGCTCATTCAACAATGTTGCGCTACCAATCTTTAAAAATCCCTGTTCCTGGCGAATTGTATAGTGATATACGTGATATATCAATCGATATCCTAGAATTCTTAGATTATGCCGATTCTTTTAGTATGCAAAGTACTCATGTGCGATGCATAATACAGAACTATCTAGAATTATGCGATAAGAAAGGTTTGTATGGACGATAAAAAATATATTTCCTCTCGTGAAGCCGCTGCTGCATTAGGAATTTCTCATAAAATAATAGATTCTTGGGCCTATAAAGGATCTATAAAACGATATTATATCCCTGGTTATTCATATTACCTTTACGATATTGAAGAAGCAGCTAAATATTATGAAAAAAGTTCTACAAAACGTAATATGGAATCGCGTATCAAGGCAATGAACAATAGCATGCCATTAGATGATAAACAATTAGATATTGAACATAAAAAAACTACATTAAATGATGTAAAAATATGTATTGAGCAAGCTTTAGAACATATTAAATATTTAGAGGAAACAAATGGCAAATAGATGGCTTACACAAGGACAAGCAGCAGAACTATGCGGCACAAATTCTTCTCAAATTCAATATTGGCGTAAAACAGGAAAATTAAAAACAATTTATAAAGATGGTTATACATGCCGTCTTTATAATTCCAATGAACTTATGAAACTTATGGAAGAATTGCAACAAAAAAGAATAAAAAATCATAAACATCATGACGATATATCTATCGATGCCATAATAATTAAAATAAAAGAAATAAATGATAAAGTCTGCAATGCTAATATGCAACAAGAACTGTGTTGTACATCAATGGCGGATGCTACTAACGACATATTAGATGTTGTGAAAATGTTACAACAATATATTAAAGGGCAACAATGAAACAACTCATACGACAAATAACTGATAAATCACAAGAATTGCAAAAAAGAATATCAGCAATATCAAATAATTTTATTAAAAGTGAGACAAACGAACAAAAAGAACTACATCTTACTGAAATATTACATATATTCGATGAATTAATACCTGTAGTATCATTTATAATGCAAAACCAAGATAATGTAGAAGCTATTATAAACAGTCGTAAAGCTGCGCGAGATGCTTATAAAGAAATCACTGGGCGCGATTATGATAAAGTTGCGGGAGAATATATCTAATGAGTAACTATGATATAGGTTGGACAATACTATCCAGTATCACCGTCATTTATTGTTTGTATCTTTGGAAAAAATGCTGGGATCTATGCCATGATGGAGATGCCATATAAATTCTATTTATGCGTTCTTATGTAGTAGATGCAGCAATGTTGATCTGCTAACTTATTATATATCACTCATTGGTTTAAGGGGCTGCCATATAAAAGGCATAGATCCCAAAGGTAAAACCCTGTTTTGTAAACAGGACGATGAGAGTTCGATTCTCTCATGAGTGATTAAAATTATAGATCATGATATTGATTATACGAAATGGGAAGCAAATGAGTGATTGGCTAACCAAAGAAGAAATAACCTGTTCTGAGAGACGCTGGAAATGGTTTTGTATAATAGTATTATCAGCAATAGCAATATTCATTTTACTGTTATTAATGACATACATCGAGTGTATTTATACATATAATCATAGCACTCCAGAAGAAATACACGCTCAGTTAGAAAATATTGACTATAATCCATCAACGGTAAAAACGCATCTAAATCCCACCACGTTCGCAGTTAGCGGTAAAGTTGGTGTTGCTGCAACATTCCATACTACAGGTCATGATGAAGAATTCACTACCGTCTGGATAACTAAAGAGTATGGGCGTCTAAAATCGGATAAAAAAGAGGTTTGGCAATATGCTAAACCAGAATCAATATTATTAATTAAACAATGGCTTGGCGACCCGTATATCGATAATATCAAGAAGGATATGGACTAACTGTTTACATAATACTTATTATGCGACAAAGTACCTCGGATATGACGTGAATTGAAATTGGGTTATGTATATTAGAATAGATTTATGGGAATAAATGAAAGATTGAAATAATTATGCTAAAAATAGATTGGGAAAAAGAAATCACCAGGATAAATGAAGAAAAAGGCGATAGTACAGCAGATGGTATGATATGGCCTATAGTTGAACGCGAACGAGATTGTCATTACTACAGAATGTTCGGCCTAAAGGTCTATTGTACATGTAAAACTGAAGGCTTAAAGCGTTTCTATGCTCAAAAGATAGTAGATTATGTTAATAGCCTAGACGTCAATAGCGACGGTCAGTTTAGTCTTGAATATGTACAATACCAGAACCCTAAACTTGATAACGGCAAGTTCTTCGCAGCAGTATGTAATGAAATGCAGCCTACAAAGGAAGAATGATGAGTTGGGAAATGGAAATTTTTCATGTGTTAAGAGATATCAAAGAAGAGTTGGAACGCCACGATAAAATCGTTGAGAAGCAACTTAAAGAAATAAATGACCGAGATAAAGAAATTTATATTGATGAGTTCGGGAACGAATGCGATATGGAAGAATAATGGACACTATACTTGATATAGATAAAATATCATTCACCAAGTCCGATAATACAATAAAAATAACCGGTGAACCATGTTGGCACGATATTAAAACAACTCCGCCACCAGAATACGATTGGATAATACTAGGTTATATAAACGACTTCGATCTTGAAGTTTGGCAAATAGGCCGTCATATTTGCGGTAAATTCGAATTATATACGGGAGATGGGCCTTGTTCTGGTGATTCATTCTGGGATTTTGAAACACAACAAGTAACACACTGGCTTAAAATACCGTATATTAAAAAAGATTAGGGTCCGTTTATTGATAATGAAAGATTGAAATATGGACAAGAAAGAATTCTTCAGCACAAACCATCACTATGAAGACAAGTGCCTAAAATGCCATGAATCTGGTGGCTGGTGTGGCAATGGTTCTGATTATGAAATAGGCGATTATAGTTATCCATTTTGTCAGAAACATTATTTTGAATTCGATGCAGTGGCAGATCAGGCAGCAAAGGACTTCTTATGGCAATATATAACAGAGATGGACAAGTAATGGATACGATTAGGAGAATAAAATATGTGGTGGAAAAAAGATAATAATAAATGCGATAAATGTGGCCAAGTTTCATTAAAAACACCTTCAAATTACATATATAGCCCCAATTCAGAACAGAGGATCGATAAGGAAATGGAAGCATCCTATAGACATACGCAGCATTTGATACATCTAGAGAAAAAAAGTTTGTTACCAAATAAGAAGATAGAAGATATAAATATAGAATTCGATGAAGTTATTCTAAAAAGAACTGATGTGCTTAGAGAAGCACAATCTTTTATTGCTAATGCTAATCAAAAACTAGAAGAATTGGCTTTCCCCGGCCATTTCAAAAGCTATAAAAAAAGCGAGTTTTACTATCAAATTGGATATATAGGCGGTCATTATAAGGACAACTATCAACGCAAGTGCCTTAGAGGACGGTTTTCAGGAGAAGATGACATTAAAACACTTAAAGACTTTTATACGCCTACAGAAAATTATGAAAAATATCTTTGCTCCATGAGGCCCTTTATAGAAATGAAGTTACAAGATATTATAAGTTTCTATGAGTTCCTGCCTGACTTCTATCAAGAGTGCTTAAAATCGTTGGATAACAAACAGGAATAATACAAAAATAGGGGCGGCCGCCTGAACAGGTCAGTAAACATTTATCGATACCTTATCGCGAGGTCGCAGAGCTTCCAGCCATATAAGCATTATCGAATTGCGCCTGCACGCAGTCCTCAAGGGACGGCTCCAACACCGCCCCATATTTTATATTCTAAGCACATGCGGGGCATGAACAAGGAATATTAACAGCATCAAAATTAGCTATATCAGTAATAATATCAATAGCCCATGTTAACAAACTCGCATATTGTGGGAACGTAGATTGTGCATAAACAATAACAGGCTTCAACGTAGCAAGAATGTTAATGATGTCCTTACCTAATTGTCCAGATGTTACAAGTTGTGACATTGTAGGCCAAATTTCTTCTCCTTCTGATACTAATTCTTTACATAGAGTCTCTAAATGAGCAAGCGTCCATGTCATTACATGCAAGAGATCATTTTCTACAACTGTTTGTATAGCCATTAACTATCCTTTTTAAAAACGTTTAACGTTAACAACTTATTTCTTAACAGATTTGAACTTATACCGTTTTCTGTACACAGCCTATAGCCTTTTATATTCTCCGTTCATTGCCTTCGAATAACTTTTAAAAGCTTCTTGGCCACTGCTCTTACATGTTTCTATATATAACATGCATGTATTACAAAATTGAGTAACCGTAATTGCATCAGTATCGCCAAATAGTACATATGCATGCAACAAACCGCCCTTTTCTATTTCTATATTGCATCTGCCACACATGTATTTAGCTCGCTCTGCCGCTTCATCTGGTGAAGGCCATTTAAAATCAGCAAGTTTGTGCCCGAATAAATTCCTTAAGGGGTGATCTAAGCAGGCTTCACCGAACCGTTTGCGTTCTTTCTTGGTCATTTTTCTTATTGTCATGTCTATATCTCATAGTTAGAACATTCATCAGAACATCTGTACAACCTCGGATATGGTTCTTCGGTTAAATGTTTTTTACGTATCTTCTTTTGTTCCCTGCGTGTCAATTGGTCCCATGTTTTAACAATCTTTTCAGAGTATAACGTAGGCCGCCAATATGGTTCCCAATATTCTACAGCTGGTTTTGGTTGGTAATAGTGGTACTCGATTGTATGTCTGCAGTGCTTCTTGAACATTTATATTCCATCACGGAAGAACTTAGGTAATGTCTGCTGATCTCCAAACATAGCCTGCCGATATGCTTTGTCAATGTCATCTGCAGTTCTACCAGCAGTAACCTTAGAAAGCCCTACTGCAAGCATTCTCATCGCGTCTGATGCATGACTGTCAATATTGTGAAGAGGCTTTCCTGTATATGTCTTCCGCTTCTCATCATATTCCTGTCTGTAGTTCTCTAAGTGCCTAATAAGATCCTTACAAGAGGATTCATCAATGTAAGTCTTGGACAACATAGCCTTAACCGCCTCAATACCATCTTGAATACTGATGTTAGGAGCTAACACAAACTTAACGTCCATACGTCTAGCCATATCTAAGCGGCTAACGCCTGATGAGAACTCCCTATTGGCCAGATCATGGGGGCCGATATGTTTGTTATATAGATATGGTTTTGACTTCAACACAGATATGTAGTGATCTAACGACAGATTCTGGTTCTCGTAGAAATCTATGATTCTTACCAGGCCAGTTGATGTGCATTGAAAGAAGATAATAACCGTACTATCCAGGCCGATATCCCATGCAGTATTTGTCAGCATATGGCTCTCATACGCCACAGGCGCAATGCGATTCTCTAACCGCATCTTATCTATAAGGCTACCGAAGAACGATCCCGCCTGACCACAACTAAATGATGTCCAATACTCTTGAAGTGCCAGATCTCTTGACGTCTCGCCACGTGCGATTTCGTTTTCAATCAACTCCACTGGAATATGCTTCGTATCTTCTATTGTTAGCTTAGATACGAACCAATCTTTGTTATCCAGTGCCAATGAATACATCTCGTAAAAGGCGTTGTGCCCTCGTGGAGTCGATAATATCATCGCAAACCCATCATTAGCGTTCAACATCGGTCTTATATAGCCGTATACTTGGCCAGATGTGAGGGCGTACTCAGAAATAAGACAACCTGTAATATTTGTCCCCATAAGCTTGTCATAGTCGTCTGATCCGACTAACTGGATAATTGAATTATTGACAAGTGTAATTTTCATCTCAGTCTCATTGACTTGTTTTATGAGCTCTTGCGGAATAAACGAACGGAACTTCATTCCAGAATTTGTAATTCCATCCCAGATAATTTTTTTGGCCTGTGAATAAGTCGGGTAGATCGCATAAAAAATGCCTACCTTTTTGAGAGCAGCACGTAATAGAAGATTGAAACAGACTAGATCTTTACCACTATTATGAACTATGACGCCATTAGCTATAAAGTTATGGTTCTTTTCAGTCTCTATATCATATAAATGCTGCGGTTGTCTCCGTACTATCTGCTTTATAGGTTCCACAGCTATTTTCATGTCATACATAAGGCCTTGCAAGCGTAATAGCTTGTGTTTAAACGTAAGATCGCCTGCTTTAAGCCATCCGACATTACCATTGTCCGATTGTACTGCGAACAAATGATCTAACGAAGCAACAACAGTATTGCCATGGTTAGTCTTGATGCATAATGTTTCTTTTAGTTCTTCAGTGCACCAAACATTCTTAACGATATCAGTCTCTAAAATAGAATTGTTTATGCCCTTATCCATATAGCCTGACCATGAAACGACAGGATCTCCAACTTTCAGATCTTTAATATTTTTTGTTTCATAGAAAGGGAACCCTCTGCCTTGAGGTATAAATACAGGTGTATTGCCAGCAAGGCATCTACGAGGCCAACATAATAAAAGCTTTTTATAGCCTTTGTTTAGAAATGCATCACATACAGGTTTTTGATAGTCTCTAGGTTTGAACTGATCTAAATGTATTTCTGTCTCTATCCGCGTCATCGCATCTTTCCTTTTTACATACCAGCCCAACAACAGATCTTATGTATGTGTTGGCGTATATTTACTTGCATCATGCCGCTTCATTAGTCTCCGTTAAACGTTTGCTTGCTGATCCGATAGATTCTATGACGGCAACGGAATCCTTCGGCATAGATGGTATTTGTTCTTGTTTAAGATCTTCCGCAAGAGCATCAAAGACTACAAGGGTGGTATGCTCAGGTTGTTTATCAGCAAGCACTTTCCTTCTTTCATAGTCTTCATCGATAGCAGCACGCCATGGCTTGGAGTAGAGACGTTGGGTTATCTCATATGCTCTTGGGTCATATTTGCGATCTGCCATACCGTTCTCTCTTACGATACCTATATGCGTTTTAACATAATTTACTGTTTCTGCTATCTCAGGATATTGTTCGCACCAACGGTAAAAAGTTTTCTCATGTATACATCTCTCATCAAGAAATTGTTCAAGACTTCTAGACTCCGGTAAATCGCACCATTCTAGAAGTTCCCGTATAAGATTATTTTGTGAAGATTCTTGTAGCGGAATTTCTCTAAAAGCCTGTATTTGACGGTATCTTTCATATCTGCTGACATTTTTAGGCCTTTTTTCAAATACTGACGTATTATTATGGTTTTCAGATTTCTTGTGTGTTAGGCTTAAGCTTGTTGATCTTTTTTGTTTCAACTGCTTCATTTTTGCTCTCTTTATTTCCATCTGTTAATTCTATTATCTCAAAAACTGTTGAGCCCTTAGGATGGTAAGACTTGGTTGCGTGAATTTCGCAAACTTGGCAATCATCTTTAATAATATGCGAATTTGTAATTGCATCTAACAAGAGTTTTTGCAAATTATCAAGATCTGGTTTAAAAATATGGGGTTGATTAAGGCGATGTTTATACTTTTTACCAGGCGGTATAGTAATATAAAATTGCATATAGACAGCTAATGGACCACTGTAAGGATTATTATCGCCGTGCTGTTTAGCAATATTAAGCGACAACATAGTTTTTAAAAGAGTTTGACTATCATAAACATGACCATTGCCCCAACGGGGCCTAAGAGCTGGATGCGGTTCTTCATTCAAAATATACTTCAAGCAGGCTCCTTTTTTAAGAGACTAAGGCAGCTCTTAACAGGAACAGTCAAATTTAAAATAGATTACCATTATAAAAATATATTGTCGCTAACAAGAAAAATGTTTCAACAAGGTAGGAGTATATTCAGCAACAGCACGATGAGCTTTGCATTGAGAATCTTCAACAGACAATGATTTTATATGTTCAAAATTATGATGAGATTCATGTACCGTGAACTCTATCATTTCATCAATACGATATATAATAACAGGAAGATCAAGCACATATCTTTTGCCTGCCGATACCATGCCAGCTATTTCTAATAATGCCCGTGCTTCAAAAGCATACATCATCTCAATGAATCCTAATCCTTGAAGCCCAGCAGCAACATAGGCGTGCGCCTTAATAGCTTCTGCTATATTATCAAACTTCCTATTAGATCCCATAGCACTATATCGATAGAGTTTTGGTTCAGGCCATGGAGTAGGAAGCTTTTTTTTAGCAATTTTATCAGTATTAAATTCTACTTTCACACGTTCATTTTCTGGCAGATATTCAACATCTGAAACGTTTATTTTGTACTGTTCAGTGTATTTGTTTATTAGACTATAATCGCGCTCAATATTATTAGTAGTACAATATTGATTGCATAAATATACATATAATTTGATGGGTGTTTGAACAGGATTTTTAACATTAAGCAACGCAGTAGCTATTTTATCGAAACAAGCATGATGCGCCTCTTCAGGAAACGGACAAATTGCAACAGCCCCTTTCATAGACAACCCTAAAATATCAGCAGATTTTTGGCCGCAAGGTCCTAGAAATGGGTACTGCATTACAAATATCCTTTTGATTTAAGCTCTTTAATATCTTGCCACGGCATATTTTTTGTATAAGAATCTACCGTATGTTGAATAGTTTGATCAATTTCATAAGCGGTTTTCCCAATAGACGCTAACATATCACGCATCCTCGGTAATCGTTTCTCATAGAACTCTATAAAGTCAGATAGTTCCTTACTCTGTATAGGCTTTAATGAAACGTTTTTAAGGTTGTACGAAACGTTTCCGCTAGAAACGGTATAGATAGCTTCAAACACAGAAACGTTTGGCCCTGTGTCTCGTTTACATGATCCCCCTTGAAGGTTCTTATGTTCTTCTTCTTCGTTTTTAGTTACTTTATGTTCTATAACGTTAACGTTTTTTAAATCTTTATATAACTTCGTTGAATATAGGGGGCCATGGGTCCATTCTCCAGCATTAGATCGTGGTTGGTACCATACTGCTGCTGGTATCAAAATAGACAAACATAAAAGGTTTCTGAGACCAGGTAAAAGGTCAGCAAGTTGATCGACAATATGAGGTTGTCTAATCCATTGAGGAATACTATATATATTGCTGTTGTTGAAACGTCGTATTCGTTTGACCATAAATAAACGTCTAGAAAGAGCGACAACTCTTTTAACAGTACGTACAGAACAACCGGCGTTCTTAGCAATCGTATGCTCAGATTCATAAAAGTTATCATTATGGAAGTCGCATTTATGCACTATATAGTTGAATACTATCAAGCTTTTAGGACCAGATGTTTTCAGCTCGTCACGGATTTCATTTACTAATTTTGTTGTATCAGTTTGAGAAAGATGTTGATTTTTACCAAATTTGCTGTACATTTAATACTCGTTATCGTTATTTGATGCAAACAACTTTGGTCGGGAGGTTGCATTGAGTGGGTTTAAAAAATGAGATATTTCAATAGCGTTATAAAACTAACGCCTTGGCAGTAAGAAAGCAAGCAAAATTTGGCTCAAGCATAAAAAAACTTGAGCCGATTCTTTAAAAGTTCCTCAAATATAGTAAACTAATCCTAATCATATCAACTCCTAATCTTATAATGGTTATACGCCAAGGTTAGAACCGTCTTGGCGTATTTTATTGCAATATATAACCTCTTTAGTATATTAGAGCAGTCCTCATATACAGGACGCAACAAAGGCATATAGCCCGTGTAGATAGCAAATAGTAACATTTCAATTGTTATCGTATCGAGTTAGTTTAGGGTTTTTGTGTTAAGTTTCAAGCGCGGGCTACTTGCCTTATATAATCACCAATCTTAGCTGCTCACTTTGGACGCGCCGGTGTTTCATAGACTCGGAAAAAAAGTGAGCAGCCATTATGGACACCAATAAAGGCATCTCATAATTGGGGCTGTGCTTCCTAACGGGCACGGCCCTTTTTCTTATGAGCCGATCTGATCACTACATACGATAGCTATAATATATATAATAAAATGCTTGCAATCTTTAAATACGGGTGTATACTTATATTAAGTTTGATGAGTTATAAGCGCACTAACGCTACTCATTAAAGGCCATTTACAGGAGTCTAACGATGTCAGAAAATAAAAAACAAGAATGTACATGTCTACTAGCTACACAAAATCTAGAAGTTTTTATTGAAGAGCTACAGGATGTAGGGATAGACGATATTTTAAATTTAGAAGAATTAACTTTAGAACAAATGAAAGAAATTTTAAGAATATTAGGGACCTACGAAGATCCTGAAGACAGTGAAAGATACCTCATGGAGTACATTGAAGTAATAGCTAAACGCAACGCTAATATATGGAAAAATCAAGATGAGCGAATATCCAGATCTTAAATACCCTACTGGTCCGTTACAATATATATATGATCTGTTAACAGATAGCGATAAAGCTGTCTATGAGGCGACTAAAAAAAAAGTCATTGAAGGGATAAAAGATGCTGGAATAATAAAGTTTCAACAAACGCTTCTTATGGGAAATGATAAAATAACAATATTTTATGATAGATCAAAAGAGTTCGACGTAGAAAGTATGAGCTATCATATAAAGCATCATATCAGTTTCAGAAATAAGGAATTTGGTTATGCTGCTTGGTGGGCTTTTTCCTACCGTTATGGATTAACAAATCTTTGCGAAATATTAGAACTAGTTGTAAAACGTAAAATAAAAGCTAAAAAGAATATAAGGGACAGACGTGGAAAATATAGAAAAGATTGAACAAGAAACTGCTGTAAAAGAAACAAGAATGTATGAAACTGATGTTTTAAACGCAGTTTACGATAAATATCGTGGAGAGTTAGAAGAAATCGATGATATAAGCTGGAAAATAGAAGAAGACATTTATAAACTTGAATATAATCTTTGGGACAACGATATAGAATCAATCGCAAGAACTTATGTATTAAATAACCGTGGGATTCTATTACGTTGGCGTCCTTATGTTATGTTAAAACAAAAAGATTCTCATATAGAATTTCTCATTATAGATAAAGATGAAGCATTGCTGTTGCAGGAGCTTCCTATTGCTGAAGAAATAGTAAAGCGACAAGCATCAATATACGCTAAATACGAAAATCATCCTAAATCAAAAGAGATTGGGGATTTAGATAGAGTAACTAAATTTAAAATATTACCATTGGTGGCTCAATTCTATGAAACAGTTCTAATAAAAATACTCACTGGAGGAACAGATGTTTAACGATAAACGACTAACAGAACTATGCAAAGAAAAAGCGGATATAATCGATAAACAATTTTTAAAAGTTGAAGGTATAGGAAAAGACATATTAGCGGCAGAAGAGCTTTTAACAAGGTTATGCGCTAAGAATTTCGAACTGCTATATCTTATAGGAGATCAAAATATTGTATTATCGTGGGATTGGGACACTACTAGAGGGGTGAAAGCCATATTAGTTACAATCAAAGAAGATAATACAGAACATGAAACTAAAACCTACAAGAAAAATTTAAAGCATATGCCAACATTGTTCAAACTTGAAACTATGGATGCTCTATTGGACTTTGTCGAGTATGCCATAGATTCTATTAAGTAACTTAAATTGGTATAATTGCCTTTAATATATACCCATCTTAAAAGGAGATAGCTATGTCCGCAAGAAAACCGGTACGAAACGTTAGCGATATACTTACAGAACTTTATGAAAGCATCACTATAAAGCTCAAACAACTGCTCAACTATAATACTCAACTTTCTGATCAAACATTACCCAGAGAGAAACTTTTAGAATTGAATATAAAGATGCTTGAGCTATGGATAGAATTGCAGCCTATGCATACATCTATACGAGAGAACAATCCTAAAGGCGATATGTTTTTTAACAGCCTCGATCATGAAGTAGAAAAATATAAAAAAAGTGCAGTAAACCAACAACATAAAGAGGAAGAACTTGGAAAATAATCAGAAAGAAATAAAGACTTGCCCCGATGAAGTTGAATTGACGGTCAATATACAACCTTCCAGATTCAACATGATTTATTTATTATTTCTATTATCGTTAACCATTCTTAACGGGTTTTTGTTATATAAAATGGCTGTGCTCATTAAAAGAGAATATATCTGCATGAATACCATAGTTAATAAAACTAACGAGCTCGATATTCTTATGAAAGATTTCAATGAGATCTTTGTACCTGAAATGGAAGCACATGCAAAGAAATGTCTCTTCCGTTATACAGATACTAAGAATAAAAATATAAACAAACATACAGTAGATTTTGTCACAACAGTAGGTAAGCCAAATGATAAATGATATTAAACTGCAAAGCGATGATATTAAAGAACTGATGAAAGCACGGTTAGAATTCATTAAAGAGTTGCTAAAAACACCAATAGTCAAAGATGAAAAAGGATACAACAGCACGTTTTTAAGCTTAGAAAAATTGCAAGAAGTAACCAGTAAAATAATGATCCCTTTAGGGTTGATGATAGATCAAACAACTGTATGCGAAAATGAAAGCGAATATCTTATAACCACTTTGACCCATATATCATCAGGACAATTTAAAAATTCAGTCGGCTGGCTATTTAAAGAACAAAATGAGATGTGCGGAAAGATTGCTGAAGATTTAGGCGGTGTTTTGACCTACAAACAACGTTATCAATGGCGCTTAATACTCGGAATAGGCAGAGGGGCGGAAGATGCGCAGTCAATTAAAAAAAACTCCAAAGATAATACTGCCTACAATAATACGCCATACAAACAAACCAGCAAGCCAGTACAACAGACTACTGTCAAGACAGTAAGCCAGCCTGTCCGCAATCCAGGAACTATGTCGCTCGTGCATCAAAACGAACTTATGAAGATTCTTAAAGATGATGTTGAAGCAATAGAATCATTATGCGATATAATGAACGTAAACAAATTCAGTGATATCGATGATACAAGTTACGAGGTCGTAAAAAAGGCCTCTGAGAAACTAGCAAAAGATTGGGGCATCTAATATGGAAATTGGTGAAGTAGTAGAACTATTGAAGCTTACAGACAGCATTCGTGAGGCAGCAACGCTTAAGGCGATATCGTCTATTAGTGTAGATGATTATTGCTCATCTAAAACAGGTGACTTGAGCGATGCAATGTCGATGGCGCAGGGGCTGTATAAGCCCCTGATATTCGATAGACGTAATGCTGAAACTAAAGAAGAATATGCAGATCTTGAAGCGATCATTGATTGCACGCGAGATGCACTATCAAAGAACAAAGTTTATTTTTCTCAATTTGTCGATACGGGTATTGATCAGGAAACTATCATACGGACACGAATATCGTACGGAGAGCAATGGATGTGCTCTAAGTCTAGGATTGTGCCAATACGAGATAATCCTAGAGCTACGGACAGCCTCATTCAATATGCGAAACGTCAGGCAGCTATGTCTTTACTCGGTATAGCAGGGCGCAATGATCTTCAAGACGATGACGGTGTGCTTATGCTTAATTATGAACGCAAGAACTTCGAAAAAGGGACACGCGTTTATGAACCACATTCTGAGACTGAACTTTTGAGTAAAGATCAAATAGACGAGCTCGCTCATGAACTTGATGATTCTGGATATGCAGATATTATTCAAGATGTGTTCCGAACTTATAGAGTCGAAGCGCTTTCAGATTTACCCCGAAAATCGTATAGGGAAATAATCGACAAAGTGCGATTAATCAAGGCCAGAAGAGCTGGACATTAGAACTTTAAATAAGATTGGGTGATATGGATATCATAGAAAGAACATGCAAACCTACGCAATGCGATATATATCCGCAACATACTATTATGATTGTTGGCGATAGTGATAAATCATATGGCGGGCATAAAATCGATGCATATTATATACAAATGGCGGCACCGTCCGGTTCTCTTTGGGCGCCCATGAGTTATATAACTGATAACTTATTCGGTACATTAGAAGAATTATATAAAAACGATAAATTCGTAATAGAGCTCATCGCGTTACTTAATAATAGAGAGCGGCCCTTCACTCATTTTGCCAAACTGTTATGTTCAATAGAACGTAAGGGTTAGACACTGCTTACCCACCCTATAACGATAAGTTCCTCGAGTATCGTCATTCGGTGGGTTTATTATCTTCTTTCAACTGTTTTAAGAAATTTATACGTTCTCTGTTCAAAGTATGTTTCCATATACGAGCACATTTGATACAACAAAATGTTGTACATTGCCTATAACGCTTTATTTCTAATGTCTTACCACATTGCTTGCATTCTGTAGCCATACATTCCCCTTTTTCGCTTTTATTTTTGCTCTTCCTTACTCATGCACGTAGCTTATGTGTGGATATATCGCGTATAAAGCTTTGAAATTAGAGAGGTAAAAAATGGGACCATTATTGACAGCGGCACTTCCATCAATAATAACGGGCATCTCATCACTAGGCGCAGCAGGAATAAACGCTTATTCGAACAGCGGCAGGCAAAACAACCAACGAGGAATGCAACAACAAGGTGGAAATGGATTCAGAACATATGATTTAGGAGGTAATAGAAACCCCCAACTAGCCCAAGCGCCTACGCAAACACAACAAGGCCAGCAAGTATTACAACAATTATTGCAAAGAGGCCAAATGGGACTTCAAAACGCCCCGAATGGGCAGTTCGGACCCATAAGAGAGGCATATGAACAGGATTATAGACAAAATGGATTACCGTCTATTGCTGAGCGTTTCGCAGCACTCGGAGAAGGAGCAGGTTCTTCATCTGGGTTCAGAAATACTATGCAGAGTGCTGAGGGGAATTTGCATCAGCAACTCGCAGGAATGGAACAAGGGTTTAACCAACAGAATATACAACAACTTTTATCTATGCTCGGCTTAGGTCTTAGCCCACAATTCGAGACATTCTATCAACCTCGTCAACAAAATTGGTGGGAAAGTCTGCTCGGTCCATTAGCTCAAGGAGTTGGTTCAGCAGCTGGTGCATATGGAGCATCTAAATTAGGAAATTGGGCAGCAGGTAGTAATCCATCAACTACAACCGCACCAAATACATAAGGAATAAACATGGCTATAACTATACTCCCACAATCAGATACTGCATGGGGTAACATAGCATCTCAGGCAGGTAAAGGTATCGGTCAAGGGTTAGAAGCTCTCGCTAATATGAAGATGCAAGAATATCAAAATAAGCAGCTTTATAAACAACAACAAGAACAACAAGAGGCACAATATAAACAGATAGAAAACGATTTAGATCAAGCAGGTCTAGGACAATTCAAATCATTCATACGTATACCAGGTGGCATAGATCTTGCCAGGACACTTGCTCAAGGAGGATTCAATTTTCCTGGACAACAACAACAATCAGGAACAATGCAACAGCAGCCTTCTAGCATAGCTCAAACTATGAATACGTTGAACCCACAAGGGCAAGATCAACAAATGTCTGATACCGGTATGAATATGCAACAACAAGGTATGATGCAGCAACCGAATATGATGCAACCCAGTATGACCTCAGATCCGACGCAAGCCCTTAGGAATTCTGCTTATAACACTCCACAAATGCAACAAGCACGGGCTCTTGAAAATCAACGAGAAAAATCGAGAGAAAAGCGAGATTTACAAAAACAGAAGTTCGCTAAAGAAAATACAAAAATAGGATTCGAAAATAAAGAAAAAGAAGCATTAGGAACTGAAAAACGTCAAGAAGATAAAGAAATACGGCAAGATAATATAAAATATATCAATCAACAATTGCCTATACATGAATCTAATCAATATGTAGGACAAAAAGTTAAAAAGGCACGCGCTATTTTAGATAAATATGGTAAAGAATTCCCAACAGGTCTTGCTAAATATTCAAATGAACAATTGCAAAAAATATTGATACAGAATCCTCATGTCCGAGATTTTATGAATCTAATGAGCGATATTGTTTTAAAAAGATCTACTGAAGTTAAAGGTCAGCCTAGAGCATGGGAAAAAGATCTAATTTCTGATACTAAAGCAGCTATAAACCAACCGTTAGAAACTATGTATTCACGTCTCAACGAATTAGATGA
>QGNH01000466.1_pt1 | contig 38052 bp, 43 predicted proteins | sample 1735481 | NCBI WGS metagenome assembly QGNH01 (sample SAMN09239004, study PRJNA386568) | Viral metagenome, whole genome shotgun sequencing project. | reverse complement strand
TGCCAAGAGTGGCGATTTGATTATCAGCAACATTTATTCTATTGGGCCTATCGGGTCACGCAATGATATTTTGCAAGTCTGGACGTTTACGGATGGTTCAAGGCAGTACAAAGCGGGGTGTTTTTCGGGGAGTGAGGAGGAATTTACCACCGCTGTCACCGCAGAACACAAAGAGTCGAAACACGCTGTTGATTATCTTGCGGCTATTCAGTTTATCAACGTATTAGCGGGGGTGGCAAATGAGTGATAAACTTGCAGTATACCAGAGCATCGCAACAATAACCGGCGATCTTGCAAAAGAGGGCATCCAGAAAGGCCGCAAAAACCTGCAACAAGGGTTTGCCTATCGCGGCATAGATGATGTGTATGCGGCACTATCTACGCTGTTGGCAGAACACAAGCTCTGCATCCTTCCTCGCGTGGTAAGCAGAGAAGCAACCGAGCGTACCAGTGCCAAGGGCGGCGTATTGTTCTATACCGCTGTAACAGTTGACTTCGACCTGGTATCAGCCATTGACGGCAGCCGCCATACTGTAACCGCTGTTGGAGAGGCGTTTGATTCTGGCGATAAGAGCATCGGAAAGGCGCAAAGCTACGCATACAAGGCTATGGCATTCATGCTCTTTGCGATACCAGTTGAGGGGCAGGACAACGACCCTGACGCGAACTCGCACAACATACAACCGAAAACCACCACACAGGCCACTAAATCATCCAGTGACGGGGCAAACGCCACACAAGGCACACAGACCACCGGACACGTTGAATTATCAGTAGATCAAAAAAAATACTTCCCCCTTATAAAAACAGCCCTTGATTCTCTCTACGGTGCTGATGTGGAACAGAAGAAAACCCTTATCAAGCGGTTAACGGCGTTTAAAAACAAAGAGGACAAAGACATCCCCGGAATAGAAGATTACCGCAAGAAAGACGGCAAAGGCCTGCAAATACTCTGTAAGCAGATTCAGAAAATGGCCGCTGATGCCTTGGTTGATGCGCCTTCAATTTGTAATTCATGCAGAAAACCTGAAACAGAATGTATTTGCGAGGTTCCCCTGTGAGCCAACTATACACCCGCGAAGTCACCTCATCCGGACGAACCACATACAAGCCGGTTACCACGGAGCCGCCGACAGATTACCATGTTGAGTCCGAACAGGTAACTACACTGTTATCAACACTGGTAATATCAATGCTGATGTCAATCGAGACCCAGTTACCGCCACATGCGAAAATTGCCAGAGAAGTCAAACTGCTGGAAGCGGCTGTTTTGAGATTCGCCCAACTGAATAAGACGAAACTGGATGATCCGCTGATTGCGGTGGGAATTGAAACATGGGCGGCGGCTTTGATGGCAATGCAAACCGGATTGCAGAGGATAGGAGTCGCACAATGAAAGAAAAAGACGGTCAATATATCCCTTTGAATTGGGATGGTAGTTATCCAGAAGCCTACTATATAAAAGGGCATGTAACCAAAGATGCCGCTTACAAGACGTTGCAACATCAAGAGGGTCTTAACCCTGACGATATTGCATACGTGAAGCATAAATACGCTAGGTGGGGATTTAGCTCAAACGGTGACTACGAGCATCAACTTAATGTTTATGACAATACTAGCCGTGGTGCGTTCAAAGTCACTGAATGTGAGCCGAAACAATGAAACCACAACCGAAACCGCATACCGACCGCGACCCGAAATACCTTGCATGGATACGCAAGCAGAAAAGCTGCATCTCCGGTGCTAATCCCCCTTGCGAGGCGCATCACACGGAGACCGGCGGCATAGGTATCAAGGGGTCAGATTATTCCGTGGTGCCTTTGACGTTCCCAGAACACAAGGCTTTTGACAATAAACGGAAAGACGATATCCCAGAACTGTCCGCAATTATCGGACGGTTACGGGCTGAATACACAGCGCAGAATAACAAATAATCCGGCGTTGCCGGTATGGGGGCGGGAAATGGAATATGATGATTTCATATATAGTAAGCAGCAATTAGGCAATATGCACGGATTCAAGCCGGTGTTTATGCCGGACTTTCTCAAGGATTTTCAGAGTGATCTTGTGGATTATTCCATCAACCAAGGCCGCTCTGCAATCTTCGCCGATTGTGGCCTTGGCAAGTTTCCAATGGCTCTTGTATGGGCTGAGAATGTCGCACGCCACACAGGACGTAACGTCTTAATACTCACGACCTGTGCTGTAGCGGCTCAATTCGTCCAAGAGGGTACTAAGTTCGGCATTGAGGTAACAAGGTCGCACCGAGGCGAAATAGGACGTATAACGGTATGCAACTACGAACGGATGCACCTGTTGAACCCTGCTGATTTTGCCGGGGTAGTATGTGACGAAAGTTCCATCTTGAAAAACTTCAAGGGTAAAATGCGCCTCGATATAACCATATTCATGCGCAAGATTCAATACCGCTTGCTGGCCACCGCGACCCCTTCCCCTAATGACTTTCCAGAATTGGGAACGTCAAGCGAGGTTTTGGGGTACATGGGTCACATGGATATGCTCAACAAGTTTTTCAAGAACGAACTAAACAACAGCTCCACTGGAAGGATAGGCGGGGAGGTTATTAAATGGCGATTGAAAGGGCATGCTAAAGAGGCTTTCTGGCGGTGGGTCGCTTCATGGTCAAGAGCCATTCGTAAGCCTTCGGATATGGGTTATGAGGATAAAGATTTTCTTTTACCTACTTTAACCGAAGTTGAACACGTTGTAGAAGCCCGCCACTTAGCCGAGGATATGTTGTTTGCGCTTCCCGCCGTGGGTATGAAGGAACAACGGGAAGAACGGCGTAGGTCGGTACAGGAACGATGTGAGAAAGCCGCAAGCCTTGTGAATGATACCGGAGATTTTGCAATAGTGTGGTGTCACCTTAATATCGAAGGAGATCTTCTGGAAAAACTGATACCGGGATCGGTACAGGTAAGCGGCAAGGACGGTGACGAACGGAAAGAACAAAAGCTGATGGATTTCGCCAACGGGCAGACAAGAGTATTGGTAACCAAACCGGTTATTGGAGCATGGGGTTTGAACCTTCAACATTGCAACCACATGACCTCTTTCCCTTCTCATTCGTATGAGCAGTATTACCAGGCTATCCGGAGATGCTGGCGTTTTGGTCAAAAAAGGCCAGTTCACGTTGATGTAATCACCACTGAGGGAGAACATAGGGTTTTGGCTAACCTACAACGTAAAGCGATACAGGCTGATCAAATGTTTTCAAGCCTCATTTCGGAAATGAACAACGTCCTCAAAATCGACAATAAAAAGAACTTCAATCAAAAAATGGAGGCTCCATCATGGTTATAGATCAGGTTACTACCGACAAATATAGTTTGATAAATGGTGATTGTGTTCAAGGTATGTCTGGTTTACCGGATAAAAGTATTCACTTATCAGTTTATTCCCCGCCTTTTTGTGGACTGTACCAGTATTCAAGCCACGAACGCGACTTGTCGAACTGCGATAGTTACGAACAGTTTTTTAACCACTATGAATTTGTTGTTAAAGAAATTGCTAGGGTTACTATTCCGGGAAGATTCAGCGCGGTTCACTGCATGGACACGCCAAATAGCAACAGCGGACGGGACAGCTATAACGATTTCCCCGGCGACATAATCCGGTTGCATCAAAAGCATGGTATGGAATATTGCGGCCGTCATGGTATATGGAAAGAACCTCTCGCGGTGAGGCTGAGAACTATGCAGAAGAACCTTGCGCACCAAACGCTTACCATTGATTCATCTTTGTGCGGTGTTGCCTCTATGGACTACTTGTTGCTGTTCCGCAATAAAGGCGATAACCCGGTACCGGTTGCACATCCGGTGGGCTTACTCAACTACATCGGCGAAAGAATAATGCCTGATGATATTCAGTGCTTCAAAGGCCACGAGGGGAAACAGACGGAGAACCGCTATTCTCATTGGATATGGCGGCAGTACGCCTCTTCCTTTTGGGATGATATTAGAATCTCTCGCGTGTTGCCGTTCCGTGAAGCCAGAGACAGTGACGATGAAAAACACGTGCATCCTCTCCAGTTGGATGTAATTGATCGGATAATTACCCTTAGGACAAACCCTGGCGAGGTCGTATTAACTCCGTTTATGGGTGTGGGATCGGAGGTATATAGCGCCGTATCTTTAGGCCGCAAGGGAATCGGCTTTGAGTTAAAAGAGTCCTACTATCGTCAGGCGGTGAAAAACGTCGGCTTTGCGGAAGTGGAAGAACACGAACAGGGCGGCTTATTCGATCAAGCGGAGGCCACTGATGGAGTTTAACTTCTTTAGAACAACCTTTGTCGATAGCAACGGCATAGTCACCCAGATAGTCCACATAGCATCCGAGTTGAAGGAAGTACAAACCGCGATGCACCTGCCCGATACCTTCCACCTGGCGGAAGAGATTGCAGACCTGGCGCACTCATGCGAAACGGCGTTGAGGATTCTCGATGAGAAATACGGTATTGACCTTGCGGAGGTAAAAAGGTTTGTCGCAAATAAAAACGCCGAACGCGGATATTATAGCTAGCTTTCTGGTGTTGTATACTGTATAAAGGTGCTACAATTTAATAACAGTTCAACGTGTCGTGCAGGATACGTTACCCATTGGTGATGGCGGGCAACCGCCGCAACCATGAAGCGCCCCAGATAGGTCTGCACACCTTGAAGGGGCGTTTCTATTTTCCGACTGGGCGAGCAGTCAACCAGGGGGATGTTTTGAAGAAAGGAAAACCGTTTTTCTTTAGGATTGAATCAGCGGCGCTGCTTGATTTTGCTACTGATCCAGAAGGTGAAAACATGACGTTAAGGCGATTTGCTAAAGAATTGCAGAAAGGTAAATCGGAAGTTGTTTTCATTCAAGGTATTATCGACGAAGCACATGTTTATATCGAAAAGAAGAGAGCCGCAGGGGCTAGCGGTGGTCTAGCAAAAGCTAGCAGTGCTAAAGCAGTGCCTTAGCATACCCCTAGCCAGTAACAGTAGCAATAGCATTCAATCTTGCCTTTTATCAGGAAATACTATGGTACTTAGTACAGTGAATAAGGAGACTACCCGGATGGAAATTAAACAACACCCACTTTCAAGCGCTTTTCCTTCAATGTCAGAATCAGATCAAGCGGCTCTTACTGCTGACATTGACAAAAACGGGCAACTTGACCCCATTACCTTATTTGATGGCATGGTGCTGGACGGCTGGCATCGCTATCAAGCGTGTTGCGAACTCGGAAGAGACCCAAAATGGATAAAACTCGATAAAGACATCGACCCTGTTGTTTTTGTTATTTCACACAACTTCCACCGTAGGCATTTGACCGGCTCGCAAAGGGCTATTGCAGTGGTTTCCTGTAATGAATGGGCTACTGTAGGAAAGCCAAAAGCTAATATGGAACCTAGTTCCACATTACGAGAAATGGCAAAGGCCGCAGATGTATCAGAAAAGACCATTCAGCATGCTAAAATAGCTGATACAGCAGGGCTTTCTGATAAAGTGAGAGACGGAGAATTGACCGCAAAAAAGGCCGCTGAATTGGTTAAAACACCAAAACCAGCAAATAAACCGATCGAACCGGGACCGGAACCACAAGATGAAACTATCACCATCCCGAAAGAACAATATGACGATATGCAAGATATGCTTGCTCAAAACCTTGCGGAAGGTCTAGCACTCGAAAAACTCCTTGACGGTAATTTTATGATGGAGGATGCAGTCAATAAAATCACTCAGCAAGTCGCACAGGTCGAACAATACAAGCTACGTTTCGAAGGAGAGCAGAACAAAAACAATGAACTGATAAAACTGATAAAGACAAGAGACCGTCAGATAGCCAAGCTAGAAAAAGAGATTCGCGGGTACAAAGAGCAGATCAAAGCCTTTGAGCTTGAGGCATTGCCACTATGACGCTCTTTCAAGAGGATATTCCAAATTATTCAAGTACATGTTTTCCTGTTCCACGGCCTTTCCAAGCAACTGCACATGACAAGCTTAGAGAAGGTGCAAGAGCAGGCCACCGCGTGCAAATGGTTATGGCTCCAACCGGCAGCGGCAAAACCATCATGGCGTTGAAGGTCATACAAGAAACGCTCGTCAAAGGTAATAGATGTTTGTTTGTTTGCGACCGAAAGAACCTGATAAACCAGACTTCCGAGGTAGCCGATAAATTAGGACTTTCCGCACATGGAATAATTCAAGCCGGACATTGGAGAACAAACCTTAAACTTCCTTTCCAGATTGCCAGTGTGCAGACATTATCACGCCGTGGAATCCCTGATGATTTTGACACCATTGTCATTGATGAAGCGCACACGCAATATAAAGCGATGATAGAACATATTAAGACGTGTAGAGGGCATGTAATAGGCTTGTCAGCGACTCCGTTTAGTCCGGGGCTAGGAAGCCTATACACGAACCTGATAAACGCCGCCACGATGGATGAATTAACAAAAAGCGGTATCCTTGTCCCGTTGCGGATTTTCTCCTGTTCAAAGATCGACATGAAGGGAGCTGAAACGCGCGGCGGGGAATGGACAGAAAAAGCAGCTGAAACGCGAGGGCTAGAGATAGTTGGAGATGTAGTTACCGAATGGCAGAAATACGCTCGAACTCGAAAAACAATTGTTTTTGGGGCGACAATAGCGCACTGCGAAGAAATGGCGGTACAGTTCAATACGGCTGGACATAAAGCAAAAGTGTTTTGCGCTGATACACCAGACGAAGAACGCGCGGCAATTCTGAAAGAGTTTTCAAGAACCGATAGCAGGATCAGAATTTTAATATCCGTTGAGGCACTAGCAAAAGGATTTGACGTTCAAGATGTTGAATGTATCTGTGACTGTAGACCGCTCAGAAAGTCACTGTCAACCGCTATCCAGATGTGGGGCCGGGGTCTTAGAAGCTCACCCGATACATACAAGGAAGATTGCGCGTTGTTGGACTTTTCCGGTAATATAATCCGCTTTGCTGACGACTTTTCAGACATCTTTTTTAACGGACTAGATGCTCTTGATATGGGGGAGAAGCTAGATAAAACTATCCGCAAAGACGATGAAGAAAAAGAACCGGCAAAGTGTCCAAAGTGCGGTTTTACTCCTTGCGGCAAAGTCTGCATCTCATGTGGATATGAGAAGAAAAAGGAAAGCACCGTTGAAATACACGCCGGGTCGATGACGGAAATTACTTTGAATGGTAAAAAGCTGGCAGACGACACCCGCCATTTGTACGATCAGCTGTGCACATACCACAAATCAACCGGTAAACCTGAAACGGCAAAGGGCCGTGTATATCACCAGTACAAGGAAATGGCCGGGAAGTATCCGCCGAATTCTTGGCATGTTGAGGATGCACCAAACGTCCCGATTACTCAAAACGTGCTGAATAAAATAAAATCCCTGCGCGTTGCATGGTCGAAGCGTAAGTCATGAGGCCTGACCAAATAAAGAAAGCTGCTGATGAATTTGAGATCCCGCTTAAATATGCTTTGAAAATGCGTGTCCGTTACCTGCAAAACCTCCTAGAGCGGCTTAACGCCTACATTGACGAGCAAACGGATGTGATGCCGGAATCGGATGTAATGGCGGTCATAGGTGAACTTATCACGATCAGGAAATATCAGGACAGAGTCAAAAGCGGCGTTGTGTTGAAAGGTATCACTGACGAGATGATCCAGCAGGCGCGAGATTATCCGATTGAGAACGTAATCGAGTTCCAGCGCGGGGTTGCAATCGCTTTCTGCCACGAAGATAAAAGGCCGTCACTTACATGGCATAAGGCGAAGAATCGGGCCACGTGCTTTCCTTGCGGCAAATCCTTTTCTGCGCTTGATGTGGCGATTGAGCGGGATGGATTCAGTTTTATAGAGGCAGTTAAAATGCTTTCAAACTAGGAGGGATATAATGGACACAATTCTAAAATGGAAAGACACTGACGGCACATACAAGCCGTTCGACAACTCGGAAATAAACCACCAGAGCCGCGACCACGCCATTGCATTATTCAGCAACGGTATTCCGGTGATAGCATCTGAGAACGGCACATTTATCACAAACAGCGCAGACCTGGCCGCGACCTACCGCGCGAAGGGGAAACCAATAGTGATGTTCAAGGATCTGCAACCGTCGGAGAAAACCTTTGCGGATGTTGGCTTTTTGGGGGTGATATGATGCGCTACGGTTCGTGTTGCAGTGGTATAGAAGCTGCTTCAGTAGCATGGCATCCGCTTGGATGGGAAGCATCGTTCCTATCTGAAATAGAACCGTTCCCCTGTGCCGTTCTTAATCACCATTATCCAAACGTCCCTAACCTGGGCGATATGACAAAATACAAGGAGTGGCCTGATGCAGCTATCAATGTTCTCGTCGGAGGAACGCCCTGTCAATCATTCAGCGTTGCAGGACTTAGAAAAGGATTGGCAGACCCGCGTGGCAACCTCATGCTTACCTATCTTGCCATTGCTGACAAGTATCGGCCCGAGTGGCTGGTATGGGAGAACGTCCCCGGCGTCCTTTCCAGTAACGGAGGACGAGATTTTGCCTCACTACTTCGAGGGCTGGCAGAACTCGGGTATGGGTTCGCCTACCGGATTCTTGACGCTCAGTTCTGTGGAGTACCACAGCGGCGCCGTCGCGTCTTCGTTGTCGGATGTCTTGGAAGTTGGCAACGTGCCGCAGCGGTACTTTTTGAGCGCCACAGCTTGCAGGGGCATAATCCGCCGAGCCGAGAAAAGGGGCAAGAAGTTGCCGCCAGCCTTGCATCAAGCTCTGGTGGCTGTAATGACCCAAATAGAGCCGGAGCCTTTATCCACAGTGCAATTGGAATAGATGGTAGGGATATTGGCTATGCTCTCAGAGCTAACGCCTCCCATTCTGGCGACAAAGGCGACGGTGGGATGAACACAACGGCAGTTATCTCTTATACCCCAAGTAGTTTTGCAAATTATACCGAAGGAGTCGGGACGCTAAAAAAAAGCGGTGGTGATCTAGGCGGCGTGCCGGAATCTATTGTCTGTATGTCCACCGGTCAAGCCGGAGCCGAGATAGGGATAGGGATAGGGACAACGCTCAACTGCAACCATGAAGCCCCGATAATTACCCATGATCCCCACGGTTTTAACTGGCAATCAGGGCAAGGCTTACAATATGACCGCGAACAGTGCGGTACTTTGATAAAGAACCAAGTACACGCAGTACACGCAGTACGGCGGCTTACCCCAGAAGAGTGCGAATCATTGCAAGGCTTTTCGAGAGGCTATACAAATATCACCGTCAAGGGTAAACCAGCGGCAGACGGGCCACGATATAAGGCTCTTGGAAATAGTATGGCAGTGCCGTGTATGGAATGGATAGGTAAGAGAATACAAAAAGTTCAGGGGGAAATATGAAAGGTTTTGAACTCTCAGCAGAGGAAGCAGCCGCCCATAACGCGAAAGTAGCGCAATGGAAGAAAAACACTCTGCCGGTTAAAAGTGCGGATGTGTTTAAGCGCGGGAATAGTGCGGAGGATTCGCAGGGCTTTGCTGATAAGGGCAAAACCACTCTGACAATGGCACAGGTGCGGGAAGTGCCGGTAATGCCTTTAAGCGGCAAACCAGAGCGAAAGCCGAAATACGGAAACAAGAAAATCACGGTAGACGGAATTTTGTTCGACTCAGTGAAAGAAGCGAACAGATGGTTGCAGTTGAAAGCCATGCAGACAAGAGCGGAAATATCAGAATTACGCCGTCAAGTTGTCTTTGTGCTGGCACCGGCGGTAATTTTGGATGGTCGAAAGAAAAAACAACTTACTTACGTATCAGATTTTACTTATCTGGAAAACGGGAAACAAGTAGTTGAAGATACAAAAAGCAGCATGACAGCGCGTCTACCTGTGTATCGGATAAAAAAACATTTACTTAAACATGTGTTCAATTTGGATATTTTAGAATCATAACGGCTTTAGCTAACCCGTTTCATCGGGTCGAGCGTTTGGTTAGACATTTTACGGAGGTAGAGCATGGAAGGTATACAGCACATTAACAAAATTAGGGAATACTGCGATTACATCGAAGAGCACCTACTGAACGTAGAAAAGGCGTGGGAGATTGTCAAGGCTGCCTGCAAAGACATGAACGTGATTTACGACGATTATCTGTACTGGAACACTGACGCAATGGTGCAGGCACATGATGTCAGCAAAATGTCTGATGAAGAGTTTTTACCGTATCAGCGCAACTTCTTCCCTGTTGGATTGGAAAAGGACCCCGCAGGTTTTGCAGCAGCATGGGAACACCACAAAACTTATAACCCGCACCATTGGGAGAACTGGACCAAGATCAGGGAAATCTACCCGAATGAGCAAGCCTGTCACTGCGTCTGCATGGTTATCGACTGGATGGCAATGGGGATGAAATTCGGAGACACGGCAGAGAAATACTACGAGTCAAACCGCCACAAGATCGAACTGCCGGAATGGGCTGAAAAGTTCATCGGTGAAATCTTTGAGCGGTTGCGGAATGTTTAACACCCAAACTAAGCCGCTCGTCGGCTTGAGTGATTGGTTATGAAGGGGGGATGAAATGAGCGATGCAATCAGGCGGGTATCAAGCTATGTCAAAAATAGGCAATCAGGGCAATTAAAGGGTATTGGCGACGAAATACACACCATTCATACAACATCCGGCACCGATTCTGTAAATGTGCCTGACCTTGCTGAGTTGCTGGCAGAAATCACGCGGTTGCAAGGGGAGAATGAACGCCTCAAAAAACTAGCAAATATCAAATGCGGGTTTGAGTGTACGGCTTGCGGTGGGTATACGCAGGGTTGTTTAACGGCGTTGCAGGAGAAAATAGAGGGGCTTGAATCGGAGAATAAGACACAACGGGCCGCGCTCAATAAAGGGGAGCCGCTGTTGATTGCAGCAGCGAACCACATCGAGGAATTAGAGCGGAAAACAAAGGAAATCGAAACCATTGTCCGCAAGGTGGCAAGTGCCAAGGGTTAGAATGATTTGCTTTTGACTCTCCCATAACAATAAACTACTACTCTGAAAACCTCTTGATTATATCTTGTAAACATGATAAGGAACAACCATGAAAACCCACAAGAGGACTCATACGGTATAACTCCTCGTACGAAATTCGGGTAGGTGAAAAGGTAACATGAGATAGGCCCTAGCCAGACCCGAACCGTAATAAAGGCAATCAAATGAAAGAACCTTCAACAAAACCCGCCAAACTTACCACAAAGCAGCGCAAGCTCATTAAGGGCAAGGCGGAGGGCAAGACTACCCGCGAAGCCTGTAAGAAAGCGGGCTTAAACGAACAATACGCATGCGACCTCCTGAAAAAACCTGAAATACAGGCGTCTTTACAGGAACTTATGGCGAAACACGGCCTTGATGATGCTTCAATATTGAGCATGCACTCAGAGATGATCCATGCGTCGAAAGTAGTCTCTGCGGTAGGTGGGAACGATGCTGGCGCAGGCAGTGTGGATTTTATCGACGTACCAGACTGGCAGGCTCGCGGCAAGGGTATCGAGATGGCATATAAGCTTAAAGGCGCGTTTACTGAGGTCGTGAAGATCGAAGTTTCCGACTCACTAGCCGAGACGATGAAAGCCGCACGAGAGCGGGCGGGGATATGAAGTCTCCCGCCTGTGAGCGAAGTTCATTTTGTGGTTATAATAACAGCCAGTTACAAATCCAGCCGTTTCCCCAAAAACACCCCAAAACAAGGTAGGTCATAGTATGGCCCCTTCCAAGAAAACCCCGTCACGGTCGAATCCAGAAGCCGAATTAATCACCGATATGGCGAAAATGAGCAAAGACCCGTACAAGTGGGTGCTGTACTCATTTCCGTGGGGTAGTGGCGATTTGTCCGACGAGACTGGCCCTGACGATTGGCAGACCGAAGTATTGCAGGCTATCCGTGACGGGCTCTTGACTCTTGACCAGGCGATTCAGATTGCGATTGCGTCAGGTCACGATATCGGTAAAACGGCCCTTCTCTGCTGGCTGATACTGTGGGGACTATCTACATTCGAGAATACCCGCATCATCGTCACCGCCAACACCGAGACTCAGCTCAAGACAAAGACTTGGCCGGAGCTAAAGAAATGGCACCGGCTCTGCATCACTTCGCACTGGTTTAAATACAATGCTACCAGCCTCCACGCAATCGAGGACAGCCATAAAGAAACATGGCGCGCCGACATGATACCGTGGAGTGAACACAACTCGGAGGCGTTTGCAGGACTCCACAACAAGGGCAAGCGTATCATCCTGGTGTTCGATGAAGCCTCTGCGATCCCTGATATCATCTGGGAGGTATCCGAGGGTGCGCTTGTAGACGCTGACACCGAGATCATTTGGCTGGCGTTTGGCAACCCTACACAGAACTCAGGGCGATTCAAGGAATGTTTTGGCCGCTTTAAACACCGCTGGACGACCAAGCAGATTGACTCTCGTTCCGCCAAGATCAGCAACAAGGCAAAGATTCAGGAATGGATTGATGATTACGGCCTTGACTCCGACTTCGTCAAGGTGCGTGTGCGCGGCATGTTCCCGAATATGTCCGACAAACAGTTCTACTCCGTGGAAGATGTCGATGGCGCGTTCGGCAAAGAGTTGCAACCAGGCCAGTATGATTTCGCCCCGGTAATAATCACCGTTGACCCTGCATGGGAGGGCAACGATACGATGGAGATCGGCAAGCGCCAGGGGCTTACTTTCAAGATCCTTCGCACCATCCCAAAGAACGATAACGATATCCAAATGGCGCAGATCATCGCCGGTATCGAGGACGATGAAAAGGCTGATGCAGTATTTATTGACGGGGGTTTCGGTACGGGTATCATCTCAGCCGGCAGAACGTGGGGCCGCTCATGGCAGATTGTATGGTTCGCTGGTGCGGCTACCAAGCAAGGATTCTTGAACAAACGCGCAGAGATGGCACAGGACGCGAAACAATGGCTGAAGGACGGCGGCGCCATTCCTGTAGACAACGAACTCCGCGAGGATATACTCAGTCCGGAGACAGTGCCGCGTACCGATGGCAAGGTTCAGTTGGAAGACAAGAAGCTCATCAAGAAGCGGCTGGGGAGGTCGCCTGGCAAGTTCGACGCGTGGATATTGTCGTTCGCCTTTCCGGTATTCAAGAAGCTGGTAGGCAATGGGCCACTGGGGAATAACGGTAATCAGGTAAGTTCCGATTACGACCCCTATTCAGATTAGATTTATTATGTTGACACCGCCAACATATTGACGTAATGAGGTATACATTATGAAGCGCACCCTATTAAATATCCTGTTGTTCCCGCTTGGTTGTTTCGGTGGTGGATCCCCTAGCGCACCTCCAACTCCTGCACCTCCGCCGCAACAGGGGCAAGGCGCGGTAGAGAAGACGCAAATGGAAGCAATGGCAAAGCAACGCCAACGGGCGGCAGCTAGCAACACCGACCTGACGCATGGGCTGACGATGATGCCAAAGTTGCAAGGAAAATCGCTTTTAGGCACGTAATATCCAGTAGTGAAATGGTATCACACTAGACTTTGACTCTGGTAGTTTTGGTTCGATTCCAAGCTGGATTGCCAATACAGACAAGTGCTTCGCAGACGCGAGGAAACCAAATGGCCGAACCGCATGACGACAAATCCGAAAACTACAAACTCCGCGATCACTTCCACCAGCGTTACACAAGCATGGAGAGTGAGCGTTCGTCGTTCCTTCCTATCTGGCAAGATGTAGCCGACCACGTAAGACCCAATTCCGTACGAATCAACACCACAATCAAATACTCCAAAGGTACTCGGAGCGATTGCCGTATCATCGACCCGACAGCTACTCTTGCATCCCGAACCTTACGCTCTGGCCTTATGGCTGGACTGACATCTCCTGCGCGCCCGTGGTTCAAGCTTGGCACCCCTGACCCTAACCTTAACGAGCATGGTGCAGCTAAAAACTGGCTCTATGACGTTGAAGTAATCCTCCGCGACATCTTCACTAAATCAAATCTCTATCAAGTCCTGCCGATGATCTACGGCGATCAAGGCGACTTTGGCACCGCGTGTATGTCCTGCGTGGAAGACGACAAGACCATTGTCCGGTTCTCTCACTTTATGCCTGGGCAGTACATGATTGCTGTCAACGACCACAATCGTTGCGATTCAATGTATCGTCTCTACCCGATGACCGTACGCCAAGTTGTGCAGCGGTTCGGTATGGAGAACGTATCCCCTACAGTTAAGTCAATGTGGGACTCACAGCAGTACGAATCCGAAGTGCAGATATGCCACGCCATCGAACCCAACGACGACCGCGACAAGTTCAGCATCCACCAGATGCACAAACCTATCCGCTCGGTATGGTTCGAGTGGGCGGAAGATTACGGGATGATACTGCAAAAGAGCGGATTCGATGAATTCCCTATATTTGCTCCGCGCTGGGATCTCTATGACGAGTCCGCGTATGGCACTGCATGCCCTGGTATAGACTCTTTAGGCTCTAATCGGGCGTTACAGCTTGCCGATAAGCGCGAGACACAGGCCGTTGATTGGCATGTCCGTCCTCATTATCTGGTTGATAGTTCACTTCGCAACTCTTTTGCCGGTATGCTTCCAGGTGGGCATACCTACACTGATAACCTTGCCGCCACAACTCACGCTGGCGCGCGTCCCGTTCGTGAAGTAGCTCCATCCATTCAAGAGATCGATATTAAGATCCAGCGGTATCAGCAGTTCATCAAGAGATGTTACTTCGAGGACATGATGTCGATGCTGTCTCAGTCCGACAATCCCGATATGACCGCACGCGAAGTGGAAGAGCGACACTCAGAGAAAGTCCTTATTCTCGGCCCGGTAATGGAGCGCGATAATGATGAACTGTTCGACCCGCTGATTGAGCGTACCTTTGGCATTGCCATGAGGAAGGGCTTGATACCGCCGCCGCCCGAGTCACTACAAGGGCAGCAGATGAAGATCGAATACACCTCGATTCTGGCACAGGCGCAGAAGCTCCTTGGTACAGCCAACATCGAGAGGGTATCCGGGTTCATTGGTTCACTGGCACAACTCGACCCGAAGGTGTTGGACAAGTTCGACGCTGACGAAGCCGTAGATACCTACGCAGATATGCACGGCATCAATCCCAATATCATCCGCAACAAGGATCAGGTCGCACAGCTCCGCGATGTCAGGGCGAAACAACAGAAGGCGGCGCAGATGTTGGCAGCCGCCAAACCGATGAAGGATATGGCGCAGGCTGGCAAGGCGATGGGCGAAACTGACCAAGGGAATCTTGGCGATATGGTCAAGGGCATGACCGGTCAATGAGTACCATAGCCGAATTCATAGCCAAGCGCGACGACGATGACCTGCGCTCGGTACTAAAGACCTCATACGGGCAACGGTTCATGTCCCGGTTACTGTTGAGCTGTGGCGTTCACCGTACGCCGATGTTTGCGGACAGTGTACGAATCACCGATTTCAATTTAGGCAAGCAATCGATAGGTAATGCGATACTCCAAGAAGTAATGCGAATCAAACCCGAAGTATACCCGATAATGGCAAAAATGGATCAGGAGGATGAAGATGCAAGACGAAACGAACGCGAGCAACACCGAGACGACGACAACTGATACTACGACGACCGATACCACTGTAGCTGATACCACTCAAACTACAGATGATCTGTCTACCCTGTTCACCCCCGACGAGGTGACCGCGAAGAAAGAAGCAGTGACTGCCGCCAACGCCGAAGAAGAACGCAGGGCGGCATTGACCGACGATCAGCGCACCGCAGAGGACACAGATAAGGCGGAAGAGGCCAAGGCAAACGAAGTGCCGGAAGAATACGCGCCTTTCAAGGTAGCCGACGGCATTACGGTTGACCCTGTGTTTCTGGAAATAGCAATACCGGAGTTTAAGGAACTTGGCCTCACGCAAGCCAAGGCTCAGAAGATGATCGACATGTTCAGCGACAAGCTCGGCCCCGAGATCGTTAAACGTCAACAGGCAGCATGGGCGGCAGAGGTGGATGGTTGGAAACAAACAGCTTCTAAAGACCCAGAGATCGGCGGGACTAAGTTCGACAAGTCCGTTGAGGACGCTTTACGGGCAGTCAACACAATCAATCCCGCACTCAAGCCGGTATTCGACCAGTACGGTCTCGGTAATCATCCCGAGTTCATTCGCGCTTTCGCTAAGATAGCCCCTCTCTTGAATGAGGACAGTATCGATAAAGTCAAGAACACATCAACGCAGTCAAAGAGCATCGCTGAACGGATGTATCCGAACCTGCCAAAAAACTGACAAAGGAGATTGTATGAAAACTATCGTATCAGTAATTCTTATGTTGCTCATCACCGCGAGTATGGCGTTTGCCGTGTCGCAGGTAGTCCCAACTATCCCACAGAGCGACATTAGCCGCACGCCGGGTAATATGCTCAATCAAGCTCCGGTTCAGGTGTTCGCTCCCAATGGACTCGGCAACTACACTCAGGGTGTTGCGTCAACCACGTTCAACTTGAGTAATAACCTTATGTATGCCGTCTATTCCGGTTCAGGTACTTGTATGCTGCGTCAGATGGCTACCAATGCCAACGGTGCGTATGTGGCTGTACTAGTACCAAATGCGGCATGGCATATCCGCGCGAAGAACTACGCGACCCCGTTTGTCAACCTGTCTGGATGTGTTGGCGCTTACGTTCAAATCCAGTAATAACCTACTCATAAAGGAGATACAAGATGATTAAAAACTTACTCGCTTTCTTGTCCGGTTGCCTGAACTTCTCAGCAATCTTCCGCTTCCCCCTTACCGTGTTCATTGGAGCCATCGACGGCACAGGGGCATACCCCAGCATGATCGATGTCGTTTCAACTCTCGACCCTCAGGGCAACACCGCCGCGATCGTTGAGCTGTTGCAGCAGAAGAACCCTATTCTGAATGATATGCCGTGGGTGGAAGGCAATACCAACCTCGGCCACCAGGTCAACGTCCGCACCGGCCTACCAATCGCCACTTGGACTAGCTGGTATCAGGGCGTTCCGGCCACGAAGTCCACTTACGCCAAGGTCATGGAAGCCTGCGCCATGATGGAACAGCGCACCGAGATCGACAAACGTGCCGCTGACTTCAACGGCAACTCGGCAACCTTCCGCCTCAAGGAGATGCTCGGTTCGATTGAAGGGCTTAATCAGGCGCTTTCGACTGCGCTGTTTTATGGTGACTCAACCATCAACCCGCAACAGTTCAACGGGCTTACCCCACGTTTCAACTCCCTGTCGGCCGGTAATGGCGGCAACATAATCGATGCCAAAGGCGTAGGGGCGAATCTTACCTCCATCTGGTTCATCGGCTGGTCGGGTATGACCGTTCACGGCATTTTCCCTAAAGGGCAGAAGGGCGGACTACAGCGCGAAGACCTCGGTACTTTCGATGCTTTCGACGCTTCAAGAAACCGCTTCCGCGCTGTCGGTGACTTGCTGCAGTGGAACTGCGGTCTGGCTGTTGAGGACTGGCGCTACATCGTGCGTATTGCCAACGTCGATATGACTGCCCTCAAGACTCAGCAGGGGCAGGCTGACTTGATCGAACTGATGACCCTTGCTCTGCACCTTCCGCCGGAAGTAGGCGAGTCCCGTTCAGGTCTGTCCCCTTCGACCTCCAACGGTGCGGCACCTACCCTGATGATGCCGAATCCGGTCTTTTACTGCACCCGTAAAGTAGCCGCGATGCTGGATATTCAGTCACAGGTCAAGTCCGGCTTTACCCTCAAGTCCGGCTCCGATGTCTTTGGCCGGCCGGTTACTTCCATCCGTGGCGTGCCGATCCGCTCTTGCGATGCCTTAATTGAAACTGAGGCTCAGGTAGTTTAACCCAAAGCGACCCGCTTGCAACGGGGTCGCTTCACATTCACCATAAAGGAGACTTTTATGATTCTCGATTCTCAGCTTATATTAGCATGGCAACAGGCCGTAACCGCGACCGCCGCCTCGGTTGCCAACTCAACCGTCCAGCCTAACGCCCAGGGTATTGTTGACCTGACCATTGGCCGTAACATCGGAGTAGGCACTGACAAGCTGTATCTTGTTGTTCAGTGTACCACCGCAATGACTGATGGCGGGTCTGACTCCACTGTAACCGCTTCACTTCGTACCAGTGCAACCCAGGCTAGCGCGGCACTTACTGGTAGCCCTGCAACTATTTCGACTCTGCCAGTTTTCCCGGCTCTATCCCCTGCCGGTACGCAAGTAGTCACAGTGCTTGACCCAGCGACATACCTGCAATATCTGGACGTGTATTTCACAGTAGCAAACGGCAACTTGACGACCGGTTCATTCAGTGCTTTCATCGTCACTAACCTTGACCAGCAGACGTATTACAAGGAAGGTTTCAACCCTAACTGATTTCTGATGTTTATCGAAGGGCTATTTATGAGATAGCCCTTTCATTAAATACCGGAGGTTATCATGGCACAATTCATTGCAAAGCATAACGGATACCTGCCGAAGTTCAAAATCGGCGGTGTTGAATCAACTGGCCTTGTCACCAAGGGCGATTTGGTCGAGTACGAAGGCATCAAACGCCTATGGCTGGAACCGGTGAAGGGCAAGAAAGAAGAGCCGGAAGACCTCGACCGCAAGGCGATCATTGCCGAACTCAATAAGCTTGAGATTCCCTTTTATAAGGGCGCAAAGACCGAGCAACTAGCGGCGATGCTTGCCACCCATAAAGGCGTGTTGGTATGAACACCGTCAATCAGGTCGGCATTTACAACATGGCACTTGCCGCTGTGGGCGTGTCGCGCTTCATCCAGTCAACCGCTGACACCAGTGTGCAGGCTCAGACCTGTAATGTCTTTTGGGAGTCGGTGCGCGATCAATGCCTATCTGATTATCCGTGGGTCTTTGCGGCTCGGTTCGCCCATCTGCAACGTATCGAGAAATGTACCCCCGGCTGGCGGCATACCTATGCCTACCCTGCCGACTGTTTAGCCGCTAGAGAGCTTGTCAGGCGCGACCATACCGATAGTGATGATCTTATCGGCCTCGGTTTTGTCGGCACGTTCACCGCCTCGCACCGCCGCATGATGGAAATGTGCGGCCCGATAGCCTTTGCCACGGTAGAGAATGAGGCCGGGGGAGGGCTTGCCATTGCCACCAACGAGCATCACGCGACCCTTTCCTATACTGCAAGAGTGACGACCTACACCCTATGGAGTCCGGCGTTTGTCAATTGTCTGACGCTTCTACTGGCCTCCAAGATCGTCGGCCCGCTGGCGAATAACCCGAAGTACGCCACCGAATTAGGCAGAGCCTATGAGGTGGCTTTGCTCAAGGCCGGGGCATCGTCGATGAACGAGCAACAGGAGCGACCGGAACCGGAATCCGAATTAGTCACCGTGAGAGGCTGAGTATGGCTGATTGGCGCGAGCAGTACCAGGAATTTAAACAAAGTGATTGGTCACCTACCGAACTATCACCGGAAGAATCCCAGCAATATAAGCAAGAGGTGTTTAAATCTAAATGGTTCCAAGATACCAAGAAGCGCCATACCAATCAATCTAATGACCAAGTTTTGAGCGACCAAGAGGCAATGGGGCATTACGACCTCAAAGGCGCATGGAAACAGGGCATGTTTAAGCAATCGGATGAACATGCTGCCAACAAATATGACAACGTGCATCATCTGTCAGACGCAACTGAAGGCGGCAAGATGCTCAAAAGCCCCGACCATCCTACGGCATGGATGGAGTTTTTCCAGAAACAACACGGCAAAGACCCTGAATCAATGGGCTTAAAAACTTATGAAGATGCGGTAAATTGGCAATCTGAGCAGGATCAAAAGGCCGATTATGCACACAGAATATATCCTGAAAATCCATAAGGCCATCCAATGACTCAAGGCATTGTACAAAGCGCGTTCACTGCCGGAGAGCTTGCACCTTCACTCTATGGGCGTGTTGATTTCGACCTCTATTATAAAGGACTCCGTACCTGCCGCAACATGATCGTAACCAAGTACGGCGGTGTGGACAATCGTCCCGGTACGCGCTTTGTAGCACCTGTAAATGACTCCACCAACCCTGCGCGGCTGATCCCCTTCCAGTACAACAACCAGCAGAACTATGTGTTGGAGCTGGGCAATAACACGATGCGGATTATTGCCAATGGATCTTTATTGACAACAGCAACAGCCGAGACCGTGACAAATGCCACACAGGTTGAAACAGGCGGCTTCTTTATAGTTAACCTTACTATACCGGCGCATCCGTTTGTAAATGGTCAAGAAGTAAACATAACAGGAGTAGATCCTGGAATTAACGGGTTAAGGTTTATATCAGTAATTGATGCCAACACCATAGCACTTACCTCCTCCTCAATATTAGCTTGGTCCGGTTCGGGTACAGTACAAGTAGTTAACGGTGGAACTATTGTTATTACTACGCCGTGGCCGTCTTTTGTCCTTAAACAACTGAAGTTCACGCAATCAGCCGATGTATTGACTGTCTGCCATCCCAACTACCCGACGCAGCAGATAGAAAGATTATCAGCTACAAACTGGCAATGCATCCCATTTGCTAACGTCAACGGCCCTTTTCAGGACATCAACGTCAATGCCGGTATCACCGTCACCGCCTCCAACGTGACCGGAAGTGGCGTTATCATCTCTGCATCAGAAAACCTCTTCACCGCCGATATGGAGGGACTTGAGTTCTACATCCAGCAATCTCCCGACAACACGACTCCCGCATGGGAAGTCGCGATAGCAACCAGCGTTAACGATGTCGTGATCTTCGGCGACAACTACTACCAGGCCCTGACCGGTGGCACTACCGGAACTATCGGCCCCACTGTGACAATCGGGTCATGTCGTGACGGCAATCCCGGCATCTTATGGAAATACCTCCATTCAGGTTTTGGCATCGTCAAGATAACCGCCTTCACTGACGCTCAACACGTAGTAACAACCGTTGTTTCCCGGCTTCCCGATTCGGTTGCATCGGTCACAAATCTAGTTCACGTTACCAATATCGTAACCGGAGACCCGGACACCTCCCAGCCGGTGCAGGTGACAACGCAGTTTCCTAATACCTTTGCCACAGGAACTCAGTTGACACTTTCCGGTGTCGTCGGAGCGGTCGAGGCTAACGGGCTGTTCACCATCACCGTTATCGACAACATGAATTTCTTTCTGAATGGCCTGTTTTCTATCACAGCCTATGTATCAGGAGGCACCGCCAGTAGTCTATCCGATGTCGTGCCAACCTTTTATTGGGCGCTTCCGGCTTGGGGATCAGCGCAAGCATATCCTGGCACAACCTCATATTACCAAGACCGCCAGTTGTTTGGCGGCACAAACGGGCAGCCAGCGAATATATGGATGTCAACTGTGGCGGGATTCACCGATTTTTCCGTGGGCAATCCGGTACTTGATTCGGACGCGATCACCTATAAGGTTCTATCCAGCCAAGCTAACACCGTCAAACACATGCTGGAGCTTAACTATCTGTTGCTCTTCACAACAGGTGGTATCTACATGGTACAAGGGGGCGGTGCTTCCGGCAATGCGCCGCTTACTCCCAGCACTATCTCGCTGAATTTTCAAGGCCACAATCCGACGAGCGACGTTGCTCCTTTGAGGATCAACAACTATGCACTGTTCATTCAGGAGAAGGGGTCGCAGGTCAGGACTCTTGGTTTCTCCTTCGCTGATAACGCCTTTGTCGGACAAGATGTCACCACCATGAGCAATCATCTGTTCCAGTTTTGGACACTCACGGAATGGGCCTATCAGGAGATCCCTTACTCGTGTATCTGGTCAATCAGGAGCGACGGGGTATTGCTCGGCCTAACCTTCAATCCGGAACAACAGATCACCGGCTGGCATCATCACGACACACAAGGAACCTTTGAGTCGGTTTGTTGTGTCACCGAAAACAATCAGGATGTGGTGTATTTCATCGTCAACAGGACTCTGGGGGGTCAGACGGTGCGCTGTATCGAGCGCATGGCCTCAAGACAGTTTCAGGATATCAGGGATCAATATTTTGTCGATTGCGGTCTGACTTATGACGGCAGGCCGACAAATACCTTTGCTACTAACTTTGCGGGGCTGGATTACTTGGACGGTGAAACAGTCTCCATTCTTGCTGATGGTATCGTCTATCCGCAACAGGTCGTTACAGGCGGATCAGTGACCATCGACAACCCCGCGCTGGTCGTGCATATCGGGCTACCCTACATATCCGACTTTGAAACCCTCGATATTTCTTCGCAACGGGCCGATATCCGCGACAAGAAGAAGGCTGTCAATGCTGTGTCCTTGATCGTGGATAAGTCCAGCGGCTTCATGGTCGGGCCGGACGTCAATAACCTTGTGCCGGTAACGCAGAGAAGCACCGAAAACTATGGCGCGGCTACTGAGCTGATTACTGGTTTGCTGGATGAAAACATCCCTTGTGGTTGGGATAAGAAGGGACGTATTTTTGTAAGACAGGCCGACCCTCTAGCGTTGTCTATTTTATCGGTAATACCGCAAACTGAATTGGGAGGGAATTGATGGATACAACGCAGATGTGGGACTTCGCAAAACTCGCCATTGTCGCGGTCATTGCCTTCATGTTAGCGAAAACTGATAGAGACCACCGGGACGCTCAGAAGCAGTCAGCTGAACTATTCAAAGACCTCTTCTCTAGAGTACGCAAAGTGGAGATAAAGTGCGCCGGAAACCATCCGCATCATCGTAGAGAAGATGATGAAAGCTGAAATAGTGACAGCGCGGTATGAACATATATCCCATATAGCGGCTAACGTGCGGGAATCTGACCGGCAGGAGTTGTTCGATTATTCGTTATTGTCTCCGGTTGAAGCTCTGGAACGGTCGTATTCTATCTCAAAACTGGCGTGGACGGGGCTCATTGACGGTGAACCTGTTGTGATGTTCGGCGTGGTGTCCGCTTCGCTACTATCAGACACCGGCATACCTTGGATGATCGGCACCACGGAACTCGACAAGCATCAAATAACCTTTCTGAAACGGTGCAAACCAGTTGTTCATAAAATGAACATGTGCTATAAGAGGCTTGAAAATTATGTTGCAGCGTATAACATAAAGGCGATTCAATGGTTGAAGTGGCTTCGCTTCGAGTTCGACGAACCGCAACCAATGGGATTATTCAAGAAACCGTTTATAAAATTCCACATGGGGAACTGATTATGAGACCTAGAAGACATAGATGCAAAGCAATACCGATAGAAGAACATAAAACGAAATATCCTGAACACTGGGCGCGTGAAGCTCACGAGCAAACCTTACCTTCATGCGCTATTTGCCAGTTTTATATTCAATTGGAGTGCCACATAAACCCACCTGTTTCAGTAAGTGACGATGGTTTACAAAAAGGCATATGGCCGCGCGTTAAAGATACAGACCTTTGTGGAGAATTCAAGAGAACGAGAATATGAACCCAGACGATAAGAAGACAATTTCCGACCTTTCTAAACAAACCATACTGATGCAGGATTACGGCTATTTTATGAGTCTTGCAAAAGCGATGGGCGGTAAGGATGGATTTGGTAAGGTCATCTATGGCACTCATTGGAGATCATACAACCCTACCCCTGACAAGGCATTCATGGGTAAAGGTGTTGACGGCTTCATGCACACCGAGGACGTACAAGACTTTGAGGATATAGCCGATGTGATTGCTTTCTTCGATGTCGGTGATGGTTCGGCACAACGCAGACTCCGGCGGCAGGGTAAAAAAGTATTCGGCGCTGGCGAATCCGAGTTGATAGAAATGGATAGAGCTTATTTCAAGGACGTTCTGTCACAAGCTAAACTTGCCATGCCGCCTCATGTAATCGTCAACGGTATCGATGCCCTCCGCGATCATCTTCGCAAGGTGGAAAACGTCTGGGTAAAGATTGACTCCAAATGGCGCGGAATCAAGGAAACGTGGTTCAGCGAGGATTGGGATAGCTCCGAGACTACCGTTGATGAACTGGCCCACACGCTCGGATGCTTCCGTAAGGACTTCCGCTTTGTTATAGAAGAGTGCTGGCCCGGTATCGAGACCGGCTGTGACTTCTTTATATCCGGCGGCAAGTATCTCCCTATCGGCACATATGGATTTGAAGAGAAGAATGAGGGATACATCTGCAAGGCTGTAAACCTTTCCGACATGCCAAAGGCCGTCAAGAAGATCAACGATGCTATGGCCCCGTTCTATGAGATGTGGAACACCTGCGGCATGGCCTCAACCGAAGTGCGGATACTCTGTGAGAAGATGTACGGCTACGATATAGGAGAGGGTTACTTCCTGGACGCAACGCAACGCGCCGGAAGCCCTCCCGCTGAAATCATCTCCTGCCTGTATGAGAACCTACCTCACATTATCAGGGCATGTGCTAATGGTGAGATGATAACACCGAAGCCCCGCGCAAAGTATGCCGCTCAAGTGATTCTCAAGAGCGGGATGGCGATGTGCGAATCAACGCCGGTGTCAGTAGAAAAGGGCTATGAGGACAACGTAAAGTTCCGGCGGCAGTGTGTGATTGACGGGCAGAAGTTCATTATCCCGATGGATGGCGATGAAATAGTAGGCGCGGCGGTCGGGTGGGGCGACACTCAGCAAGCCGCGCAGGATATGGCTCTTGAAGCGGCGGACAATGTACATGCAAAGGAATTGTACTTCAATGCCAACGTGTTTGATGATATAAACGAAACGATTGATGAAGGTAAAATACTAGGTTTGGGGGATTTTTAAATGAACAAGATAGCAAAAATGCTTCTCATGGCCTCATTCATTGGCACATTCGCGGAGGGCATGCTACTACCATTGTGGGCGGTATTCACTGACAAAGTAGGCGGCTCCATGCTTGATGCTGGCGTGGGATATGCCATTTTCTCAATCGCCACAGGTGTATCCGTTATGGTGGTGGGTTCAACATCCTTTTTTGAGCGCCACTGTAAATGGTTTCTGTTCTGGGGTTTCCTCTTGGCTGGCATTGGTGATTTACTTTACATGCTGGTACACAACAAATGGGAGTTGTTCGCTGTTCAAGCCCTTATTGGTGTATCTCTTGGTATCGCTAATCCGGCATGGGATGCTCTATATTGTGACGATGATGAGAAAACATCTGCTAGTAAGTGGTCTTTCTGGACGGGGGGTATAAGCTTTGTTTCTGGGCTATCGGCATTATTTGGCAGTCTGATTGTGAAGTTTTATGGCTTCAATACCATGTTTGTCTTGATGTTCCTTTTTGACTTGGTTTCAATAACCTACTGCTACCGTATTGCAAGGCAACCAGAATGATAAAGAGCGGTGCAACACAGGCAAAATATGTGACAAATTGCAAGCTCAGATTGAGGGCTATCCAGTACCTTAACAATCTAGGTGATTCGCCGATATATCGGCTTGTGATGTACCGTACCGCGAGAGGCATGGATTATGGAGTTGTGGTCAACGTGGGTGACAAAATAAGCGTGTGGAACGCCTTTAAGGAAAAGATAGACCAGTTCACCCTTGTTGATTTTCAAAGCCGTTTAATAGTGGACGCGGAGCCGGCATGAATAACCATATCGAGGTAATAGACATCGACTTCAACGACAGCATCACCGCCGCCGTGGAGTATATGTCAACCTCGCCCGACCAGATACAGATACACGTTGAGCCGGTGCACCGCTTCGCCGAGGGGCTTTACTCCCGAGAGTTCACCATGCCTGCCGGTTCCAACTGGGTCAGCAGAGTTCACAAGCATGAAAACTTCGCCTTCATCATCAAGGGTTCATGTACGGTCGTTTCTGAAAACGGTGCAACGTACTATGAGGCGCCGCAGTTAATCAAGACGTTGGCTGGCACGCAACGCTTTTTGAAGATCCATGAAGAGTGTACGTGGGTAACGGTTCACGCGATACCGCCTGAAGTGGGTCATGATATTGACCAGATCGAAGAGTATTGCGCCTGTTTCACTATGGCTGAATATGAACAAAACCTGATTGCAGAACAGGGGAAATTGACATGAGCTTTGCGGCTATTGGTACATTCATGGCTACATACGGCGCGGCAATCGGCGCAACTGCCGCCGTTGCTGGGGCTGGGGTTGCCACTTACTCAGCTTACGAACAAGGGCAATCGGCTAAATCGGCGGCTGATGCCAACGCCAATGCGCAACGTAAGACAGCCATAAGCCAAGAGAATGTAGGCGCACAGCAGGCCGCTGACGCTCAATTAAAGGCAAAGCGCACCGCCGCCGCTGGTGTGGCCGCCGCTGGCGCTGGGGGCATCGACCCCAATACCGGCACGCCGCTTACTCTATCCGGACAGACTTCGGAATTTGGCGAACTGGACAGTCTTAGAATCATCAACAACGCATCCCGTACCGCGTGGGGGTATCAGTCGCAAGCAGGGATTGATGAATTTCAAGGCAACCAGGCGCGACCGGCGGGGAACACCAACGCCGGCGCAACTCTGTTAGGCGGCACTTCTAGCGCCGCTTTCGGTGCGGCTAATAGCGGCGCATGGGGTTCAGGTGGCGGTGGTACTATCAATGGGGAGTTCCACTGATGAATATCCCAACTCTGAATGAGCAGAACGTCACCACATCCAACGTGCAAGCTGCACCGCAGCGGTCTTTGGCTGACCCCGCCGCGCATGCCCTTGGTTACTTGGGGAATACTTTGCAGGGTGTAGGCCATGAGACAATGGACTATGCTCACCAGCAGCAGGTTAAGGCCAACTCTTCCGCCGTCATGGATGCTTACGCGACTACCAGCCTGAAAATTGCCGATGCCGACCAGAAATTCCGCAAGCGCGAAGGGCAAGATGCTCAGGACGTTGCACCGGCTATCGAGGAATACGACAAGATCAGCAATGAAGGGCTGGACGGCTTACATAACCCCGAACAGAAGCGGCTCCTAAAAATGAAGATGGAAGGGGAAAAGCTCACCTTCTCCAAGAACCTATATCGCCACGCCGCCGAACAAGCCGACATCTTGAATAAGAAGAACTCTGCCGCCGTGATGGATATCGAGACGCAGAAACTATCCTCTTATTTCCGCGACCCGTCACAGTATGATATTTCAAATCCTACCAGCCAGATCAACAAGCTCCGCGCCGCTGCCGCTGACAATATGTACATGCACGGCGTACCGGAAGGCGATCCCGCTTTCAAGGACGGTATCGATAAAGCCACCTCAAAGGCTTACGTTGACCGTATCAAACTATTGAACGCCGATAACCCCGGTGAAGCGGAACACTTCTACCAAGTACATCAAGACGACATCGAACCGCACGAGCGCGAATCATTGCAGAAGATGGTGTCAACTAGCAATGACGAGAGCAAGGGTATTACCAACGCCCAGAAAATGAAGGAGCATATCCGGATCAACGACAAGACGGAAACGGAAATGAAAGCGATGTTACTTGATGATGCAAAAGGTAACACAAGGGTATATGAACATTCCAAAGCAGAGCTCCACGACATGATAACAACAGTTCACCGAGACAATGTAAGCCAAGCATCAGATGTAGGTATTAAGATAGAAGAATTGATCGACAAGGCCCATGAAAGCGGCGAGGTTATGTCCTTGTCTAAGCTCCATGCTATTCCTGAATATAAGCAATTAGCCAAGATGACCCATGACGAAGGACAAGCGGAGCTTCGCAGGATCAATGCCCATAGAAACCAATATGTAACAGAGCATACCCAACAGGTAAGCGCTCAGAAACTAAACGACTCGCTGACAAAGCAAGCCGAATCGCAGCGCCGTCGTGATGAAAAGGATTCGCGAGATAGGTTCATGGTCGCTGTATCCGATCCAGAAACACTCACCACCATGGCCGAATCAGACTTGAAAGAGCAAGGTCGCAAAGAGGGCTTGAAGTACGCCGAGATAACCAAACTGACCACGCAACGCAAGAAGTATTTAAAAGACGGTGACGAAAAGGATTCAGCTCAGGGCGATTCTGATTATATTAAAAGCGTTATTTCCAATATGCCGGGTGTAGATTCTGGAACTACCAGCAGTTACGTCTCCAAAGCTAAACAGTTTATCAGAGAAACCGAGAAGGACGAAAAAAGGAAACTAAAACCAGAAGAGCGGAAAGCCCTTATTATACAGGCTATGCAGCATGTAGCCACTACCGAGAAGCATTTTTACGGAGACAAAACAACCGACAAGCCTATATTAGAGAGCGTCAAGCCCCGCGACTATGCCGACCTGTTAAAAGTAGCTCGGTCAAAGGGTATTACACTCACATCACAACAGATCAAGAACATCCTTGAAAAGAAAATCAATAGCGGGGATAAATGATGGACTTCAATTCCCTTATCGACGACGAAGTCAATTCACATAAAACCGCTCTGGCTAAGTCAGCACTGATTGCTCATAACGTCGATCCTGATAAGCACGTTGCCAACATCAATAAGGCGAAGAAACAGGGCATGCACCCCGCCCTTGCAACTCCCGCTATTCATCCCGCCAATGCCGCTGAACTGGATAGCCTTACTAATGACTTTCTCGGGACATCGGGGCATACCGCTGCAACACTCAGCGACCCGGAGAAAGCGAAGAAAGCCAAAGACAGTACCGGGAATATGACGGAGATGGAAAGCATTTTGAAGGTCATTCCTAGAGTGCTAGGCCACACCGTTGCCAGTTTTGCCCAGATGCCTATCTCTGGCGTGTCAGCCCTTGCCAAGTTGCTCCACACTGGATCACTAACAGAGGCCAATAAGGTACTCGAAGAGAACCAAAAGACCCTTGACAACTATTATCTAACTACCGACGAAGAGCGTCAAGACAGCGCCAACATCGGTAAATTGATGATACCATTCCAAATGGCCGGCAGAGGGCTTGCAGGACTCGCTGAATTGCCAACAGGCGGATTGCAGGGTGCAATTGACGTGGTAGAGGGTCGGTCGTCCGGTTCTAACATCGGTGTACCTATCGCTGGGACTATCGGGGAAGCCGCCGCAATGTTCGGCTTTGGTGAAATTGGAGAGACGCGCCTTGCTAAGATGGTTTCGGAACATGCCGCAAAGATAATCGACACCGCGAAGCAATCCCCCTTCCGTAAGCGCGCCCCGGTTGACCATGCTGAATTTGTCGATGGTGTCACTAAAGAAGATCCACATCCACCCTTTCAAATGCCAGTAGATAAAGCAACTGAGATGTATGCCCGTACCGACGATAAAACTCCTCCATCCATTGTCACGGCAAAGTTTGAAGGCACGAAGGTCGATGTGCCTGTTGCCGATCTGATAAAACACGCTGACAATATTACCCTGCAAGATACAAAGGAAATGAGCGTTGAAGGTGCGCCGTCTGTTTCGGAACTGGAAAAGAAAGCCGAAGCGGGAAATCCCGCAACGAAGCAAAAACAAGTAGTTACGCAAGATTCGGAAGTAAAGCCTGACATGATCCGCCCCGCCGTCAAGACTGAAGAGGGTGTGAAGACCGGCAAGGACGGCGAACGGCATACCGACATAGTGAAGGATGCCCCCGAAGAGGATAGAGGCTTTACGCTCGACGGCAAAACGATGATGTCACGCGAAGAGGGCGCGGCATGGCTGAAAGAGAACAAGCCGGGGCTGTATGATAAGTTGCCGGAAGATCAAAAAGAATCCTTGCATAGTGAAGGCTTGTGGCAATCACAGGGTGTTGAAGTTCCGAAAGATGCCAAGCCTTTTGAACGGCTATCACCGGCCGGTAAGCGCGGCACTACATCTGCATATAAGGTCAACTTATCACCATCTCAGACCGATACGTTAAAGGCTATTCGCCAAGAAGTATCAGACGGTGAGGCAGGTCAACGGGTCGGCATTTACAACACCCATGAGCCGGGCTTTACGCAGGTATCGTGGGGCAGTTCTTTCCCCGAATACTTCAAAAACAAAGGGCTGACCAAAAAAGAGATCCTCCCGATTCTGGACAGAATCATTAAGGGTGAATCCGTCACAGAAAAACAATGGCTTGCCGTTGAAGATATGGCGAAAGCAAAAAGACATGATACAATGAATCAGGTACTTTCTGCGCGTGCTGAAAAGGCCGCTGAATCAGAGAGTATATCACACATGACGCGCGAAGAATTGGACGCGGCCGGAAGCGCCGCTGATGACTTCTTTGCGCAGTTTGGGGGAGAGAATGAACCTACCACCGAAGTTACTGGAGATTTACGACCGGATGCAACCGGAGAAACAAGCGGAAGTGTTGAAGCATCTGGCAGTGAAGCAGGAGCAGGAACGCCGCGAGCAGAGAGCATCGACCAATCAGGATGGAGCCAGCAAGTAGGTATTGACGGCGATAAGAAGCAAGCCGCTTTTGGTGACAAAAAACAGGGTGGAGAGTCCGTGGGCTTATCAGAGTTCATGGATGGTTTTACCCCTGACCCGCAACAAGACATTTTCAGCCAGCACACGGCCGACCCCGCGCAACCCATAGCAGGGGGATTCTTTGGTAACGAACGCGGCGCAATAGACCTGACCGGCGCAGTTGAAACCGCACAGAAGATCAGCGACTATGTAACTATCGACCCTGTTCCCAGAATGAAACGCGCCAATGTATCGGATTCAGCAGTAGCCCATGCCTCCGCGCGTATCGCCGTCCCTCATATCGTTGACGACTTACTGTCAAAAGTATTTCCCGACTCCTACAAAAATAGCGCAAAGATGGCGCAGACTATCGACATCCTCAACAAGGATAACATCTTAGGCGGGTATGATACTTTCCTTGACTTAGCCGCTAAAGCCTACGAAGAGGGCAAGGATGACGAGGCTTCCAAGTTCATGTCATTGGCCGATGCTGTCAGGGAAAAACATGACCTAGTGCAATACGATCAGGACATTAGAGAAGCGTCCGACAACGCCGAAATAACAGGAAACGTACAAAGGTGGAAGGAACACGTGTCACCAGAACTTGACAAGCTCTATAACGAGATGAAAGGTGTTGATCCGCTCACGGAGCGCAGTGGCCGAGGGAGATACCTTGACGCACGAATTAACCTTCTGTCAGAAGACAAGGCCGCACTATGGACGGAAGCCATGGCGGACGGTGACAAGCCCATGCCGGAGCCTAGCGCTTCGGGCTATCGCAATCCTAATGCCAAGGCTGACCGCTACGATAAACACGCGAGCTTTACAGGAGATTACTCCGATGATGCAAAGGCGGTACTAGCCAACGTCATAGGCCCGCGCTGGAATGAAGTTACCAAACTGAGGATGTATAACGACCTAATAGACAAGGGCGTAGCCTTCAAAGAGAATCCAGGCGAAGGTTACGCTTATATGCCGGTCAAGATGCCCAAAACCGATAAGGCTGGGGCAACCCACATGGCGGATGTGCCTCTATTCGTCCGTAAAGACCTTGTAAGGGAAATCAGGGATGTATTGAATACTGATGTACCCCTTGAGCCTAATGCTGTGATGAAGGTTGCTACAGGTATCCAGTTGGCGCAGATTGCCGATGCTGTCACCCATACCAAAAACATTATGACCGTAGTTACCAAAGCGCAAGGCGCGGGAACGCTGTGGAAGGATATTACCCGAAAGATGCCGGTATTCGGCACGGCTGATGCCATTGGGCGAATTATCAGCGTCACCAAGGAAGTATCAGGAGATTCCCCAGCGATACGGGCCGAAATATCGGATATGGCAAAGCAGGGGCTTATCCGGCCAACATTCCCGCCTTCAGGTTTACAGAAGATCACAAGAGGCCAACAGTTCATACATGCCGCCGATACCGGGGCGCGCGTCGTTATGAACAGGTTTTTTGACAATCTCCTTGACCGGGGCCTTGTTGAAGATTCGGTCGCTAACCGCCGCGACTTTATCAACCAAGTCGGGATGTATAACAAACGCCTTACAGGGCCGCTAATGAAAGCCGCCGCACAATCAGGACTATCACCTTTCATAGTGGCAGGAAGGAACTTCAACCGGCAGGGCAGGTGGGCGGTAACAGGAAACCCCGGCGTAAAGGCTTCAAGTCTTAACGCCGCTTTTCAGTTGAGGATGACCAATCTACTCGGCACCGCGGCCTTGTTCACCATACCTATGATAATGAATACTTTAACCACCGGCAAGCCCGGAGGCCGACCTGGTACTTCTTTAGGCGCGTGGGACTTAGGAACGGACGAAAAGAACGGTAAACACAAGGTAATTGACTTGTTGCAGATAACCGGACTCCGCAGGGGGTTAAAATCAATAGGTATAGATGCCCTTGCGGAAGGCTTACGCAACGGTTTGACTATGGAGCAAATTACCAACAATGCTCTACAGGATGCCGCGCAGACGGTAATTCACCCGTGGATGGGCCCGGCGATGGGGGGCATATCAAAGACCGTTACCGGCAGGCAGCTAGACATTCGAGGTCACATGGACGCGCAGAAGATACCCGGCGCTGGGCCATTCGCTCCGAGGCAATTAGGGGAAAACTTCAGGGCTGCACTTGAAAGCCAGAACCCTCTTGTCTATTCGATGGTTAGACCAGCTTTGAAATACACCGGTATCGACCAGAAACCAGACCCCAAAGGGGCAACATCCGACTTCTTGAAAGCACACTTCGGAGAAACCGGCGCGGTAGTAGGCAATGTCGCGGCAACTCTGGCAAAATCCCCTCAATCAGCCTTTGGAGTAAAAGATGTTATGAAAGGCAAATCAGCCGCCGAAGAGTTGATAACACAATTTGAGAAGCGCGGAGATGCGATAGAACCAACTCAGGAAACGAACTATGCCGCTAAAAAAGAGGCCATAGACCTACTCAGAGCGGGGAGTGATTGGGGTGATATGCCGCAAGAACTACAGGATAAGTTTTCCCGAATGTCCACTAAACAGCGTAAGGCTATCGAAAAACAAGCGGATCAGACCCCGTTACAGCATAAGTTTATCCAACTAGAAGCCACAAAAGCAATACAGGTATGGAAACTTGCTACCGATGCCGAACGCGAAGACCTGCAAAGTCAGTACAACAAGAAGTTAAAAGCGCACAAAAAAGGCCTTGAAGGTGACGAACTAGATGATTTTAACGATAAAATAGACCGCGCAGAAGAGAGGAAATAATTATGACTGTTCCCGCATTACCGAACTACAGTACCTTTGCCGGTAACGGTTCCCCCGGCCCGTTCACATGGGCGTTTCCTTTTCTCGACAACAGCGAGATCATCGCCGTTGTCACCGACCCATTCCGGAACACCACCGGGGCGATTATAGCCAGCTTGACCGGCGCGGGTTCAGATACAGGCGGAAGTATGACGCTGGTTAATCCTCTCTTGGCCGGCTACCAGCTTACCATCACCAGAATATTGCCGATTCAGCAACAGACACAGTTACCCGATGGCGGGCCGTTCTTCGCTACTACCATCGAGGCCGCTCTTGATTACCTGACGATGATATGTCAACAGCTTGTTACTCAACTTGCCGCCGTTGTCATAGTCGAGACGGCAGTTGGAACCATAACATATAAAGAAGGGGATGCAACGGCAGGCATTTACACCATTCAATACGCCGGGAACGGGGAGCTTGTCGCGTGGAAGATCGACCCTACCGCCAACGTGGTAAGGATACTTCCCCCTGCCGGATGGACTATTGAATTTCAGCCTTATTCGGACTTGTTTACACAGGGCGATTCTGCTAGATTCTTTCCCAGCTCAACCAGCAATAATTTAATAAAGGTCGGCTGATGAAGAAACTTATTGCCGTCATATTACTGACAAGCGGTCTCGCTTATGCGGCTAACAATCTCAACCCAAACACAGCCGCACTAATCCGCGACCTTGCCGACTTAAAGGCTATCGCTGGGTCGGTGAAGAGCATTACAGCTATTTCCCCTCTGACCGGTGGACATATTACTGTGTCTGGTTCGATAGGGCTTGGCAACGTACCCTACTTAAACATAAGCACAGCGTTTAGAGGCCACGTAGTGACCCCTGCTCATTTCAATATCTATTCAACTAATCGGCAAATTCAAATTGGCACATTAGTTACGAAGTCCCATTTTGCAACATATTCAGCAAACAGACAAACTCAGTTCGGAACCGTGGTTACTAATGCTCACTTCAATACTTATTCCGCCAACCGCCAAATACAGATAAACAGCAAAGTATCCTCAGTATCGGGAACGCTTCCCATTGTTTCCTCTGGCGGTACAACTCCAACTATCAGCCTTGCCTCAGTGCCGTTCAGTAATATATCCACAGCTGGGCATGCTTATCTGAAACCCACCGATTCAGGGCAGACGCTTACCCTTGCTCGGATAGGTGCATCGACTTATTCAACTGTTCAACATCTCCAAAATGTTTTCCACTCAGCAGGATATGTCTCTGGTGGTACGATTGTCGATGCTGGCGGCGGGAATATCAACGTGGCGGCGGGAACGGGTTTAATCCGGCCAACTAACTCCGCAGTAGACACGGTCTTTTATTTCGATTGGCCTGCATCTAACGGGCTAGCGATCACATCCAACTCTATCCGGTATATTGGTATCGAGTACAACGCCGGAGTCCCCCGGGTAACCGTCAGAACGACTCTAAACTGGAATTACCGGACGGACTTCCCTCTTGGCAGGGTAGTCAACGAATCAGGGACGTTGCATCTTGACCCCGACCAGCAAGCCGTTGGTGATCATGCTAATAATATGATCGTGCGGGAATACGAAACCATGCCGCTAGCTCCCGATATGCGGGATGGTGGGTTAATGATTGGGGAGACCGGCACCCGCAAAATGACCGTGACCGCCGGAGCATTATGGGATCGGCTAAACCGATATTCAATAGCCGCCATAAATACCAACGTATCAGGGACGTTCGATGCGTACTACCGCGATGGAGGGAGTGGATTTACAAAGGTAGCGGCTCAGACAAAATGGCCGAATACTCAGTATGATGACGGCACTGGAACTCTGGCAACACTTGGCGCTAACAAGTGGGCTAATCTCTGGTGGTATATCGAATCAGACGGCGATTTAGTCATGCAATACGGGCGGGCTTCTTTTTCTACCTTGGCGGCGGCAGCAGCCGCCACACCACCGGCAACTACACCAAACAGGATAACGGGGACGGGAAGGCTTTTAGGGCGGTTTATCTTCCAGAAGTCAGCCGCAACTACAGGAGAAATAGACAGTGCTTTTACTTCGATCTTCACCGCAACAGGAGTCACCGATCACTCGCAACTTTCTAACCTTGATTTTAGCGTAGCAGGACATACTGGCACGTTGCTAGTAGCCAATGGCGGCACCGGCAATACCACTGGGACTGCAACAACTAACGCCAACCTTACCGGGCCGATCACCTCAAGCGGAAATGTAACCAGTATAGCAAGTCAGACCGGCACTGGTAGCAAGTTTGTGGTGGATACTTCACCAACACTAATAACTCCGAATCTTGGAGTCGCAGCGGCTACATCGCTAGCTTCGACCTCTTTCGTTGCCGTCACGGCGGCAGGGAGTGATTCGGTTGCTGCTGGCCCATACTATTATCTTTCCAACGGATCGACGCTAGATGGATTGTTTCAGTTATCCGCTGCTGGGAATATTGATGTGTGGCAGTTCAATGGTGGTTGGTTAAAGACTTTCACTTTCACAAAAACAGGCGGTATAGTTGCTTACGGATCTGTTTCGGTAAACAGCGGTTCCAACACCGTCTATCGTTGCACCGGTGCAACTAACCTAGGAATGCTTACAATTAATTCAGCGGCATGTGTTACTGGATTTGCAACTACATCATTGAAATTAGATTAAAGGAGAAACCATGAAACGTATTTTTTTAGTAATAGCATGTATCTTAATGATGTCATGTGTAGGGGTTCCTGCGAGGGCTGCTATTTTGATTGAATCAAGTAATGGTTCGCTCGTTACTAACTCGTATAGCGCATCGATGGCGCTAGCATGTACACAGACACTACCGATACACATTACATCGGCGCTCAGTAGTTCTTTTAGCAACATTAGTACCGCTACAGTTCACAATTGCCCTATTCAGATCGTCTATCACTCTGGGGGGTCTCTTGGTAACACTACTAAGTTCGTCCACGCTGTTCCACCTACAATTACCGATCTTCAACGGCATTTTACGGGCAGTGGTGTTGTTACAGGACTCACGGATGCACGACCAGAATGGTTCCCTGCTTCTGCATCATCAGGAATCAATGAAGCGATAAACGCCTCCAAAGTAGTCAAACTTTCAGCAAGTACATATACTATCACAACACCTATCGTTATCAAGAGCGGTACACAACTATCCGGTGAAGGCATCGGAAAATCAATTATCAGCCATTTGCACTCGGTAACAAATCTGTACGGGATTACCGACACAACTACCCAGACCGTCAGTTCTGACAACATCATTTTAAAGGACTTCGAGATACAGGGTGATAGTCAGTTGACTGTCGGCTCCGCAACGATGGGTATCAATCTCAAAAATGTGAATAATCTGTTACTTACTCATGTTAAAGTGGGCGGTTTCCGTGACTTCGGTATTCGTCCTGGTACTGCCATTGCAGGTTCGGGTGGTGTTGGAGCAAGAGGTAACAAGGTTGTAGAGTGCATCGTTGATGGCGTTGGCGGCGGTGATGCTTACCAGCACACTGGCTATGACACGCAGTTCATCCGAAACATAGCCAGAAATTATACCGACACAGGTTTTGCTGCTGGTCCTGATTCATTCGGTATAAGTATTTTCGGCATGGAATCCGGTGTTTTGTATGATGGAAACATTATCGACGGCACTACCACCGGAACACCGTTAAATCAGTTAGGCTATGCGTTCGGGCCACACTCTCCGACATTTAATGCCGATATCAAGATAGTAAACAGCACGATCAGGAACTGCGTTCAAGGGTTTTGGGGTGTGTCCTTTTCTGGTTTGAACATGCACAACAATAGTTTTTATGCAGGGGCTGCCACCGCGTCAGGAAATGTACGACTTGATGGTGTAAGCAACTTCTCTATAACTGGCGGTCTGATCCAGGGTATCCAGTCGGGGTCTGGCACCGGCCCTGATGTAGCCGCTATTCAGTTCAATTCCCAGAGGTTTACTTACGGAGCGTCTATCTTCGATGCCAACACCGCAAATGGCTACGTCGGGGGAGGACTGGTAATACAAGCACCACTTACGAACGCAATAGTTATTGACGTAACCAATGCAGTAACGGGGCCTTCGTTTACACCCACTTCTAAAGGGATCACATATGATGGTATCAACTTTGGGGCAGGAGGTACAGGCCACAGTATCGCATACCGTGTGGATGGTGGCAACGCAGACCAGGCAACTGACAACAACATTACTAACATAATGCAATCTGCCGGAAATTTCTTGTCTCAGACCGGTTCAGCAGGCAACTACAACAGAAACGTTGTAAACGTGAACTTACCTCCCACCGTTTCAGACCAAGTTGCTGCTGCCGGTGGTGTGTTTTTCAACCTTCCTTATCTGCAAGGTTCAGGCACGCCGGTTAGCGTTGTAACTCCTAGATATTTAGGAGATAATTATTTCGATATTAGCGGCGGGTTATGGTGGAAATCTTTCGGAAATGGAATTACGCAGTGGTCTAAGCTGTCCAACTGAGGTAACTAGACCATGACAAATTTATAACAGCTTGCGGGAACGCCTCGCAGCTGCAGGGGGAATAAATGCCGAAACTTGATAGCTTAGAACCTGACTTTCAGCCGCTTGTAACTGAACTGCTAACTAAAGTGAACGCCGCAACGGGCAGAACGTGGGGAATTAGCGACGGCAGGCGCACAATGGCACAGCAAAAAGCTATCTTCGCACAGGGCCGCACCGCTCCCGGCAAGGTAGTCAGTAATGCCCCTCCCGGTTCGTCGGCTCACAACTTCGGGCTGGCGGTGGATATATGGCCGATGAAAGACGGTGATTTCGATTGGACGGCACCTGATGATATGTTTCATATTATGGCGGATATAGCCGTATCAATGGGCTTGACAGCAGGTTATTTTTTTCATAGTATTCACGATGCTCCACATGTGGAAACGCCAAGATGGAAAACTCAGCAGGCATTATGGCGATCAGGGAAATTGGAGGTAGCATGAGCGAAGAAGATTTGAACGGCTA
>QGNH01001254.1_pt3 | contig 38084 bp, 33 predicted proteins | sample 1735481 | NCBI WGS metagenome assembly QGNH01 (sample SAMN09239004, study PRJNA386568) | Viral metagenome, whole genome shotgun sequencing project. | reverse complement strand
ATATACCGACCCAGAAATTTTTAGCAAATCGAAAATACTGTACTTGAGCCAGCACCTGGACTTCCAACTACTGCATTTTATTTCATCAAGATTGTAGCGATAGCTCCTGCGGTAACATTTAGTATATATTCTACACTTGCAGACGCAACAGCTGGCAACAATGTTTATGTTATCATAAATGGTGGTAGTAACGCTGAGATAGTTTTTCCATATCAATTGAACACTGATTATGGTTATTTTGCTACCAATGAAGTTGTGGTTGCTGAGGCTCTTGCGTTTACTTTACCTCCCGCAGCTAACCTCAATATTGGAGATACAATTCATTTCTCTAATGTAAACGGAGGGGGTTGCTATATATTCCAAAATGCAGGACAACGTGTAGCGATAGGGTCTGGTGGATTATTTGACACAACCGGAACCGGGCAGACCACACTTCTTGATGGGGTTGCCACAGCTAATTATCTATACTCAGAGACCGCCGGACAAACATTTGATTTGGTAGTGTTATCCAACATCAATGGACAAACTGTGTTTAATTTAGTTAATGCAGCAAACATAAACAATGAATTACAGATTTTGTGAATAATATTTATTTAGATACAGCAACAAGGATGTTGGCATGGCAATACTCAACGGTTTACTGGGACAAATAGTTGCTGGTAGTGGCATAGGATTTACACAAAATGGTGCTGGAGCAATTGTAGTTTCCACAACTCAATCAGCAACAACTACATCTATAAATGCTGTAGCTACATTTGCTGATACTAGTGGTGCTCTGAAGGATTCAGGCGTTGCAATTGATGCTAGCAACAACATTACTGGTGCAAACAATGTATCTTGTACAGAGTTAATGTTGAACAGCAACAATAGCAATTACGTTTCTTTAGCATCTCCATCAGCATTACCTGCATCAGTTAATTACACTATGCCGGTCACTATAGGTGATGCCGGCAATTTACTTGTGATCAATACTGTCGATGGAAATACTGCTCAGTTGTCGTGGAGTACTGCTGGTGGTGAAGGAATAATCACCACAGTAAATGGAACTACAGGAAGAATTACTGTGAGTGCAGGCGTTGCACCAAACATTGATATTGATGCTGGATATATTGGCCAACCATCAATCACTACAGTTGGCACGATCACATCAGGCACATGGTCGGCAGCCAATCTAAATGAATCCCAAATAACCAATCTAAGCTCTAGTCTTGCATCGTGCGAAAAATTTGCCAACAAAGGTTCAGCCAATGGATATGTTGGGCTAGATGATAATGAATTAGTGCCAGTTGCAAACTTACCTGAATTGCCAGAATCTCAAATAACAAATTTGACTGTCAATCTTGCAGCCTGTGAGAAATCTGCTAACAAAGATGTAGCATCAGGATACTGTCCATTAGATAGCAACGTGCTTGTTCCGATCGCAAACATCCCTGAATTATCTGAATCTCAAATAACCAATTTGACTGCCAATCTTGCATCATGCGAAAAGTCTGCTAACAAAGATGTTGCTTCAGGCTACTGTCCGTTGGATAGCAATGTACTTGTGCCAGTTGCGAATATACCCACACTTGCAGAATCTCAAATAACCAATCTTACATCTAATTTGCTAGCTTGCGAAAAGTCTGCAAACAAAGGTTTAGCTGGAGGATATTGTCCATTAGACAACAGTGAACTTGTACCGGTTGCAAATATACCAAATATTGCCGAATCGAAAATAGTGAATCTAAGCACTGATTTAGCTGCATGCGAAAAATTAGCTAACAAAAATATTGCTTCAGGATATTGCCCATTAGATAGCAATGTACTTGTGCCAGTTGCGAATATACCAAACATTACCGAATCAATGGTGACTAATCTTGTTGGAAATCTCAGCACAATAAACACAAACATCTCTACCATAGATAGCAATATTTCCACAATCAATACAACATTAACCACTAAAGCTGATTTAGTTGGTGGTGTATTGCAAGCATCTGAAATACCAACTTCTGTGCCGTTAACCATTAACGCAAAAACAACAACTAACAATGTAATCACATTAGCTACAACAGATATTGCCAACTGTGAAAGCACTACCAACAAGAATGTTGCTGGTGGATATGCACCATTAGATAGCAGTGGATTTTTGCCATTAGCTAATCTTGGCAATTGTGTTGGCAATACCATTACACTATATGTAGATAACAAATATACTGGGGCAGTAAATGATGGTAGCGTACTGAAACCATACACAACTATCATGGCAGCCATCAACACAATTGGTGGCGCACCAACAAGCAATGCAGATGTAAACTTGATGAATAGATTCATTATACACATCAACGGTGGTCAATACGATGAAGAAGTAACCATACCTGGTTCACGTCACATCACACTACTTGCTGATGGTTTAGTTGTGCTAGGAGATGGTAATTCCGGCGGTTATTCTCAGTATTATGCAACCAGTACCATTGCACGAAACATCAACATACAGTTATTTCGCAACACCAGTCAAACTCACAACTATTACTTGGCTACAACTATACTTACATCGACAGTTCACACTCAGCATGGAGCTGCATATATTCATGAAGGGCTAAAAGGCGGCTGGCAAATATCTGGTGTAATCAATGTTTGTGCATTACCTGGTGGTAGTCAGGGTTCTAGTCTTGCTGACTGTGAAATGCAATTCAATCAAGTTCGCTGCATGGATCAATCTGCCACTGGTTGGTTCATCAACAACACTTCTACTGCAACATCTTGGACAGCAAACATCAATGTCCATTGCGTAGGTTGTAGAGGTAATGGAATAAACTTTGCATATAGCGCAAATTTCAGCAACTTCAATCTATATGAAGTAACAGAATGCTACTTCGTTAATGTACTTAATGTTGCTCGTATGGGCGCAATGAACCACACTACATTCTACGCTAGTGGTGGTTTTTCTGCAAATACATTGACTGGAATTTCCAGCACATATCAACCATACTACAGCGAGATGATAGATTGCACCTGTCAAACTGGATCGTCATTTTCCACCACTTCAGCAAATACACTATTTGTAGACAACGCTACATGGATGAAATCAGGTGGAGCAATTACTGCAACTGGTTTGCTCACACTAAATATTGATTATGGATTTCCAAACCAAAGTGCATTTTCAGGATTAGTTAACGGCCAGGTGATTTCATGGAATAGTGCTAGCAATGAGTTCGTGAACACTACCCCTTCCGCTGGTGTAACGCAATTATCTTTGCTCACAGATTGCAGCACAAGTGGAGTAGCGAACGATCAACTGTTGGTGTACACCTCTGCAAGTTCATTAAACAAATGGACTCCATACACACTTAGCGGTGCAGTCTTCAATGACAGCACTAAGACTATTACTGTATCGTCTGGTGGAGTAACTAGCAATATTGCAACTGCAAATCAAACAACAGTATCTGGTGCAACAGGAGCTGTAACTATTGGGCTAGCAAATAATTTAGTATTGCCTGGTACTGGTGGTGTTACGTTACCACAAGGAAGCACTGCTTCTCGTGCTGGCGCAGCTGGAACAATTAGATTTAACGGCCAATCATCTGTATTTGAAGGTACGGTTGACGGAACTAATTGGGCAGCCTTTGAATCATCCGCAACTGGTGTGGTAAGTGTAGCTGGTACATCTGGGTACATTACCTGTTCACCAACTACTGGCAATGTAATTGTAGGAATTGATCCTGCTTATGTTGGACAATCATCGATAAATACGCTTGGTACAATTAGTTCCGGGTACTGGCACGCTGGTATTGTAGCTGGCACATACGGTGGTACAGGAATAAATAATGGTGCTAGCACTATCACTGTTGGCGGAAATCTCAGTACTATTGGAGCATACACCACAGCGTTGACTTGCACTGCAAATACCACACTGACACTGCCAACGAGTGGAACCTTGGCCACCACATCACAGATACCATCTTTTCCGTTATCTCTCAGCAATGGCGGTGCTAATGCAGCTCTTACTGCCTCAAATGGCGGTATAGTTTATTCTACAGCATCAGCACTTGGCATCCTTGCTGGTACTGCAACTGCAAATCAAATGCTATTGTCAGGCTCTAGCACTACTCCTGTTTGGTCAAGCGTGACTCACCCAAGTACAACAACTGCAAATCAATTATTGTACTCGTCAGCTGCAAACACAATTGCTGGACTTGCGACAGCTAACAGTAGTGTGCTAGCAACTAATTCTTCTGGCGTACCTTCATGGATTACATTCAACACCTCTAATTTGGCCGACGCAAGTTTCAGCAGCTTATCTGACAAAAATATTTATCGATACAGCTTCACAGCAGGTAAATGGCAAAATACAGCCGACCTTACTGTAGCAGAAGGGCAGATAGCAACATTGCTGGTATCTACTGGAGTTCTCAAGAATACTACCGGCACTACACAAAACACCACTATTGTCACAGCATATACGGACGGAACTGATAGCAATATTCTACATGGCAACAACACCTCACCAAGCAACATGACACCTACCGCAGTTACTTTGTATCCAGCGGACAATATTGGAATCAATGGCTACAAAATCTATGATGGCGGTCACACTGACTGGAATGGCAGCAACACCACATCATACTTGAGGTATAATATCGACTACGGCTCTGCGTTCCAAGTATATTCTTTCAATTGGGCATTAAACGGCACTCCATCAAATCCATCAAATATCAACTTCAATGTTTATGGTGCTAATCTTGCGAGTTGTTATACTGATACTGCATATAACACAACTAATCTAACTTTACTTGCTGGTGCGGTTCAATTAACTACACAAAATGGTAGTGTAGCGATAACCAACACAAGTTCTTTCAGATATATTGTCATCACTGTGCAAGACTTCACTAATTCCTCAAGTAGTTATTCCACAAATGGTGGTGGATTCTGGGTGATGAAGACTGCTGGTGGCTATACCAACTTAGTGCTCAATACAGATTTCACTTTGGCAACCGATGCAACCACAGGCAATCCAGCTCTCACTTATACTGATAGTGCCGCATCAAATCTTACCTACAATCTAAATACACTCCTATTGGAAGAAGCATATAGAAGAATTTATCCAGTAGTTAGATCGTCAAGCACAATAGCATTAAACAATAGTGGATATAGTGTACAGTTGACCGTACCTACATTATCTGCGTCAAGCACATATATACTACCAGCAACTGTGGGAACATCAGGACAAGTATTATCGCTCACCAATGGCACTGGAACTCTTGGATGGTCAACTCCAACTGGCGTGCCAATCTCACTAGCGAGTGCCACCACCACGGTTGGAATAAATTCTACTACTCCGGCTGCAAATCAGGCGTTGGTAGCAACTTCTCCAACAGTAGCCACATGGCAAACTCCTAGCCACCTTAATTTATCAAATATAGGCACAAATACTCATGCACAAATTGATGCATTACTAGCATCGATATCATCAACACTAACAAATTTAAGCCTATCAACAGGTATCACAAAAACAAATAGTTCCACTCAACTGAACACGCCCATCACAACAATATACAATGACGGAACTGATGGGAATATTATGTTTATTAATAATTCATCTCCATTTTATAATAAAATAATTGCATGGAACAGTAATGTTGGCAATCTATATTATACAAATTCTTCTCAAGTAAGTATGTATAGTTCTGGCTACTGGAATAGCGGAGGAAATCCCAGTCGATTAAATTTGCAATTTTCAAATAGCTTTCAGGTAACTCAGATTTCATGGAGTTATCAAAATCACAATTATAATGATTCAAATTTTCAGTTTTATGGCTCAAATTCTCCTTCAGCGTTTACAGACACTGGAAATGATACGGCAAATTTGACTCAACTAACATCTTCAATATTGAATGCTAATGGTAGCGGAACATTCACAATTAGCACGATACAATCTTCTTTATCGTTTCAATATATATGTCTACTTGCAACTTCAAATAGTCAATATGGTGGTACATCATTTACTGATTTGGAAATCCAAAGTGCTGCGGGCGGCATTTTTCCAATAACAAATAATATTGATTTCAATGTTAGCACGTCTTCAAATGGTGCACCTATAATTACTTATACGGATTCAACAACACAAAATTTGACATATAATTTAGATACATTGTTAGTTTCCGAAGCATACCGCCGGATTTATCCTGTAGTTCGAGATGCAAGCGACTTAGTTCTTAGCTCTGCATCTTTAGCGATTACTGGTTACACTGGTTGGAATGTTCAAAATTTATCTACCATATTGAATTTCAACTACAGCGGCACAACAGAAATGTCTCTCACAAGCACAGGAACATTAACTGCTGCAAACTACAAGATTTCTGGCACTATCTATGATAGCGAAACAGTTAACATTGCTAATCCTTTGTACAGCAGTGGAACATCAATCACCAGCTTTGGCACCTACATACCTTATTGTCAATCTTTCCAATCTGCCGGAACTATGACAATAAACTATCAAATGCCACTCAAAGCTGCCAACAGTCAAACAAAAATATTTATGCTTGATGTTGATACTGGAAGCTCAAGCGACAACACTAGCTGGTTGCAATTCTCTATGACTGTGATCACCACAGCAAACTACTATACTGGTGGAACTGTTTGCTACAGTAGTTTAGTGCAAGCAGTAGCTGGTCACGCACAACTATACTTCACCACCGATTTACCAGCAAATAGCCCGTTAAATTCAAATTTCATCACTATTACACGGCTTAGTGGTACATCACCTACTAGTGGTACTACAACACTGTATAGTGGTACCAATCTATATTTATTTGGTATGAATGCCATCTACTTAGTGAATTCCATCGGCAGCACAAGCAGCACAAGTAAGGTATAAGTATGGCAATATACAATCCGATATTGAATGAAATTGTAGCTGGCAACGGAATAAAGTTTACACAAAATTCTGCTGGGGCAATAGTTATCTCTACTTCTATTTCTTCAACTAATACTAGTACACTAGATGCTGTTGCGAGATTTTCCAACACAACTGGTGGTCTACAAAATAGTGGAGTGACTATAGATGATGCTAGCAATTTGTCTTGCGCCAGCCTGCTGCTAAATAGCAACAATGCCAATTACATTCAATTAAATTCTGCTACTGGATTAACCGCATCAGCTACATATACCATGCCAAGCACCATTGGTGATGCCGGCAATCTATTGGTCATCAATACTGTAAATGGGAGTAATGCTAGTCTTGCTTGGAGTACAGCAGCAGGAAGTGGATTCATCACTACGGTAAATGGTACACCAGGAAGAATTACTGTAGGTACTGGTGTTGCTCCAAATGTTGATATCAACAGCTCCTACATCGGTCAATCATCGATCACTACAGTTGGCACGATCAATTCAGGAACTTGGAACGGATATGTGATTGCCTCAAATTTTGGTGGCACCGGAATAAACAATAATGGCAACACGATCACTCTTGGTGGCAACCTTAGCACTAGCGGCGCATACACTACCAATCTCAACATTACCTCAAATACCAATATTACCTTACCTGCAAGCGGCACATTAGCTACAACTGCACAACTACCATCTTTTCCTTTGTCAGCAAGTAATGGCGGTACTGGACAAACATCTCTTACCGCAAATGCAATATTGATTGGTAATGGAACAGGTACGATTAATTTTCTTTCTGGCGGAACTAACGGCCAAGTATTGACTTCTACTGGAGCGAATTCAGCTCCAATATGGTCGCCAACTGCAATTACTGGGGTTACTTCTATTGCTGGAACCCTCAATCAAATAACTGTTGGTGGAACTTCTTCGGTACCAATCATTGGAATTGCCAGCACATTTTTAGGATCATATTCAACTACTACGCAGATGAATACTGCTATATCTAGCGCGTTGACACCTTATGCTACTATAGCATCTCTGGGATTATATTCTACTACATCGCAAATGAACAGTGCTATATCTAGTGCTTTATCTCCTTACTCAACTACATCTCAGGTAAATTCTGAATTAGCAAACTATGCACCATTAAACAATCCAATTTTTTCTAGTAGTATATTCTTTAATTCTATGAACACTCCTGGTTGGAATATAGATGTAACAGCTTCTACCACACAAAGTACAGCTAACTTTAGCATATCAAATAATTATGTGGTACGGGCGTTGAGTATAGATGGATATGGCAATATGACAGTTGCCGGCACTATCACCAATTATTCAACTACTACGCAGATGAACAGTGCTATATCTAGTGCTTTGATACCCTATTCAACAACGACAAACATGAATAGTGCCATATCATCTGCATTATCTTCTTATTCAACCACAACAAATATGAATAGTGCTATATCGAGCGCTTTATCTCCTTACTCAACTACATCTCAGGTAAATTCAATAATTGCAAATCAATTGTCAAATTATCCAACTTTTACTCAATCATCATTGTTATCTTTGAATTTTATCACATTTGTTGTACATGCTGACTTCTCCTCCAAGATTTACAATTGTTCATCAATGTTTAATGCTTACATTGTTGATGTAACAAATGCTGATGCACCAAATGATTATATAAACTTACCAAATAATCTTGCAAATGGTCAGTATATATATTTTCAATATACTGGTTCTGCAAATTTATACTCAATCGCTATACGCGACGTTAACTATAATTCTATCATCTACAATAGTAATGGAGCTTTGCAAAACTTTGGAGTGATGGGCGTTAGCGGAACAACATACAAATTAACCTATTATACAAGCCCGAGCAACAACCCGTGGTACAATAGCGATATTCCTCCAACAACTAACAACTGGCAGATGCAATCATTGTCAGCAAATTATATACCACTATCAAATAATGTGAATTGTTATGTGATCTACACAAGGAATAATTCATTGACTGGATATGTAAGTATTCCAAGTTCATTAAACTTTGGTCAACAATTTTACCTAAAGGATGGTGGTGGATTCATGAATGTATCCAGAATTCAAATAAGTGCAATAAACAGCATTGCATTTGACGGAGGTGCTACAACTTACACAATGAGTTCGGCAAATCAGAGTGTTCATTTTGTTTATACGGGTGGTGGAACCGGGGGGAATCTTTTCACAATTTAATTGAAATAACACGTAGTCGGCTGGGGTGTAACACCTAAAATACACTATACTTATTGAAGCGCACAATTAATTAAATACTTTCCATGGAGGGAAAATACAATGCCATTTCAAATACAAAATTTCGCAAGAGTTTCAGCATCTGCTAACGAAGATATCGTTGCAGTCGAACAAATGAACACTGTTGCAAGTCCTGCATATATGTACTACGCAGATATGCAAGGTTGTTTCCGTAGACACAGCTATTTCTCCAGCACATTCGTTGGAACTGGAAATATAGCTCCAGCAAATAATCCTATTCCTACCGGGGGTGACACACAAGTTGTAATTGGTGGGAACTATGCTGTGGTGAACAACGCAAATGGGGTTCCAGTATATACTTATCCTGTTCCAGCGGGAGCCATTGCTATTGGATACTTTGATGCTGTTGCGTCTGACTTGCAGGTAAATGATTTAATTGACGCGTATAGTGCTGTTGACAATTTCAGAATTACTTATCGTGTTACTGCAATCAACGCCTCCAGTCCAAAAGTAGTTGTTACCCCAACAAATTGCACTGGGTTCGTGAAATTGTATGCTCCTCTTACTCCTGTGTTGGATGCTAACAACAAAATACTTAGTTACACTCTTTTAGCTACTCCAATCACTGTTATTCCAGCTATGAATAATGCAATTGTTGTAGTAAACAGGGTGGCATATGCTACAAATGCTGGTCAAGCATATGGAGCAGGTGGAAGTATTGCTTTGACATACAGTAATGGCGTAGTAATAGTTGCTGGTGTCAACACAGTTCAAACTAATTTGGTTGCAAACACAGCGGCGTTTCTTCCACAAGTAATTGCTAGTAATACAGCAGGGTTTGCTGCTCTTGGGAATAGTTATGCAAATCAAGGTGTGGTTCTAATTTCTATGGCTGCATTTACAGCTCCAGCTCCAAATACTGTTAAGCCATTAATTGTATATGTTGAATATTCAGTATTTGCAACAGTATAGAGAGTACGCGACACGGAGGTAACGACACATGGCTTTCAACAGGGTACAAATAATATCTTATGCCCTTACTTTGATGGGTAGAAAGCCTGTGTCGTCACTGGTTAACCAAGGAGATATAGTCACATCAGCAGACCAGGCATTTGATTTGTTGCTCACGTCTGCCTTGTCTATAGGTTTTTGGCGATTCGCGACTACCATAGCAGTACTGCAAAAACTTGCTGAAACACCCGTTGGCGGCTACTGGATGTATTCATACATGTTGCCAGCAGACTACTTGAAGATGGTTCATCTTTATCCACATACCTATGACTTTGAGTTGTACAACAATAGCAGACTGTACAGTAATTATTCTAGTGGAAACAGCCTGAACAATGTCAACAATCAAATAAACGATCCAAACATTCCATATATGTCAGGTAATCCATTCTACATAGAGTATGTATATCGACCTAGTGAAACCTTATTGCCACCATACTTTGTCAAATATTTCAGCTTTGAGTTGGCATCATATTTAGCGCTCAGCAATGCACAAACTCCTGATTATTTAGCTGAACTTGAGCGTAGGCGAGTAATAGAACTATCAATTGCACAGGCTGCTGACGCACAAAATCGTCCACAATCTCCATTGATGTCCAAGCCCATGCTGGAATGTCGCTACGTTAGCGCATTTGTTGGCGGATAAGGATAGGTGTATGAATGGCAAAAATCAGATGGGATCAAGTTAACTTCACGCGTGGAGAATTAGACCCTCGAGTACAATGCAGAACCGACTGGCCTAACTACTACAAAGCTGCAAAATATATACGCAACTGTGTGTCTATTCCTCAAGGAGGAGTCACTCGTAGATGGGGTACTGAATTTGTAGACAATCTCATGGATTCACTTCAATTGTTAGACGCATCTCAATTTAACGATGTAGAAATCACAGTATTTTCTTTTAGCGACACTACTACATATTTGCTAGTATGGAGCAACAATAATTTGCTGATATACCTAGAGAATAAGCTGTTAGCGACAATAGCGCTAACAGCTGCACCAGATGTTTTTGGTGGAATGATATACACAAAAGAAGATATAGTTAATCTTAGATTTACACAAGCGTCTCGCAGGTTGATCATTACCGACGGCAATCATCAACCAATGCAATTGCGTAGAAGCGCAAATGCGGCGGTAGCTATTTCAGCATTTTCAGCAGCAAACAGTACGTGTAGCGCTACCATACCAAACAGCGCTGTAAATATTGGAAAAGTATATCCAGTTAGATTCACGTATACCGACATGCCATTTACCACTCCACAAATTTTTGCTGATAGAGATTATTTCATTCGCATAACAGCACTAGATACATTCAAGATATATTCAACATCTGAGAATGCAATAAATGATATTTCAGCATACACACTCACCATATTTGTTGCAAATACTGTACAGTTGTTGATACAGAATACGTGGGGCTTGTCTACCGTATCGTTCACCAACGTACCGACTCATGATTTCGATCATACTTATCTCAGCAAAAATATATTGTTTACTCCAGTTGTTGCTGGTGGAAATGCTACCATTACAGTTTCAGCAGCAACAACTGCAATTCCGTTACCGGTTGGGGTAATATTTTTTACTGCGGCAATGGTTGGTGGTATATTCTCTGGGAATGAAGGAATAGTACGTATAACAACTGTAAATGTTGATGGATTATCTGCCACAGGAACAGTGGTGAATGCATTCTCAAGTGCGCTCGCGATAACAGGTGATTTATGCTATATCGGTGAACCTGCGTGGTCTAACGCGCGTGGATGGCCTAGATGTCCAGGAATGTTTCAGGGAAGATTAGTTATGGCTGGCACTGCTGAAATTCCCAATGGTCAATGGCTATCAATCATCAATGAACTATATGACTTTGATGAAACTCAAACAGGGGATGACAATGCAATAGCATCATATCCAGCATCAGGATCAATTAGCTACATCAAAGCAATTACTTCAGCAAGATCGTTGCTAATTCATACGAGCGCTGCCAACTATAGTACTCAAATACAAAATGAGATAGCACTTACTCCTAAGAATTATTTATTGCTAGAGCACAATAAATTTGGGGTAGGAAATGTTCAACCAGTATACATAGATAATCAATTGTTGTTTATTGATTCTAGTGGCAACAACGTGATCAATATGAATTGGGATTTCATTCAAGGCAATTATGTCACCAACAATATCTCTATTGCTGCTAGCACACTGATTCGCAACCCTACAGATATGGCTTCATTTTCTGAACCTAAATATCTTGATGGGTTCTACGTATTATTCATCAACAATGATGGTACATTATGCGTACTTCAAACACTGAAAGAAGAAGATATCCTGGCATTTTCGTTAAGTAACACCAACACATATTTAACGACCGACCAAAGCAATGGCTACACCATCATTTCATCATCATACTTGAAGGTAGTTTCCTCACAGAACCGTTGTTGGATGTTGGTTTCCAGGGAAATAGTGCCAGCATTTATTCCTGGCGGCAATCCACTTGTTAATAGTTTGGATATTGCGGGAATTGGCAACAATTATTTCGTCAATAACGACAATTTGGTAACTATTGGAACAATATATAGAGCTACATTTGAGTTTACTCCCCCTCCAGCGGTGCCTCATGTTCCTCCCGTCACTATACCAGCTGTATCTGAGGGAGTAATGTATTTTGTTGCAGCAGTTCCTGGTTCACCAACACATATAGCTGTTTACAGCAGTTTGGATGATGCAAAAAACAACACTAATGCCTATACGTTTGTTCAACCTGGAAGTTCCAACTGCTATGTACGAACATATGAATCGACCACTGAACTATTTTTGGAAGAAGTTGATTTCGACTATTACACTGATTTTTCCATCACCAGAAGATATCCAATTGCAACAACTGTGATAGATGGACTAAATCATCTAAATGGTCAGGTGGTGAAGGTGGTATCAGTTGATCCAAATGATGCAGCAGCTCCAACAGTTGCAATACCTCCGTACAACCAATATGTACTACAAGATCGCACAGTAGTTAATGGCAGCATCACCATTGAAAGACTATCAACAATCGTGAAGATCGGATTGCCATATCAATCAATGCTTGTGCCATTACCTCCAGTAGTGCCTGAACAACCTGGTATGCTGTTCAATCCAAGACATATAAGAACTCTATATATAGCCCACTACAACACTGTAGGGGCGACTATTCAGGGCTATGGCATACCTACACAGTACCTTGGGAATGTTGAGCTGGGAGCACCTATAAACGTCACAGCAGGCAATCAAGTATTTACCTATACTCCAATGGAAGGTTGGGGCGCTGCCTTCAACAATGACGGATTAACTGCAAATGACTTGCAAATTATCCAAGAACAACCATTACCGATGACGATCACCGGATTAAGCTATATAATTGATATATCGAAATAGGAAAAAATTGAACAGGGAAGTAGATAATTTCAGGGAAGAATAATTATGTCATTCGAGATGTTATTGCTTGCATCGCAGGCGGCAGGATTAGCCACAAACTTGTGGGCAACAAAAAGAGCAAATCAATTTGATGCGCTTGGCACAAAAATGCAACAGCGTGAACTTGATATGCGTATGCAGCAAGAACAACTAGCATCATCTCAAGAAAGTTTAATGGGCATGGAAAAACTACGTGATGTAATGTCTAGTCAGCGTGCTATTTTTGCAGCTCGTGGACAAACAGGTGGTGGCTCAAATTATTTCGTTGGACAAAATAGTGTGCGAGCATTTAATGAAGATGAGAATGCCAGAAAATTATCTCTAGGATTCAAGCAATACTACACTAAAGCTACCCAAAATTTGATGGGGCTAGAATCGACAGGAAGGAGAGGTGCCAGGAACTTCGAGGCAGCAGCTAAAGGATTAAACATGATGTCATTCAATTCATTTGGAGATAGCAGTATAAGTGATATGTTAGCGGATTTTGGAAAAAGCTGGGGTAAAAGTGATTTATCGAAAAGTTCCGCTGGAAATACGGCTGGCAGTTCAGTTGGCATGTTCTACACCAATGCACAGGGAGCACGAAAACAAGTTGGCAAAATATATAGATAAGCAATAGACAATCAACAGATAAGCAATAGATAATCTGTTGGGCTGCGTATAGGTGTGCTATATCCAGCCCAACAAACAATGTACAGTAAACAATACACACGGATGTAAACAATGGCAGAACTACCAGAATATCGCAAACAACGAGCAATCGAACCAGCACCTGTAGTTCAAGGTGTGCGTGAAGCATACAATGCAATGAGCGCAACTTCCTCTATGATAGGTGAAATTGGAACTCAGATTGCACAAAACGCTGCAAATCAAATGGCTTCCATCAAAGGTCAGCAAGAAGCTGAAAGAAATCCTGGGAAAAAGTTGTTGCCGGCATGGACTGAAAGCGATAAACATTTTCAGGAAGCATTCGAGAAAGAAGCTTATGCTGGCGCATTATTTTCAGCAAACAGCTTATTGCAAAAACAATACGATCTTATCTCTAAGCAACCATTAACTGGGGCATCGGCAGATTTGTTTGAGCAAAATGTTATGCCGGCATTCAAGAATATTCTGCAAAACACTCCTGAAAACATTAGATCAAATTTGCAGAGAGAAATGTTTACATCATACAACCATACTTTCTACAAGTTATCCAAAGACATATCTAAACAAGCCATGAAAGAGATCAAATTCAACTTGAATCAACATCTCGATCAGAACTTACACATGATCATTGACAACAACAACGATAACTTCAAGGAAGATGCAAAGAAAATAACAGAATACTCCATGCGGGCAATTAATGAAGCAGAAAAAGCTGGGACGCTATCATCTAGGCAAGCACAGTCGAGACGTGATAGTTTCGCTATAGCCTATCAATCATCATTGGAAAAAGCCGAAATATCTGACTTGTTCGAAAATAATGAAGAAAATGCAGAAAAAAAAGCATTCCAAAAACTACATGAGTTTGAGCAGAACCCCCCAAAATCTATTCCCAAAGGAGTGCATCAAGCAGTTGCTGCCGACATGGAAAATCAAATCCACACAGAGGTGAACAATAAACTGAAAGATGAAGATTCTAAATTCCTGGAAATGCAAAATAAAGAAAGAAACGGGGCATTAACCCCATCTGATATATCCAATCTTGGTAGCGAAATAGGAACTGCCAATTGGAATAAATGGAATAAACTACATAGAGCTGGCGACAAAAAAGTCCAAGAATTGTTGAGGTCTGAGATAGATATTTCAAAGACAATCAGAGCTGGCAAAAACACTGAAAATGACTTCACTCCCAACCAGATAAACAATTTTGCACGAGAAAAGGCTGCTGATTTCGCCAACAAACATGGAAGACCGCCAAATCTGATGGAGCTAGCAACAATTCACCGCGTCATCAATGATAGCAGAAGTAATTTTGCACATGAAATTAACAGACTGATGACGTTTGGAGATTCTAGCAAAGCCGCAGAAGCCGCAACAGTCATTGGCTATTATTCCAGCGACAAACAAGCAAAATTTCTGGCTAATGTTTCATCACGTTCGCGATTAATTGCTAGAACATTTGAATCAATACGAACATCCAACGAAGAATTATCTCCACAAGAAGCACTTGAAGCAGTTAGAAAAGAAACGCCAGGAAGCCTTAGTGAAGAAGAACAAAAAAGGCGGCTACAGCTATTGGAAAATACAGAAGGACCCAAAGCAGTACAGTTTGATGATACTGAAACAGAAGTGTTGCAATTAGCTAACGACATGAGGGATGAATATTTCTACGGATTCAAGAAAGGAAGAAAGTTCGTAGAAGCTGACATGCTGGAAGGAGGTCGTGTACCGATCAAATTACTTACTGAATATGAAACAGACAAAAATAGGCTTTTCGCTAACAATGAAATATCGTTGGAGGCGGCTAAAGAAGAAGCTGCAACATTGGTGACAAAGAATTGGGGGGTGTCCAACTTCGATGGAGAACAAGCAATACGAAAACATCCTATTGATCGGAAGTTAGCTCAAAACAACATATCCATTGTGCAAGGGAAAAACAAGATGGTTATTGCATTGGGACCAATGCTAGAGCAACAAAAAAAGATGTATGAAAACAATAAAGCACCGTATTACTTTGATTTTGCACCTGGGGAACTTGTTGAAGATAAACTATGGGATGAACTATTGGTGGCGGGTAAACCCATCTACACACACAAAAGAATATTAGCAAATAGAGTACAGAGAACACTGAAAGGAGACACCGTAGTACAAGAGGGGTATATTGTAGTTGATGCTGATAGGAAAACACTTCTCACCAAAGATGAATCTTATCCAGTCTATTGGCAACCCAAAAAAGGTGGGAACAAAATTCCTATATATGATGTAAATAATCGTGGAGCAAACTGGAGATTTTCACCGATTGATGAAGGTACCCAGTAATGGCGGATGAAATAGACGATATCTCCAAGAATATTGTTGAAGATAAATGGCAACGAGCAAAAAAAATCATCAGTCCATATGGAAAAAAACCAGCGCGCACAAATAGAGAAGTTGCTGTTGCTGCCATGGCCACCAGCAACGTAGATGCCAACAGTGAGAATGCAACTGTATTCAACAACGAAATTCCTGATGAAGTTTCTAGCGCACCCTACGTACCCAAAGAAAAACTAGGGTTTTGGGAAAGACAACCCAAAGTAGCACTAGCGATGGTTCGCAAATACAGTATGACGTACAACGCTGTTGCATTAGTTGCACGATCTAGAACCTCATCTATTCTTTCAGTGCAACCACAAGATATGTTTTGGTACAACCCTGAAGATGTTGAAGATACTGTGCGCAACTATAACCGAAATACCTATCAACAAGACACATATCATCCCGAACCACAAGACCTTGTTGATGTTCAACCACAATACTTAGATAAATTAATCAACAACAAAGATGCAGAAGATTTTGCAGAGAAAAAACAAAGAATCCTACGTGAGCAAGAAGATAATGCCATACTTGATGAAACCCCATGGTGGAATCAACTGCCAATTGGAGTTGGTACTTTTGTGGCAGAAGTAGCTATGACAAGAGGTGCCGTACTGGCTGTTCTTCCAACAGTAGCAAAGGCTGCACTATATAGCACGCCAGCAAAGTCTGCGTTGATGAATATAATTACCTCATATCCCAAGATGACAGCGGGAGCTGCCATATACAATCTCCCAGCATATTTGAATAGACTAACAACATCAGCAGAAGAATATGCATTAGGTTCGTTTATCGAAGGTATATTTGGTAGTGTATTTCATGGTGGTAGTGCGGCGATCAAATCCTGGAAAGCTACTCGAATAAAGGCTGCAATGGTGGCAGATAATTTGGATTTGGAGTTTGCACCAGTGATAGATAAATTTGGCAAAACACTCAAATACAAAGTGAAACCAAAAGGAGAGGGGATAAAGGGTACAGTAGTGCCAGAAGATATTGCCATGTCGCCAGCTGATTACGTGAAGAAAGAAATGAACATAGCTGACATGAGCAAATTAACCGATTCCGAAAAGTTCAGATACGATACATTTGTACAGGAAGTAGAACAATCGCGAAATCTTCCTACATCCGAAATCGTGAAAATGAGGGCTGCACAAATAGAGAGATTATTCAACAATGGAATAGAAGATTTAGGTGTGCTAGACACAGACCCACTAGGATTCTTGCTCAAACAGTCCCCAGTACTCAAGATCATGTATAGTCCATACGCAGCAGTGAGAGAAGGTTTAGGTGGGCTATATAGCCACCAGATTATCGCTGGCCACATGACCAGCAAAGAATTACACGCAGTCACAACAAATCTCAATGCTGCAAAGCTAACCTTAGCTCAAACAACTGATCGCATTAAACAAAAAGAATTGAAGCAACAAATTAAACTATTGCGTGATGAAAGAAATGACATCTTGAAAAATGGTGACAAAAAAATGGTCACATACGATGGGCAACCATCATCCGAGTATTCTGTTCAGTCTGTTGTTGAACAGTGGAATGGCAGAAACAAATATGCAGAAGCTAACGCTCGCAAAGAATGGCAAGATTTCATAGGTACGGGAGAGTTGGAGAAAAATGCACCATTCTTCGAGAAGTGGCAAGCCACAAAGAACTTGCTCACCAAAGCCAAAGAAGATCCATTGTTTGTTTGGGAAAACTTCAAGGAAGAAATATCAATTGCTATACAAGATGGCAAACACGCCAACCCACACGTATGGAGAGCTGCTGAACCATATATAGAGATATTAGATGGATTGCTAGGTGAATTGCAGAGTATTGGCAAGCTGCAAAATATCGATAAAGAAAAACGTGGCTATCTCCACAGAATGATCAATCTCAAAGCCGCTAAAGCTATGTTTGGAGAATTTGTCTCAACAATAGAGAAGGCATTGATGGCAAGAGATAAGAAGATCAATCAACTGCTTGCCCCTGAGAAAAAGATAAGGAAAGAATTAGCTAATCTAAAGCGAAAGATAACCATTGACAAAAAAAATGGTGTTGATCCTGCCGCAATAGATGTCAGCAAAAAACAATTAGCTAAACAAGAACAAGAATTGATTGCTGAACAGGCAAAGATGCAAGAGCTAAGAGATAAGGGTAATGTTCCACTTTCACCAGAAGAAAAGGCAGCTGGGCTTACGCAAGAATCGTTGCTGGACAACAAAGTCATCGTCACCAAAAAAATGCAAGATGAATATGATGCGCTGATGAAGCCAGCAAGAGATGTAGAGAAACAAATACAGGATGCCAAAATAGCTGGCGACAAAGATTTGGAGAAAACGCTGTCAACTAAAAAAAGACAAATAAATAAAGAGCTGAAACAACGAGCCGAAGATGACTTGATCAATAAAGAGCTTACCTACAAAGATCAGAAAGGCAAAATTAGACTAAGAAATTTGGAAAAAGAAAATCTATCATCTTTTGCAAAAAAAATACCAAAAGGACAATATGTCACTCATGCTACAAACACTGTCAATTCATATACAGGAATGAATGAGGAGCAGTTAGCTGAACAATTGTTTGGCGGTTGGTTGGGAATTGGAAATCCAAATGCATTGAAAGAAAGAACAATGTTGTTTGGTGATTCAATATTGAGACCGTACATGCAAAAAGATATCACCAAGATCATGGAATCACACGTAGATCATCTTGCTAAACATATTGCTATGGAAAAATATTTCAGACGGTTTGGAAGTACTGTGGCTGATGGGCAGGATTATCTTGTTGCTGAATTGACCAAAGAACATGCTGCACAACGAGATCTATTGTTTCGCAAACCATTATCTCCTGCGAGAACAAAACTGACCAAAAAACTGGATAAACAATTTGAGCAAGCAAAAGATTTGATCCAAGATTCCATGCAAATGATTAATGGAAAATTTGCTAAAGGTCAAGACAAAAACACTAGGAGGATTAGAGCAGGATTTGGAATGCTGAAAGCGTGGGCATTTTCCAATATGATGGGTGCTGTTGCATTGTTTGCTGCTGGAGATATGGTAGCACCTATGATCAGACATGGAATGCGTCATTTAAAGAGTGCAGCTCCAATGCTGAAACAAATGTTTGATTTGAATGCTCCTAGATATCTATACGCAGACCTCAACATTGGTCTTCATGCGCTGGAAAATTCATTGAGAGATGCATTGTGGGGAAATGATTTTTTGCCTGGCACACTCGCAAGCAGAGCAACCAAGAATCTCACCAAATTATCTAGCAATATATTCTTGATAGATCCACTATTTGATGCATCAGAGGTGATGGCTACCAAAACTATTGAAGCTTCAATGGCAAGAAATATCAATGAATGGTTCAGTGAGGGACACTATGAATCAATCATTGATGAGAAAGGAAAATCAACACTAAATTGGGTATCCAAAAAATTATTTACACCAAAAGAAATTGAATATTTTCACCTAACTAGATTCAATTTTGCTAAATATGGAAAAGCCATTCAGCAATCAATCAAAGAACATGGAGAAGAATGGTATGGCAGCATTATCCCAAATACACAGAAATGGGAAAATGTAGCCGCAGCAGAACATTACCGGATGTTCGTGAAGACTCAGGTAAATCATTTGCTCAACAGGGTGGGTCCTGGTGATGTTCCATATTGGGCTAAGCAGCCAGCACTAAGCGCTTTCATGCAGTTCACATCTTGGGGATTTGGTGCAACAAATAATTATCTCATACCAACCATGCAACGACCAGATAGGATTAAATTCCAGTGGGCAGCGTTGAGCACAATGGCTGGCATGACAGTTGGACCATTGAGAGATTTGCTAGAACGAAAAGAAATTGATTGGGACTGGAAAAAGCTATTGTGGAATGGCGTAGAAAATGCTGGACTTGTTCCATGGTATGTTCGCGAATTTTCCAAGGCTAATACGGTGCTGCAATTGCCATTTGTACCCAAATTCATACAGAACAATCGCTATAAAGGTAAATCGCTAACAGAAGTAGCTTTTGGTCCAACAGGATCATTGCTAGACACGTCTGCTGATTTGATCAGAAAAGGAGTCAATGGTGAGTTGACAGCAAAAGATTGGACAAGAGGATGGAAATTGCTGCCTTGGGTAAAAGTGGTATATGGCCGACCATTTTGGAATAGCCCAGAGGAACAAAGAAGAAGAAAGAAAAAAGAACATATCCAAGAAAAATTGAAAGAAACAAAGAAGAAAAAAAAGAAGAAAAAACGATAAACAGATTAGTGTATCTAGTGTATACTGAAAGAAAACATTGCTGAACAAATTGTAGCGAAAGGGAACTTGCATACATGATGCCAATAAAGACGGATCAATCAGGATTAATTCAATATAAAGCTGCCGCAGGAGACGGAACAACTCTAGCATTAGCCTTTAATGTGCCATTCTACATATATGATATAACCAATCTCAGCGTATACCTGACACCAAACAATATGCCAGCCAATGATGCTGAAGATCTTTTGGTTTACGGCACAGACTACTTTGGTATTTCATCATACAACCCAATAAGCGGCAGCTACGGATCTATTCAGCTATTATCAGCTTCTTTTCCCGCCGGCGCAAATGCTGGTGATATAGTCACTATATTCTATGATTTTGGTGCGGCGACTATTATTCCTCAATATTCATTATGTTCAACGGCTGACCGCGTGATAGATGGAATACTTCCACCATTACCAGCAAATCACACCTGGATCAAGAGTTCAAACGGAAGCTCAATTCAAACTATAGCAATACCAACCGTTAATCCAATCACCACCACCGCAAATTCTCTAGCTAAATACTCCGACACTACGGGTGACATGACTAGCAGTAATGTGATATCCACCCCAATCAAAGTGGGGGCAATCACGTATGACGATGTCAGCGGAATCAATGATTTAATTGTCAACGGACTAACTGCTAATTCTTCGCTAAATGTTGTAGGACCAATTGAGACGGTAACACTAGATACTTCAGCATGGCTAGCATTCTCTAATGGATTAAATTCCAACAAAACATATTTTCAATCAACTGAATTCAACTCAAATATTTTCTATCTGTTACCTATAGCGCAAGCATCTACTCCTGGCTCATTTTTAGCTAACGATGCTGGAGCCGTCAATGGTCAGGAGGCCGCATTGTCTTGGGTGTCACCAAGCAGTATAAATACCGTAGGCACAATAACTAGCGGTACATGGAATGCTGGCAATGTTGCAGTGCAAGGAACAACTGGAACGGTAAGTGCATCAACAGGCGAGTTTAACTCGTTGGTCATTCCTGATTCTGGCAACTATTCCACATCAATCCAAGCACCAACTAATTTTGCAGCCAGCTATACTTATTTGCTGCCAACTACTGTGGGTGGTAGCAAACAAATTTTAGCTATCAAGGAAGTAACAGGAAATACCGCAGCTCTTACTTGGCAAACACCGTTGGACAATCCATACAACCTCATCAAAGCATGGGTAAGATTTCATGCTGTAAGCACGTTTAATCCTCCATTTGTTAGTGTTGCCATTGCAGGTTCACCTGGTTCACAAGGCTCATATGGACTTCAATCAGTTGTTCGAATCGCCACAGGAGTCTATCAAGTTAACTTTGCTATTCCATTCACCTCTGCAACTTCATATACCTGGAACGCAACAGGCTTCATGACTAGCAGTGTAGATGTTGTGTATATATTGATGCTGCATTCCAGCTCTCCAAATGGAGCCGATCCAACAGCTAGCAGCTGCACATTTGGACTCTACAATAATGCTGGAGCACTAGTAGACCCAATCACAACAACAGGTTTGCCAGCAGACGTGTGTATTTCATTTTGTGGATATTGAGAATAAGGATATTTATTCATGCCAGATATAACAGTTACTGATATTCCACCAATAAATACTTATACGGTGGTGACTCCGGTAAATCTAAATGCTGATACTATATTTCCATTTGCATTTGCAGTACTTAGTGGCTCACAAGTTTCAGTATTTCTCACTCCAGCTGGTGCAAACGCCAACGATGCTGGGCAAATGCTTACATACGGAACTCAATACACTGTACAGATAAACCCTGCACCTGCTGTTGGTGGAACAATTACGCTGACTCTTGCAGCAACTCCACAATCGAGAATAACTATTGTACGTAACACATCAGCAGTAAGAACTAGCGCATATAGTGATGGAACATTATTGTCTGCTTCGGTGTTGAACAATGATTTCAATTCTACTGTGATGATTGAGCAAGAAACAAACAGATACACAACGATGCTTTGTCCTCACTACAATCAAACCGAAATAACAGATGCCAGTGACTATGTATTGCCACGGTTGAATTCAGGACAAGTGTGGGCAAAAGGTATACTGCCAGGGTCTATTACTGATGCTAACCGTAATGGAATACCAGGAATTGTTGCTGAAAGTATATCCAATGTACTTGGTGGCGCACCAGTTGCATTATTTAATGGTCCCGCAACAGCATCTGCTATCCCTATATTTGCCGATACCAGTGGAAATATCTCAAGCACTAACGTATTGATTGATGCAACAAACAATATCACAGGTGCCAGCAATATATCTTGCTCTGGCCTGATCTCAGCTGGCAATATCGTAGTAAATGCTCCTGGCAGTATCGCTACACCTCAACTCACAGCAACAAACGCTACTATACCAACTCTTGGCGTGACCACATTGACTTCTGGTGGCACTACATTAGCTAATACGCAAATCAACGGTTCATTGAATGTGACAGGTGCGGTGAACATTCCGGGCTATGTGATCAACACCATCAACGCCAATGGGAATATATCTACAACAGCCAGAATATCTGCTCCAACAATTATAGCTAGCGCAAATCTTATGGCAGAAGGTTCTGCAACTATCTCTGGTTCATTATCTGTGGGGATTTTTGGTGTTGCTGGCACAACCACCACTATCAACAATCAATTGATTGCAAACAACTACAGTCCAGCAAATTTTACACCTAGAAATATCAATGCCACAGGGTATGTCGCCGCACAAACATTACTTGCACGCAGCGGATTTGTGTTAAGCCATGACATATACATGACCACCATCGTTCGTACCTCTGGAGCTGACCATACGCTTGTACTTCCAGGCACAATCGGCATCCAAGGACAAATACTTACACTGAAAACAGTCACTGGAAATGTTGGCACGCTAGACTGGACAGATGCTGGTGGTGTGCTTGCTGGTGTCAACGCTGTTGGAAATATTACAGCTGGTAATTTAGTGAAGTTTAACGATGCTAACGGCAATATCACTAACAGCAACATTACGGTAAGCAATGATGCCAACAATGATATTGCTGCTATGAGAAATGTCACCACTGCTAACGGCGGAACAGTATCAACCGGAACAATAAAAATTAACGATCCAACAGGAACTACATCTTGTAGCATTGCCAAGCCTAATGGTGGAAACGCATACGGCTTAGCGCTACCACCATCAGGTCCGGTGGCGCGTAACCAACCATTAGTTGCTACATCCGTGGGAATTAATGCTAATTGTACGCTTGGATGGGGAAGTGTAGCGCCACCCAGGGTGTTTACGAAGATATCAATAGTCGCGGGAAATTTAGTCACGAGTAATTCAGTAAATATACAGGAGGCAGCATGGTTTGCTGGGAATGGTATAGTTGCAACCGTAAACAATGCGATAGGGATTATACTGAATTTTCTGAATACCACCTTTGTGGATAGCAATTATATGGTAAAAATAACCTGCGAGGGAATAAATTACTCTTATATAGGAGATGCCATAAACAGCACCAAAACCTATAATAGCTGTGTGATTCAAATAAGAATATTAGGTGCCAACCCTCCTGTCTATATTGTGGGTGCACGTCCCGATATTTGGAATGACCTAGGTCCCATCTACATCGAATGTACGGCAGCAAGTTAATTTTTTGCACTATACTATATATGAACGTGATACTTACATAGGGAGAACACATGCCACTAATATCAGGGAAGAAAGCCGCAACAAAAAAAGGATTTGAAGAAAATATACGCATTGAAGCACATGCTGGCAAACCAGTCAAACAAGCAGTAGCAATCGCATATGCACAAAAACGTAAAGCTAACAGAGGAGGCAGAGGTAGATAATGACAAGCGATCAACGTAAACATTTTTTAGTTCATGAAAAAGCCAACAGTGTAAATGAAGTACACGATTACATTATGCATCCAGGCGAACCTATTCAAGATGGTATCCGCAACAAAGAAATGAGTGCTACCGAAGTATACGACCACACGTCTGCACACAATCACAACATACCAACCGAAACCAGAGAAGTTGAAGGCCACGCACCTAATCCATTTAGATATGTTGGATTGCCCGAAAGACGTATTTGATTTTTTGGACATGTTTGATTTTGGAAAAGACGTGTTTGATTTTCTGAAAGACATATATAATGTAAATATATTTATTGGCAATGTTGCCACAAACCACAAGGAAGTGAAACCATGAAAGACAAAGCAGAAAAACGTAAAGAAGACCGCAAAAGAGAAGAACGCAAAGGAGAACGTAAAGAAGAAAAACGCAAAAAATAAAGTTGCTGCAATCACCAACTGACACATCAACTTTATTTTTGCGGAGCTGGGATGTACGATAATGGGCCTAACGAATGGCATATACAATTTCAATTCTTTAAGTGGTTAGAGACCACTTACCCTGAACTGAGAGAAGTAAGTTTTGCCATATCGAACGAGAAGGGTGACAGAAGCGTCTCAACAATGAGAAACTTAAAGATGATAGGGCTAACAGCAGGAGTTCCTGATGTGTGTATCTGTCACCCCACCAGCTACTATCACGGGATGTTTATTGAATTCAAGAGTGCCATAGGCAAGGTATCAGACACACAGAAAGAAATGTTATATAGACTGAAAAAACGTAACTACAAGTGCGTGGTGTGTTATTCAACGGGTGAAGCAATAAATGCTGTAATCGACTATCTCAAAGATTTTGCAGCACAAGCGGATTTCACAGGAAGAGTTGGTGGCCGACCATGCAAAATGACTGCTAGCAAGACAGAATCTGCAAAAAAATTACTTGCTTCTGGTACATCACCTAAAGATGTTGCGCATAGTTTAGGCATATCTGTTCCAACTTTGTATCGCTGGATCCCAGCACCAAGGAAAGAAGCTGTAAGAAAGCGCACTAAAAAACAGCTTTCACTGGATTGTTCATGATGATCACTTGTTTCATTAAACAGCTTGACAATATCGCTGCAAACGCGAGACACTGAACAATATCGGCAACAACGAAAAAGGATTTAACGCATGGACAACGGCCAACTAAGAAGTATATTCATTATCCCAGTTATTCGGACATTAGCGGTAACTGACGTATCATCAAGATTTCAACAAATAGCGTCTAAAGAAGCGGAAGATTTGCTGGATGGCACATTTGCCCAAGAAAGTGGTTGTGGAAAATATGTTCGCGAATTAGATTCTGGTCCGGGTCGTGGATTTTGGCAAATGAATCCACGAGATCATGATGAGATTTGGAAAATGTATTTACCCAATCATGCAAAACTTGCAAATGCAGTGTTGAACTTAGCTACTTGCAGTAAACCACCATCTGCTGATTTGCTAGTCGACAATATCAGATACGCTTGTGCAATGGCGAGAATACATTACTTGCGAATAGCTGACAAAATACCTAGCACCCTAGAAGGACAAGCAGCTTATTGGAAAAAATACTATAATAGTGAAAAAGGTGCCGGAACTGTTGAGGAGTACATCGCTAACTACAAGAAGTACAATGGTATTGTTGATGCTAACACTGCTTCTGCCGCAGTAGTTTCCATCAAAAAAGACAAGAAATAAGCAACATTCCATGGAGGGAAAACAATGCTTGGATATTCAACGCTAACAATAGCCGTAGTGATTGCGGCTCTAATTACAGTTGTTGTATCATATTTTGTGTACCACAAATGGCGCAACCCTATCGAAGAAAAAATGAAAGAAATCATCAGTCATGATGTGGGTATAGATATTGACAATTATTTGCCAGCAGACACTACCACAACTACTATCGCAACTAACGCAACCAAAACGACCAGCAGTGTTGAATCAATTGTTGTTGCTGAACCAATCAACACTGCTGCATCAAGCAATACTGCTGAACCAAACAAATAATGTGATGTGAACGAGGGGTTGAACAATTGCAGGTAAATCCTGCAAAATATTTTGAATAATGTAAACGCATGGAAGCAACCAAACAAACCAAGCAACGCAAACAGAGCGTTCAACCTCAAATAATCCATTATCCAACATTTACTCCTAGACACTATCAGGAAGAATTGCTAGATGCGTTTTTCTTGTTGAAAATGAAACGCTTCTACTATTTGTGTCACAGACGTGCTGGCAAAGACATGACCTGCTGGAATTTGATGTGGGGAGCAGCTCTGCAAAGAGTAGGCACATACCTCTATTTGCTTCCACAGCACAATCAATCCAGGAAGGTGATTTGGAAGGGTATGATTGGAGACGGTCGTAGCTTCGTGTCCATGATACCCAAACAACTAATCAACAAAATCAACAACACAAACATGTCGATCGAGTTAATCAACGGCTCGGTGATACAGTTGGGTGGCGGCAAGAATTTCGATACTTTGATGGGAACTAATCCAGTGGGCATTGTGTTATCGGAATTTGCACTTCATTCACCATTAGTGCTTCCATATTTGTCTCCTATACTTGTAGAAAATGGTGGTTGGCTAATCTGTCAAACAACTCCTCGTGGAAAAAACCATGCCTACAAAACATTTCTGGCAGCAAATAATGATGATGATTGGTTTGTACGTAGATGGTCTATTGCTGAAACAAAGAAGAATGATGGTACACCAGTTATTTCAGACCACCAAATTGATGCTGAAAGACGAAGCGGAGTATCTGAGGAACTGATTCGCCAAGAATGGATGTTGGACTGGAACATAGGAAATGTTGGTGCATACTTTACTCAAGAATTGGACGATGCTGAATATGGTGGTCGAATATGCAACTGGACTATCAATCCAAATCTACCTGTGTATACATTTTGGGATTTGGGGATATCTGATGCAACTGCCGTATGGTTTATGCAACCTGACGGATTCGATCTAAAGATGGTGTACTACTATGAGGATACAGGCAAAGGGTTCCACCATTATGCATGTGTGCTGGATGACCTCAAGATTAGGTTTGGATTCAAGTACAAATACCACTATGCACCTCATGATGCAAAACACAGACAGTGGGGATACACCCCAAGAAGCACATTAGCATTAGCAGCTGAATGTGGAATCACATTCCTACTAGTACCAAATACTAGTATAGAGACAAGAATACAGGCTGCCAAAGCAATATTCCCACAAGTTTGGATCCATCAAGCAAACTGTGCACTGGGACTTGAAGCGTTGCGGAGCTATATGAGGGAGTATGACGAAGAAAATAGATGCTTCAAGGACAAACCTTTCCACAACTGGTCTAGTCATTCCGCTGACTCGTATACGTATTTTGCAGTAACCTGGCGCGAATCATTCCAACGACCAGACATTAGTATGCCAACTACGTATCAGATGGATTTCTGAGTAAATTAGATGTTCAGATTGTTAGGTGTACAGATTGCTATATACCTAGCTTGCTAGGCATCTATAGCACGATACATTCCATCATGATTAGCAGTATTAGCATCTTGGATTTCTTGAGTGTGAGAATATTGTCTACAATGACTACACATCCATAGCATTACTTCATGGCGATCGTTTTTTGTAGAGGTCATAGCAGCAACAAATGTGTGCCTTCCCTCAGAATGCTTGTGGCACCTTGAGTTATCTTGCCATTTTTTTGTCGCATCATTCATTTCACATCTTCCTTACCTATATCATCATGAAATACATGTAGAAAGTGAGGTTCATCCGATAGTTCTCGTTTGATTTCTTCGATGTGATGTTTTATTTTATGTAATTCAGTAATTATTTCCCAAAAATCACCTTTGATTTCTAGTTTTTTTGCACAGTTGTCAACTTTTGCTGGCAATCCTTTCATGAGACTGGCTATCTTGAACAAACGTCTGTTGGTGCGTTTGTCGGGTTCTTGCGTGATTGATTCCCGTTGGTTGCAAGCACATGCCTTTTGTTCACATTTCATATCGCTAACCCCATTACTTTGCATTGCATATTGCCCACAAAAGAAGCGGCCACCAGGAGTAAACAAAATGGCCGCTAAAGGATATATGGACTATCTATGTTCATTATAGCATGTCTGTATAATACTACACGGTTGCTCAGAAAGGTAATTCTTCTTGTTCAACAGGAAGTTGTTCAACAGGCAATGCGCTCGCATCAAAATCTAACAACCACTTACTGATTACTGCTTTGCGTTTAGTGGTGCCATCGTTAGCTGGGTATGGTTGAGAATTGACTTCAGCATAGCCCACTGAATTCAACAGAGTGATAGCCGCAAACTTGGTGAAATCTGGGACATCAACACCAAGCGCCTTGGTGATGATATACGCTCTTTCTTTATTGTTACTGTACAATTTCTCATAGATAATTCTGAAATTGTTGCCATTATTTACATCTGTTGCCTTGATCCTTAGATTGACGAAAGGTTTGCCAGTTTTTGTTTGCAATGGTGCTCGAGTAAAATTATCTTTATTTTCGATTGCCACCACTTCCATTTTGCAAACAGTAACTTTGTCTGGGAGCCATGCGCTAGAGGTAGATTTATCTGAAACAATCGAAAACATGAATTGTCCGTCATCAATTTCTCCATCAAATGCATCTACCCAATTATTTATCGAACTATTTGTCGAACTGTTTGCGAGGTTTTTACTGATATCATCCATGGTTTATTTCCCTATATATGTTGATTAATTTATTGTTTACTTCACTGTTTCACTTCACTTGATTTTTTCCGGCACATTTGATACATCGCTCTCACTACGGGAAATTTTGTATGTGTAAATATATTTTTTTCGTCATTTAGTTTCGCCACTGACATCCTTGGTGGTGTTGGTGGCGGTAACTTCAGCAACAACGACTTCGCTAGCACGTTGTTTTTTGGCTAGCAATACTTTCTCGGCTTCCGCAAATTTGCTAGCAGGAAGTTCATCTATGTTGAATATCTCATAGTGTTTGAGCAATCTTTCCCTGACATCTTGCGGATTAGCTGTTGCATCAACCAATTCGATCAATCGATTTACTTCGTTTAGGCTAATCAATTCCGGGGTGATTTTTGTGTGGAATGCATCTGTCCTTGCATATTCTGTTTTCGCACAGTCTAGTCTTGCATAGTCTGTTGCTTCTTCTCTCGTGATGAATCCACACAAAATATCTGCGCATCCATCTCTCAACGCAAATCCTCTAGCGCGAGCTGGTAGCATACGTTGCGGATATTCTGTCCATGGTCCTGGTTTATTCCACAGTTTTGCACGTCTTGCATCATCTTCGGAAAACGATCTCTTTACTTCATTTTCTCCAATACGTTTCACACGACAAATATATTTATTTTTGCTTTTTACTTTTGTTTCTTTGATGTATTCAACTGTTGGATGACTTTTGCATAATGCTAACGCTAAATCTCCCCACATGGTAGGTTTTCCGTTGATTACAGCTGTATTTTGTAGTGCTTGCATAGGTTTGAGCCCGAGTTCCTGCCCATGCTGTAGAGCCACGACAATATCACCCGGTTTATTCTGAAATACACGTGGACAAAATGCTGATTTGGCGATTAATTCCGCACAAATCATAGCTTCCTTCAAGGAAGTGACGTACATGAATCCAACATTTTTTGCGTGTATTGCCGGTTCAATTGAATTGTTTACTGATGAATTATTTGTTGGACTGGTTATTGGTGAAGTGTTGACATATAGATCGCTTGTGTTGTCTACATTGTTTCCATACATAGTATTCTTCCTTGATTTCGTTCCATTGATTTCATTAAGTTTAACTGATATAAATTTTTTTGTACAGAAAAAATTGACAGAAATAATTGATGAGAAATGATGATGAAATTTATGTGGGCAAAGGGCAAGAACATTCAGGATACAGAAAATGTCCTACATACATCGATAAAAACACGCAATATATTGATTGGCGTTAGCCGCAGATTTACAAAAAATACTGCTGGTGATTAACCAGCAGTAAACATTATATCACAGTAATACAAGGAGACTGTTATGTAGATAAACAAATGACAACCAATACCACCACGGAACAATTATCACAGGATCACGATCCGTATGATTTTCTACAAACAGATAGGAAGTAAGAACATTATGTTAGAAAAAGAAAACACTGTCAACAAACAATCAGTCTATGTTGGCATCCCAACAAATACTGACAGCACCTTTGAGTGTGCTCGCCCTAGAAACCTTGGTTTTTCCTCAATCCCAAATGACACCATAAACGATAAGCGACTAATTTCTGGCACACTCGATATGTTGGTGTATTTATGGGCAAAACCAAACGAAACGAAAATACCAAACTTGCCAGAAGAAGATCATTGGAAAATACGTATAAAAGATTTGATGCGCAGGTTTTCCATAGGAAAAAACAAGGCATACAAATTACTTAATGTGTTGAAAGAATCAGGATATGTGAAAGCCGTCTTCCTGAGAAATCCCGATGGAACACTACAGCGCCCCGGAGTTAAATATCTATATGATATTTACCCAACTTTTATGGAGGAGAACGCTGTGGTTGCCAATAAGAAAAAAATAAAAAAACTAATGAAAACCTATATGCCAGTTGATGTTCATCCATTTCCCCGAAATCAGGAAACTGATAATCAGGAAACTGATAATGGGGACGCATACAAAATAAAGAATACTTCTACAAAAGAAATATTTTCTATAAACAAAACAGATCCAACTAGAAAGATCGCAAAAAAGTCAAAGTTGGAAGAATGTCTTGCAAAAGAAAAGATGGAAGAAAAAGTAAAGGAAGGTGCTGGCACCTCTATCCCCCGAACCACCATATCACAAAATGAGCCGCAGGAGGCGTTATTGGCCACAAAAACAAACAACCTGGATGCGTACCGACCTCAAGCATATCGTGCCGCCACGCTATCCGCAGGTGCCAAAAATGCAATGCAAACTGTTAAGGAAAAGGTTGCGTCTTCAGTTGTTCAAACTTCTAGCGTACAAACTTCCAATGTGCAAACTTCCGCGTCCAATCCTGAAGAAAAAGCTGTTGCATGGAAAGATATTCACCCAGACATAATCCACAATGGTACGATATACGAAAAATACAGTGCTGCCGGATTCAAACCAAGTTGGGTGCGTTACCTAACCAGGGAGTTTGGCGAGGAAATACTTGCTCGTTTTTGGGATGAATCCAAACTTCATGCTATAGAAAAAACCACAGTAATTACCAGCACAGCTGGATATCTGTATACCCTGGTGAAAGCTGAGCGAGCCAAAAGAAATAGTGAGACAGCAGAAAACATTATTTGTGCTCAAGATAGAGATATGCAAGAAAATGTCAGTGCAGATTGTTGGTGTGTACTTTCTTCTGACAGATAGCTATAGAAAAAATTCTCCGTGAAAGTCTTACATAATTTGCTGAGTGAAGATATCACAATATCGCAATTAGAGGTGAACTTATGCATTATTTTGTGAATAATCGATTATGGAGGAATATATGGCCAAGAAAGCTAAAGTCAGCATGGCAACATACAGAAACGCCAGAGTAAACAGGATATATGCCAATCCCTACAAGACACATTGCGACAGTGCAATTTCCAGTAAATTCAACATAGGTATTGCGGCAATTATTTTGACGACTTGCATTGTTGTGGCGACAACTGTATGCTATCTGACATCAGTTAAACAGATGATTGCGTTTTTGTAGATATATATTCAGTGAAACTATATCAGGGAAGATCATGGATGTAACGAAATGTGAACAATTTCTCAAGATGACACACAACAGACAAGGATGTCAAACATGGATGCAGACACCAAGCCGATAATGGAAGCAATGGCTAATGCCGAGTTTCCAAAGGGAATGAAAAGATTTTTTGCTGGCTACGTAATCGAGTTGCTGGCGGAACTATATAGCGATACATCGCTTGAGTTTGTGCCACATGGTGAAAAAATATTGAGCGGTCAATCCGTGGATTCTATGGACAAACGTGAAATAATGAAAGCGCAAGTGTTTGCTAGAAAAGTTCTTGGCCATGAAAAGATCAAGAATGTCCTATGCCAAACCCTAGACATGTTGAAACGCAGGCAAGATGAAATAGCCAAATTATTCTTGGAAAAAATGAGCATGTTATCTTGTTCTCGAGATTCGGCAGAAATTACTTTTTTCCATGACAAAGCGTGCATATGTTTTCTTGCAGAACTGGAAAAAGCTAAACAATTGATTAGATCTGGAAACTATAGAAAATTTTGGTATACTTTGGGTATATAGCTATGCTAGCATATGTTATCTGTGTGCACAACGGCAACTCAGATAGATAACCAACAGGTGGAGTTTGGGGAAAATATGTGGTTTAGACTATACTTGAAATATATATATTTATTCATTCAGAGAATTCATTCAAGGAGAATATTGATGAAAAATACAAAAAAACACCTTCAGAAACGTATAGTGAAAGCCTCTATGGCGGTTGGTACGTTAGCGTTGGGTATGGCTATTTTTTCTCCAGCTCACGCGGTGTTTAATCCGTACTTTGGTGTAGATGTAGGTCTAAAAAATACTGGTTTCAGGTCGGGGTATGGTGACAATATATTCAAGAGTGCTCACAAAATTGGACGTGCTTTTGCTGGGATCGAAGTTGTGCCTAGTTTAGACGTGGAATTTTCCGTAGAGAAGTCCTTGGGTGCAGCTAAAAAAAATTTGTCAGCAACCCATAGCAGTCGTGTACAATTTTTTGGTATCGGAACTGATTTAATCCACAAATATACCTTTCCAACCTGTCAAAATGTGAAATTACTTACAGGGATTGGGGTAAAACAATTGAGAGTCAAGCTCAATGGCAGTTCAACTGTCGGGGGCGCACCTCTATTTGACGGTAAGTTTACACTCGACAAGAGCCGGTTGATTCTGAGGGGGATTGTTGGTGTTGAATACATGTTCAATAAATATGTAGGCACAAGAACTTTACTTCTAGTGGAAAATACTAGTCGAATTAAACCAGCCAACGGTCAACTGTCAACAAAACTGAAAGACAGTGCTGCCATATCGGTTGGGGTTGTAGCTAAACTATAGGGTAAATACCATATGTGGTAGCGTGGGCGTATAGATACATAGATACATAGATACATAGAAAGCTAGATATATATACGTCCACACATAAACACGATAAGTCTCAATCGTGTGTTGCAGCTGCCAGTGAATGTGGTATAATTATGCATAGAGTAAAAATCCTTACGCTATAATTTCTTGGCTGGTATATAGCGATTTATCGAATAAATGGAGTGGTCAGGTAATTACTTGGTCATTCCATGTAGGAGTAACTAAATCTCAGAAAATTTGTTACTGCAAAAAATATCTACACACGATGAAAGTAAAATTGTTGATATTGAATTAGTCAAAAAGGCTATCTCCTACGCAAAACGCTATCATGGCAATCAATTGCGGCAAACTGGCGAAAAATACTGGCATCACCCTATCTCTGTAGCCAATGCGGTTGTCAATCATGCGTGTGAAACCAACATCATATGTATATGTATACTTCATGATACTTTGGAGGACACCAAACTGTCTTTGCAAAAAATTGAAATTGAATTTAACGAAATTATCGCTAAGGGGGTTCAACTCCTCACAAACAAAACTGGTGAATGTTTGGAACAGCGAATAAACAGCATAATGAACACCTCAAATAACAATATTCCACCAAAAACAGACAATATATTGCTTGTGAAACTATGCGATAGATTGGACAATTTGAGTACCATTTATGTAAAGAAAATAGAGAAAAGAAAAGCTATAGTGCGAGAAACTGAAAATATATTGTTGCCAATAGCAAAACGTCTGTTATTCCGCGATGTGCTTGGTCAAATGAGACATTTGTGTCAAAAATATCGGTAAAATGCTATCATTGATCAATGAGTGGTGCTGAATTGCTGATGGTGAAAATAGTTATTTTGCTGCTAATGCTGTGGGTGCTGGTAATTAGCTGAACAAAAAACATGCGGTTGAGCTTGGTCGGTCGTTTTGTTCAATAATCACTATTTTTTCTGTGGTCAATGGAATTTTCTACTTCTTCCCAACTGTCAATATATTTGCGAACAGCTATCACATCTTGCATTGTTTGGTCGGTGTTTTTTTTGATCATGTGTAACTCAAGTGCGCTAAATAACACGACAAAAATAATGAGTATAATGAGTATCCAGATGATGCTGTTGATTAGTCCTTCAGTGATATTGTCCACGATGTCCTTCCATTTAGTGTTGTGCTTGCGTGATATAGTCAATAATTATAGTATAGCCTTTCGGAAAAACATATGGGATATATGGAGAAATAAATAAATGCTGATACTGACTAGAAGAATTGGGGAATCCGTGGTTGTGGGGAACAATGTCACGCTTACTGTGTTGGGGGTAAAGGGCAATCAAGTGAGGGTTGGTGTTGACGCTCCTCAAGACGTGTCGGTTCACAGAAAAGAAATATACATGAAGATAGAGGAGGAAAATACTGTAAAAAATAGTCTGCCAGACGAATGTGCCAAAAACAAAGAACCAGCAAATAACAAAGAACCCGCAAAAAATATAGATATTTCCGATGTTGCTGGAACTTTGTCGGATGAGCAAGCAAAATTCATGGAAAATGAAATCAAGCAGCAGCATTGTTCCAAAATTACACCTGTAATTATCCGCAGAAAAAGAAGATTAACCATATCTACCGAAAACAACAATGATGCTGCTGGCAACAAATAGCGACAGCAGATAGAAGATAGATAGTCATAGATAGATAGTCATAGATAGATAGTCTACCACTCAATCTTGAATGATCCGGTAAACTGATCGGCAAACGAACTGTCGTATGAATCACTATTGTTGATACGTTGAAGCTTGCCCTCCACATCCTCATAGTCTGTAAACATTTTTTGCGAATTACGCAAATGTTTATTTTGCTGTGCAAATATTTGCTTAGCTGCCAATTCTTTGGTAATACATTTTCGCAAATTTTCCTTGTCATTGTTGGATTTTTTTGGAGTGGCGATATTTGGTTTTTTGTTGATGTCCATGAGGTATTTTCCTGTTAGCAAATTATTTATTTGGTGTTTTAGTGGAATTCCATGCACTAATCAGTAATTTACCTTCGCTAGTGCTGTCAGCGCCGTCTACAGAATTTTCGCATATTTTGTCGGCACTACTTTTGGGGGAACCACAATCTGATTGATCGAAATATTTTGGATACCATCTTCTTATCATCTCTAGCAGACAATATATCAATGATTTGTCGCGGGATAACAATTTTTCGATTTGTTGAAAATCATTTTTGGTCAACCTGACAATAAATTCATTCGGCGTAAGCATTATCTGAAATTGTTTAGCTATAGCATTCATTAAATTTTTGGCTACAACATGTCTGTTTAGAGGTTTTTTGCGTGTAGCATTTTTGCTTGTTGTTTTTGCTATATTTTTTCTCAGGAGTGGAGTTTTGCCTACAACATTTGTGCGGTGCTTGGATGCTGTCTTTTTGGCATTTTTCGGAGAGGTTGGTTTTTTCTTTGTTGCAACTTTCTTAGATGCTTTCTTGGAAACATTTTTGGAGATTTTCTTGGAGATTTTTTTCTTCATATACACCCTATTGTTGATAGATATTTTGTCCTACATATAGTTTGTTCTACATATCATGGGTGGATATAATTGTCAACGCTACCTTCTATACTGTTAGATTTATACGTGCTAGACCTTTAGGTAGAGATGGTTTGTTTCTGTTTTCATGTGATGGTAATTCTTCAGATTCATTATGATGGCTAATATGTTTCTTGAAAGGTTTGCAATGCCTTAGTCGGTTTTTACAGCTGAATAAGAGACGCCTTGTTTTGCTTAAATCTTCTTCTACAGTAACGCTATTATTTGTTTCTGGTGTTTTTAGTGCATCCAAATTTTCCAACAGCGATCCATTTCCTTCCAGCATCATCGTTTGTAGATCGTTAAATTCTTCCCACATCATTACTTGTGGTGCATCGAATTCTTCCGATAATTTCTTTTGTTCTTTTGTTTTGAATATTGAAACAATATAGAGCGTTGCCAGAATTGCTATACCTAACAGCTTCAAGTGTTGCACAGCTCGCGTACCCAACGATCTTAGTTCCTCCAACAGTCTTTTCAAGTTTTCCATAGGCTTCTCCTGTTTGCTTTTTTAGGCAAGATAAATAAGTATAATTGATTATAAAAATTTAAATAACATCAAACTGAACAAACTTAGAAAAAATAGGCATTACCTAATTATTAATTATTTGATTTATTCTTCAAGCTAATTCAGACAAGGAAGAAAAACTGCCTTGTCTGAATCGATGGAACACTCCCCTCTTAATATGAACTTGACATTAAATATTATAAAACATTCCTAAACCAACGGAAGTACAATTTTTTAACCTTATTTCTGCACCTATAGGCTTAGAATTTAGTTTAAAATGATCTAGCTTTTGCCATACGCCACTTAAACGTATTCCCCAATGATCAGTAAATTTATGATTAACAGCAGCTTTCAATATAACAGATGGCATCGTTTTACTAAAAGACCTTCTGCTGTTAGCTACCCGTTGTGCTGGTGCAACCGGGGTCAATTGAGTGCCAGGGACTTCAAACCATCCATTTACTCTAACTACACTAAGTCCAGCTAATCCAGCTAATAACGAGATATAAGTATTAGATAATTTTGGAATATTATAATTCCACCCCATACCCAAATAAGAAAACTGCTGTGTAATCTTAGAATTAAACTTATACATGTAAGGTAATGGATCAGCAGTGTCTCCTGGATAAAATTCACCTGCTTGAAGATCATTTTTACGTTTAGAAGTCATATATCCATAACCATATTCTAAAAAAAGGTTATTTCGCAAATTATACTGTCCAAAAAGACTAAACTGATTAAGGTTTTTTCCAAAAACCCCTTTACCATATCCTTTAACAAAGGAAAAATTAGTTTTTAATAAATCAATACCAACCGTATGATTAGAATGTTCATTTGCTAATACATCCATTCCATATAAATATGCTGATCCCAATACTAATGCACTAACAATAGTTTTTTTCATATTACTCCTTTAAAAATAAAAAAATCATTTTAGATCTTATTATTTAATTGGTAATTTTATTCTTAATAATTACCAATAGTTATTTGCTATTTATCTATTACCAACGTCCTTTTAATTTACCGTAATTGTCGTCTATTATGTTCTTCTCTTCTACAGGCATAGTTATAATTTGATCAACTACAAATTGACGATGTTGTCCACTAAGTTGATATGCAGGTGTTAATGCTTTAGCAGCAAGCTGCAACACTTCCTCCTTTGTAACTAATGCTACATCTACTGTTGCTT